>ODAI010660281.1_pt1 | contig 13360 bp, 6 predicted proteins | sample 1539321 | NCBI WGS metagenome assembly ODAI01 (sample SAMN02144231, study PRJEB22623) | gut metagenome | biome: sheep rumen | host: Ovis aries | place: New Zealand
AGGAAGCAGGCGCTAAGGTTACTCTTAAATAATCTAAGTTCCTTGTATGTACAGGGGCTGTCGCACCAGGCGGGCAGGATCATCAGGATCACGGCTTGCCGGGGCGACAGCTCTTTTTTGCCGTAGGATACAATAAAAGTTTACAAAAATATTAAGAAACTCTTTGACAGTTAGTCAGATTTATGTTAATCTGAACAATGCACTATTGTGGCGGAGTGCCGTTATTATTGTGCCCTTTTTTGGGAAGACCGCAAAATAACGCACGTAGGGACGCCTTGCACAATAAATATATAGAAATTACGGGGTGAAACGTCGAATGGAGAAAAACAGAATTCGTCCAATTGAGTCCGGAAAATCGGTTCGAATGAGCTACCAGCGGCGAAGAGAAGTTCTGGAAATGCCCAATCTGATCGAGGTGCAGAAATCTTCCTACGATTGGTTCGTAAATGTGGGCCTCAAAGAAATCTTCGATGACATCTCGCCGATTGAAGACTTCAGCGATAAGTTGAGCCTGGAATTCGTGGATTATGAGCTTTGCAGAGACAAGATCAAGTATCCGATCGAGGAGTGCAAAGAGCGTGACGCGAATTACGCAGCTCCGCTGAACGTCACTGTTCGTCTGCTGAACAAGGAAAACGGCGAAATCAAGGAACATGAAATATTCATGGGTGACCTGCCGCTTATGACGGAAACCGGTACCTTCATTATAAACGGTGCCGAACGTGTTATCGTCAGTCAGCTTGTACGTTCTCCGGGTATCTACTACGGCATTACTCACGACAAGATCGGCAAGAGACTCTATTCCTGTACAGTCATCCCGAACCGCGGCGCATGGCTTGAATATGAGACGGACTCCAACGATGTCTTCTATGTACGTGTCGATCGTACAAGAAAAGTACCGATCACGCAGCTGATCCGTGCTCTTGGTCTGGGCACAAATCAGGAAATCATCGAAACTTTCGGCAATGAGCCGAAGCTCGAGGCATCCTTTGCCAAGGACAGCTCCACCAATTATCAGGAAGGTCTTCTTGAACTGTACAAAAAGATCCGTCCGGGCGAGCCGCTGGCAATCGATTCCGCCGAAAGCCTGATTCATGGCATGTTCTTTGATTCCAGAAGATATGATCTTGCCAAAGTCGGCCGCTATAAATTTAATAAGAAGCTTCTTCTTCGCAACAGAATCGCCGGTCACGTTCTGGCAGACGACGTTGTCGATGAGCAGACCGGTGAAATTCTCGCTGAAGCAGGTACAACTGTAACGCGTGAACTCGCAGACAGCATCCAGGATGCGGCAGTGAGCCACGTATACATTGCTGTGGAAGGCGTAGACCGCAAGATCAAGGTCCTTTCTTCCATGATGGTCAACATCGACAGATGGGTGGAAGGCCTGACACCGGAAGACAAGAAGCGTCTCGGAATTACGGAACTGGTATATTATCCTGTTCTCCGTGAAATCCTTGACAATGCCGCAGACAGAAAAGAACTGGAAATTGCGATCAGAAGACGTATCACGGAGCTTATTCCGAAGCATGTCACCAGAGAGGATATTTTTGCATCCATCAACTATAACATGCATCTGGAATATGGCATCGGCAACGACGATGATATCGATCATCTGGGCAACCGCCGCATCCGTGCCGTCGGTGAGCTTCTTCAGAATCAGTATCGCATCGGTCTTTCCAGACTGGAGAGAGTCGTTCGCGAACGTATGACGACCCAGGATACGGACTCTGTAAGTCCTGCATCCCTCATCAATATTAAACCGGTAACCGCAGCTGTGAAAGAGTTCTTCGGATCATCTCAGCTGTCCCAGTTCATGGATCAGAATAACCCGCTCTCCGAGCTGACACACAAGAGACGTCTGTCCGCTCTCGGTCCGGGTGGTCTGTCCCGTGACCGTGCAGGCTTTGAGGTCCGCGACGTTCACTATTCGCATTACGGCCGTATGTGCCCGATCGAGACTCCTGAAGGTCCGAACATCGGTCTGATCAACTCTCTGGCATGCTATGCCCGTATTAACGAGTATGGGTTTGTAGAGGCACCGTATCGTCGTATCGACAAGAGCGATCCGATGAACCCGCGCGTAACGAACGATGTGGATTACATGACGGCGGATGAAGAGGATAACTACCATGTAGCACAGGCCAATGAGCCGCTGGATGAGGAAGGTCATTTTGTCCACAGGAATGTTTCCGGTCGTTATCGCGAAGCGACACAGGCTTATGACCGCACCATGTTCGACTATATGGATGTATCCCCGAAGATGGTATTTTCAGTCGCTACTTCTCTGGTACCTTTCCTGCAGAATGACGACGCGAACCGTGCCCTGATGGGTTCCAACATGCAGCGTCAGGCCGTTCCGCTTCTCACAACAGAAGCACCGGTCGTAGGTACAGGTATGGAAGAGAAGGCAGCTGTCGACTCCGGTCTCTGTGTTCTCGCAAAGAGATCCGGTACAGTTACATTTGTAAGTTCCACAGATATCTGGATGACTTACGATGACGGAACAAAAGAGAATTATCATCTGATCAAGTTCTCACGTTCCAACCAGAGCAACTGCTACAATCAGAAGCCGATCGTCAGCAAGGGCGAGTATGTAAAGGCCGGTCAGGTCATCGCGGACGGTCCGTCCACGAGTCAGGGCGAACTTGCGCTTGGCAAGAATCCGCTGATCGGATTCATGACCTGGGAAGGTTACAACTACGAGGACGCGGTCCTGCTTTCAGAACGGCTTGTTCAGGATGACGTCTATACTTCCATCCATATCGAGGAGTATGAGGCGGAATCCCGTGATACAAAACTCGGACCGGAAGAGATTACTCGCGACGTCCCGGGTGTAGGCGATGAAGCGCTGAAAGACCTGGATGAACGCGGTATTATCCGTATCGGTGCCGAGGTCCGTGCCGGCGATATCCTGGTAGGTAAGGTAACACCGAAAGGTGAGACCGAGCTGACAGCCGAGGAGAGACTGCTCCGCGCTATCTTCGGAGAGAAGGAGCGTGAAGTAAGAGACACATCTCTGAAGGTACCGCACGGTGAATATGGTATCGTTGTGGACGCAAAGGTATTTACACGTGCCGAGGGCGACGAGCTTCCGCCGGGCGTGAACCAGTCTGTCCGCATTTACATTGCACAGAAGAGAAAGATCTCCGTCGGTGATAAGATGGCCGGCCGTCACGGAAACAAGGGTGTTGTATCCCGCGTACTTCCGGTTGAAGACATGCCGTTCCTGCCGAACGGACGTCCTCTTGACATTGTGCTCAACCCGCTGGGCGTTCCGTCCCGTATGAATATCGGTCAGGTCCTTGAGATCCATCTGAGCCTTGCAGCCAAGGCGCTTGGTTTCAACATCTCCACTCCGGTCTTCGACGGTGCGAACGAAAGCGATATCCAGGATACGCTGGAGATGGCCAACGACTACGTCAACAGCTCCTGGGAAGACTTCAAGGCCAAGTACGAGGAGAATACAGATCCCGAGCTTATGAAGTATCTCGGCGATCATCTTGAGCACAGAGAACTGTGGAAAGGTGTCCCGATCTCCAGAGACGGAAAGGTACAGCTTCGTGACGGCCGTACAGGCGAGTATTTCGACTCCAGAGTTACAATCGGTCACATGCATTACCTGAAGCTTCATCACCTGGTTGACGATAAGATCCATGCCCGCTCGACAGGTCCGTACTCACTCGTAACACAGCAGCCGCTCGGCGGTAAAGCGCAGTTCGGCGGCCAGCGCTTCGGTGAAATGGAAGTCTGGGCTCTTGAAGCGTATGGTGCATCCTACACACTTCAGGAGATTCTGACTATGAAGTCCGATGACGTTGTCGGTCGTGTCAAGACCTATGAGGCGATCATCAAGGGAGATAATATTCCGAGTCCGGGTATTCCGGAATCATTCAAGGTACTTCTGAAAGAACTTCAGTCCCTCGGACTGGATGTCCGTGTACTCGATGAGAACAGAAACGAAGTACAGCTCAGGGAGACGATCGATTACGGTGAGACAGACCTGAGAAAGGTCATCGAAGGCGATTCCAGAGGAAGCCGCCGTGAGGATCGCGAAGAGCTCGCACGCCACGGATATACGCAGCAGCACTTCGATGAAGATACTGAGCAGCTTGTTGATGAGGATGAGACGGATGATGAGCTGATTGGCAATCCGTATGATGACCTCGACGACGATTACGGGGATGACGATGCATTCCTCGGCGTTGACGATGGTTTTGATGAGGACGAATGATCCTGCATCTTATGAAATTCGAATGACATTTGTTACACAGAGAACCGGAGGATGCCGCGGGAGACCGCAGGGGCATGCTCCGGAGACTGTGATTTACCGGCAAACCGCACCTTACAGTGCATGGATTGCAAATAATAGCTACGTATCCCGTCAACCGGTTATATATGGGAGGCATATATGGCAGATACATACAACAAGCAGGAAGAGTACAAGCCGGTCACATTCGATGCGATACGCATCGGCCTGGCATCTCCGGATAAGATCCGCGAATGGTCCCACGGAGAAGTCAAAAAACCGGAGACCATAAATTACCGTACGCTGAAGCCGGAAAAAGACGGCCTGTTCTGCGAGCGTATTTTCGGACCGTCCAAGGACTGGGAATGCCACTGCGGCAAGTACAAGAAAATCCGTTATAAGGGCGTTGTCTGCGACCGTTGCGGCGTTGAAGTCACAAAATCTTCTGTCCGCCGTGAGCGTATGGGACATATCGAACTGGCTGCACCTGTTTCGCATATCTGGTATTTCAAGGGAATCCCGTCGAGAATGGGTCTTGTTCTCGATCTCTCTCCGAAGACACTGGAGAAGGTTCTCTATTTTGCAAACTACATCGTCCTCGATCCTGCGGACGCCGCTCCGAACATCGTGAAGAAGCAGATCCTTTCGGAGAAGGAGTATCAGGATGCGCGCGAAGCTTACGGCTGGAATTTCCGCGTAGGCATGGGCGCTGAGGCTATTCAGGAATTCCTTAAGGATATCGATCTCGAACAGGAATCCGCTGACCTTAAGAAAGAACTGAGGGAGTCCACGGGTCAGAAACGTGCCCGCATAATCAAGAGACTGGACGCCATCGAAGCATTCCGCGAGTCCGGAAATAAGCCGGAGTGGATGATCATGAATGTTATTCCGGTCATTCCGCCCGATCTTCGTCCGATGGTACAGCTTGACGGCGGACGTTTTGCCACATCCGACCTGAACGACCTCTACAGAAGAATTATCAACAGAAATAACCGTCTCAAGAGACTTCTTGAACTCGGCGCACCGGAGATCATCGTCAGGAACGAGAAGCGTATGCTTCAGGAAGCTGTCGACGCCCTGATCGACAATGGCCGCCGCGGCCGTCCGGTCACTGGCCCGGGCAACCGTGCTCTGAAATCTCTTTCCGACATGCTCAAGGGTAAGTCCGGACGTTTCCGTCAGAACCTGCTCGGCAAGCGTGTTGACTATTCGGGACGTTCCGTTATCGTTGTAGGACCGGAGCTGAAGATTTACCAGTGCGGTCTTCCGAAGGAAATGGCAATCGAGCTCTTCAAGCCGTTTGTAATGAAAGAACTCGTCAGCCGCGGAACGGCTCACAACATCAAGAGTGCCAAGAAGATGGTCGAGAGACTTGAAGGCGAGGTATGGGATGTTCTCGAGGATGTTATCACAGAACATCCTGTCATGCTGAACAGAGCGCCTACACTTCACCGTCTGGGTATTCAGGCATTTGAGCCGATCCTTGTTGAAGGTAAGGCAATTAAGCTTCATCCGCTCGTTTGTACGGCTTTCAACGCTGACTTCGACGGTGACCAGATGGCTGTGCATCTTCCGCTGACAGTGGAAGCACAGGCAGAATGCCGTTTCCTGATGCTTTCCCCGAACAACCTGCTGAAACCGTCTGACGGCGGTCCGGTGGCTGTACCGTCTCAGGATATGGTCCTCGGTATTTACTACCTTACACAGGAACGCCCGGGATCCAAGGGCGAGGGAATGCACTTTGCAAGCCTTAATGAGGCTATACTGGCATACGAGAACAAATATATCACTCTCCAGAGCCGTATCACCGTACGTCGCAGTACGACACTTGAGAGCGGCGAGACAATCACAGGCAATGTTGAGAGTACGCTCGGAAGGTTCCTTTTCAACGAGATCATTCCGCAGGACCTTGGATTTGTAGATCGCGAGGATCCGGCCAATGCACTCAAACTGGAGGTTGACTTCCTGACCGGTAAGAAACAGCTCAAAGCTATTCTCACGAAGGTCATCAATGTTCACGGCGCGACCGTGACAGCTGAAGTACTCGACAACGTAAAAGCGATGGGATATAAGTATTCGACGCTTTCAGCTATGACCGTTTCCATTTCCGACATGACTGTACCGCCCGAAAAGCCGAAGCTGATCGAAGAAGCACAGGAAACTGTGGATAAGATCACACGGAACTACAAGCGCGGTTTCATCACGGATGAGGAGCGCTATAAGGAAGTCGTATCGACATGGAAAGAGACTGACGATATTCTGACAAAGAAACTTCTGGCAGGTCTCGACAAGTACAACAACATCTTTATGATGGCTGACTCGGGAGCCCGTGGTTCCGATAAGCAGATCAAACAGCTTGCCGGTATGCGCGGACTTATGGCTGATACGACCGGTCATACAATCGAGCTGCCGATCAAATCAAACTTCCGTGAAGGTCTTGACGTACTTGAGTACTTCATGTCAGCACACGGCGCCCGCAAGGGTCTGTCCGACACGGCTCTCCGTACGGCTGACTCGGGTTACCTCACAAGACGTCTTGTCGACGTTTCTCAGGAACTGATCATCCGCGAAATGGACTGCTCTGCGGACAGGGATGAAATTCCGGGCATGTGGGTCTCCAAATTTGCGGACGGTAAAGAAGAAATCGAGTCCCTTCAGGAAAGAATTACGGGCAGATTTGCTGCTCAGACTATCTATGACAAAGACGGCAATGTTCTCGTAAAGGTCAACCATATGATCAATCCGCGCAGAGCGGAGCGCGTCATCAAGTACGGCGTTGACGAAAAGGGAGAACCGATTTCAAAAGTAAAGATCCGTACGATCCTTACCTGCCGTTCGAAGCTCGGTATCTGTGTCAAGTGCTACGGTGCCAATATGGCGACCGGTGAAGCTGTTCAGGTAGGTGAAGCCGTTGGTATCATCGCCGCACAGTCGATCGGTGAACCGGGTACACAGCTTACAATGCGTACGTTCCACACCGGTGGCGTTGCCGGCGGTGACATCACACAGGGTCTTCCCCGTGTCGAGGAACTTTTTGAGGCACGTAAACCGAAGGGTCTTGCAATCATTTCCGAGATTCCGGGCCGTGTCAGACTCGAGGAGAAGAACAACAAGCGCGAAGTTATTGTCGTAAACGAGGAAGCAGAAGAGGGATCCAAGGATTACCAGAAGACTTACCTGATTCCGTACGGTTCCAGAATCAAGGTCGAGGATGACCAGATCATTGAAGCCGGTGAGGAAATCACGGAAGGTTCCGTAAACCCGCATGATATCATGAAGATCCGCGGCATCCGTGCCGTACAGGATTATCTGCTCCGTGAGGTTCAGCGTGTATATCGTCTGCAGGGTGTTGAGATCAATGACAAGCATATCGAGGTCATTGTGCGCCAGATGCTGAAGAAGATCCGCGTCGAGAAGCAGGGTGATACAGAGTTCCTTCCGGGATCTCTTGTGGATATCCTTGATTTCGAGGATCTGAACGAGCGTCTTGAGGCAGAAGGCAAGGAACTGGCAGAAGGTACGAGAGTTGTCCTCGGTATCACCAAGGCGGCTCTTGCAACGAACTCTTTCATGTCGGCTGCTTCCTTCCAGGAGACAACCAAGGTCCTCACGGATGCCGCTATCAAGGGACGTGTGGATCCGCTGATCGGCTTAAAGGAAAATGTCATCATCGGTCAGCTCATTCCGGCCGGTACAGGTCTTCGCAGATATCGCGGCGTCAAGCTGGATACCGATGCCAGAATCGAAGAGAAGAAGGCAGAGGAGGCTGCGGCCAAGGCTGCAGAGGAACAGACAGCTCCCGTACCGACTGCTGTCGAACCGGCTTTGGCTGCTGAGAACGAAGAGGAGCTTTTGATCGAGGAAGAAACAATCGATATAAGCGAAGAGTGATCTTCGAACTACTCACAAAATATTGATTTTTGGTGCTGCCGGGCGTATGCCCGGCAGCACTTGTACATTTTCACAGATTTAGGACTTAAAACATCGATTTATTTACACAATAAACTGCTTGACTGAAAAAACCGACTGTAATATAATGTTTGAGCGCGCATTGAAACGCGTACATTTTTTGTGTGCAAATGCGCAGGATTAAAGCATTTAACAGCCGAACCCGCCGTGCCATGCACGGACTATGTAAAGGAGGGAAACAGAAAGGAATGCCTACATTTAATCAGTTAGTCAGAAAAGGAAGAGAAACTTCTGCTAAGAAACCGAAGGCACCGGCTCTTCAGAGATCATTCAACTCGCTGAAGAAGAAGAGTGTTAAGTCATTTTCTCCGCAGAAGCGCGGTGTATGCACAGCTGTAAAGACTGCTACACCGAAGAAGCCGAATTCTGCTCTTCGTAAGATCGCCAGAGTTCGTCTTTCCAACGGCGTCGAAGAAACATCCTATATTCCGGGCGAAGGACACAACCTTCAGGAGCATAGTGTTGTTATGATCCGTGGCGGCCGTGTTAAGGACCTTCCTGGTACAAGATACCACATCATCCGCGGTACTCTTGATACTGCCGGCGTAGCAAACCGCCGCCAGGCCCGTTCCAAGTACGGTGCCAAGAGACCGAAGAAGTAAGACATTTAGCAACTGTCATCAGATTCACATAAATAAACTATTAGTACGGTATCCCTAATGTCCCGTTCGGCTGTGGGTCAGATAGAGATTACGTCCGTGCGAACACATAGAATAAAATGTGAGTACCTATGATGAAATCATTATGATTTAGGAGGGAAGTAACGTGCCACGTAAAGGACATACTACAAAACGTGAGACCTTAGCAGATCCGATGTACAACAGCGTACTTGTCACAAAGCTTGTAAATCAGATCATGCTTGACGGCAAGAAGGGCGTTGCACAGAAGATCGTGTACAATGCATTTGCCAAGGTCGAGAAGAAGTCCGGGAAACCGGCAGTTGACGCATTTGAGGAAGCTATGAATAACATCATGCCGGTCCTCGAAGTAAAGGCAAGACGTATCGGCGGTGCTACATATCAGGTACCGATCGAGGTTCGTCCGGAGAGAAGACAGGCGCTGGCTCTTCGCTGGCTGACAACATTCTCCCGCAAGCGTTCAGAAAAGACTATGGAAGATCGTCTTGCAAATGAGATTCTGGATGCACTCAATAACACTGGCGCATCTGTGAAGCGTAAAGAAGAAATGCACAGAATGGCTGATGCTAATAAGGCATTTAGTCACTACAGATTCTAAAGAGAGGAAATCTTAATGGCTGGAACAGGAAGAGAATATCCCCTGGAGAGAACCAGAAACATCGGTATTATGGCCCATATAGATGCAGGTAAAACGACTCTGACAGAGCGTATCCTTTACTATACCGGTGTTAACTACAAAATCGGCGATACACATGAAGGCACAGCCACGATGGACTGGATGGAGCAGGAACAGGAGCGTGGTATTACAATCACATCTGCTGCTACAACTTGCCATTGGACGCTGGAGAAGGAAGGCAAGCCGATGCCGGGTGCTCTCGAGCATCGTATCAATATCATTGATACTCCTGGCCACGTCGATTTCACCGTAGAAGTAGAACGCTCACTGCGTGTACTTGACGGCGCAGTAGGCGTATTCGATGCCAAGGGCGGCGTAGAGCCCCAGTCCGAGAACGTATGGCGTCAGGCAGACAAGTATAACGTACCTCGTATGGCATTCATCAATAAGATGGACGTCATCGGTGCGAACTTCTTCGGCTCTGTCGACCAGATCAGAACACGTCTCGGCAAGAACCCGGTTTGTCTGCAGATCCCGATCGGCGCTGAGAGCGAATTCGAGGGTCTGATCGATCTGTTCGAGATGCAGGCTTACTATTATGAAGGCAAGGACGGCGCTCAGGTCGTTGTCAAGCCGATCCCGGAAGGAATGCAGGATCTGGCCGAAGAGTATCGCAGCAAGCTCGTAGAGCAGATCTGCGATCTGGACGAGGACCTTATGATGATGTACCTTGAAGGCGAGGAGCCTTCCGTCGAGGAGATGAAGGCAGCCCTCAGAAAGGGATGCTGCGAAGGTACAGCTATTCCGGTGTGCTGCGGTTCTGCATACAGGAACAAAGGCGTACAGAAGATGCTGGATGCTGTTATTGAATATATGCCGAGTCCGGTCGATGTACCGGCCATTACAGGCACTGACCTGGATGGAAACGACGATGTACGCGAGTCCTCCGATGAGGCTCCGTTCTCAGCACTCGCATTCAAGATCATGACAGATCCGTTCGTCGGAAAACTTGCTTATTTCCGCGTATATTCCGGTACACTGAACTCCGGTTCTTATGCTCTGAACTCTACCAAGGGAAAGAAAGAGCGTGTCGCACGTATCCTTCAGATGCATGCAAATAAGAGAATGGAGCTCGACAAGGTGTATTCCGGTGATATCGCAGCTGCAATCGGTCTGAAGAACACGACAACAGGCGATACATTGTGCGATGAGAAGCATCCGATCATACTTGAGTCCATGGAATTCCCGGATCCGGTTATTGAGCTCGCAATCGAGCCGAAGACCAAAGCCGGCCAGGACAAGTTGGGTGCAGCACTTGCTAAGCTTGCTGAGGAAGACCCGACATTCCAGCAGCATACAGATCCGGAAACGGGTCAGACGATCATCGCCGGCATGGGCGAGCTTCATCTGGAAATCATCGTAGACAGACTTCTGCGTGAGTTCCATGTGGAGGCAAATGTCGGTGCACCGCAGGTTTCCTACAAGGAGACTTTCGGAAAGGAAGTCGATCAGGAATACAAGCACAGAAAGCAGTCCGGCGGTTCCGGTCAGTATGGCCATTGCAAGGTCATCTTTACACCTACAGATCCGAATGCGGACAATCTCTATGTATTCGAAAATACTGTCACGGGCGGCGCTATTCCGAAGGAATATATCCCGGCTGTCGATGAAGGTATTCAGGATGCTATGAAGTGCGGTACCCTTGGCGGATTCCCGGTAGTAGGCATCAAGGCCAACTGCTATGACGGTTCTTACCATGAAGTTGACTCCTCGGAGATGGCTTTCCATGTTGCAGGTTCTATGTGCTTCAAGGAAGCTATGAAGAAAGCAGAGCCTGTTCTTCTTGAGCCGATCATGAAGGTTGAGGTCACAATGCCTGAAGAATACATGGGCGACGTCATCGGCGACATCAATTCCCGCCGCGGACGTATTGAAGGCATGGAAGATGTCGGTAACGGTAAGCAGGTAATCGGCTACGTTCCGCTTTCATCCATGTTCGGATATGCGACAGATCTCCGTTCCAGAACACAGGGACGCGGTAACTACTCCATGTTCTTTGAACGTTATGAGCCGGTACCGAAGAATGTCGCTGCCAAGATCCTTTCCCACGGAGAGTGATCAATCAGTAAGATTTCCCTGCTGTGCCATTAGCGGCACGGCGGGTAAATGGATAAAGTAAACTTAGAAACTACTTGCAAAGCGTCATGATTTGAAATATAATCATCTTTAGCATTTTGGCGCTGAACAAACTGTGTGCTCTGAATAAAATATAATGAGAAGAGCAAGTCATTAAGGAGGAAATACAAAAAATGGCAAAGCAGAAGTTTGAGAGAACTAAACCGCATGTTAACATTGGTACAATCGGCCACGTAGATCATGGTAAGACAACTCTTACAGCAGCTATCACAGAAGTTCTTGCTAAGAGAGTTCCGTGCCCGGGCAACCAGTTCGTAGATTTCGCGAACATCGACAAGGCTCCGGAAGAGAGAGAGCGTGGTATCACAATCAATACAGCTCACGTAGAGTATGAGACAGAGAAGAGACACTATGCTCACGTTGACTGCCCAGGCCATGCTGACTATGTAAAGAACATGATCACAGGTGCTGCACAGATGGACGGCGCTATCCTCGTAGTTGCTGCTACTGACGGTGTTATGGCTCAGACAAAGGAGCACATCCTTCTTGCTCGTCAGGTAGGTGTTCCGGCTATCGTTGTTTTCATGAACAAGTGCGATATGGTTGATGACGAAGAGCTTCTTGATCTCGTAGAGATGGAGATCACAGAGCAGCTTGAAGAGTACGGTTTCGAGGGATCCCCGATCATCCGTGGTTCAGCTCTGAAGGCTCTTGAAGGCGATGAGGAAGCCGGCGATGCAGTTATGGAACTGCTCGATGCAGTTGATGAGTTCATTCCGGAACCGCAGCGTGAGACAGACAAGCCGTTCCTTATGCCGGTTGAAGACGTTTTCACAATCTCCGGACGTGGTACTGTTGCTACAGGCCGTGTTGAGAGAGGTACTCTTAAGCTTAACGACCCGGTTGAAATCCTCGGCGTTCGTGAAGGCAAGAAGACATCTGTTGCTACAGGTATCGAGATGTTCCACAAGCTGCTTGACTACGCAGAAGCAGGCGACAACATTGGTGTCCTTCTTCGTGGTATTGAGCGTACAGGTATCGAGCGTGGCCAGGTTGTTGCTAAGCCGGGCACAGTTACATGCCATACAAAGTTCACAGGTCAGGTTTACGTTCTGACAAAAGAGGAAGGTGGACGTCATACACCGTTCTTCAACAACTATCGTCCGCAGTTCTACTTCAGAACAACTGACGTTACTGGCGTTATCTCCCTTCCGGAAGGAACAGAGATGTGCATGCCGGGTGACCACGTTGACATGAACATCGAGCTGATCCACCCGATCGCTATGGAGCAGGGTCTTACATTCGCTATCCGCGAAGGTGGACGTACTGTTGGTTCAGGCCGTGTAACTTCTGTTGAGGAATAATGCGAAGGCATTGAGCCGTGCAATTAAGTAAAAAATTATCCCAGGGAGTGCTCGCACTCACCTGGGATATTTTTTACTTAATTATAGGGCGATAGCCCGCGGTTGACAGCCCATAAGGGCTGTCAATGGCTCAATGCCTGAGTTTATCAGTAAAATCAAGATCAAAGGAATCCCCGTCACTTACAGGTGGCGGGGATTTTTATGTTGGTTGATGCTATTTGATGCTCGTCAACGAGGTCAATCCAGTCTGGAGCGGGACCGCATCGGAACTGCTTGTAGCAATTCCCGATATTGAAAAAAGGCAAATGTTCTGACACGATATCTGAACGCCAAGACCAATCGGCTCCTGAACGAGTATGGTATTGAATATCCTGCCATAGAGCGCACG
>ODAI010777073.1_pt1 | contig 13358 bp, 12 predicted proteins | sample 1539321 | NCBI WGS metagenome assembly ODAI01 (sample SAMN02144231, study PRJEB22623) | gut metagenome | biome: sheep rumen | host: Ovis aries | place: New Zealand
ACAACAGTATCGTTCCCGTCTTGCGGAAGAGTGCCTTCTGCTGTCCTTTCTCCTCGCGCACCTTCTCCACCAGATGGTCGCGCAACAGGCGGCTGGTCTTGCTGCGGGCAGAGCCTTCACTGCCGAGGTTGAAGCAGCGCATCACGTCCTCGTTGGTGAACTCCTCCGGCAACCGCTCAAAGCCCTCGAAAGTCTTCTGCCGTCGCTGCACGTTCGCCGAGGCTTCCTTCAGCTTGTTGTCGAAGTAGTTCTCGGCCATCGCGCCGAAGTAGTGGCGCTGACAGGCATATTGGATATTCACGATGAGTTCTGCCAGATGCCAGTCTACCTCGTCGGTCTCGAACTCGCCGCACCAGTACGTGCCCTCCTGATGCATCTTGTCCCAGTGGCGCATCACGATAAACGGCGCCGAGAAGTTCACCCCGTGATAGGCACAGCGCTTCAGCAGCATCTCGTCGGCCTTCGAGTCGTTCTCCTTGGCATCCATCATGCGGCGGGCCGTCCAGTCGTAGAGTTCGTCGACAATCTTGCCCAGCGGTAGCAGTCCCTTCATGCGGTCAAGCCTCACGGCCCATTCCTTCAGCCTGTTGTCGCTGTCATAATCTACGGTGGTCTCGCGCGACAGCATCTCGAAGTTGGTGGCAGGCAGCGGTATGCAGGTCAGTCGGGTGGCCAGACCTGAGCCAAAGTTCTGCTCATTCACCTTCTTCTTCAGGGCGATGGGCGTGCCAGTGTAAATGAAGTTCCAGGTGACGACGAAGTCCTGCAGGATGGAGTCTACGTTGGAGTAAGCCTGACCGTCCTCCTCGTTGTGGAACGCTTTCAGCTCCATCGAGAACTTGTCTATCCACGAGCCGCCCTTCTGCACACTGACGGTATTGTCCAGCTCCGTGTCGAAGGTCAGCATGTGCAGCTGCATCGGCTCGCCGTCCACCTCCTCCACAGCGTTCACCATGTCCTGGATGAACTGGGCGTTCGAGGTACGGGCAGGATGCACCCTTACCACCACCTTCGGCTTCTTGGGCTTCTCCTTGTTGGCCCCCTTGGTCTTCATCTGCTCACGGTAGGCATTGATGGCATCCTTGCCCACCTTGTCGGCCTCCACGATGGGAGCCGCCAACAGCTTGAACAATCGCGTGGCGAACGACTTGCCGCTGGCAGGGTCGCCGATAATCAGCGTCGAGTTATTGAGCCTGCGCAGTTCCTCTGGACGGTGATAGAAGCGATAGGTACAGCGCGTCATGAGCGTCATCAGCAGTCCGCCGCCTACGAACAGCGCAGCAGGGTATTGGTTTCGTTTCAGCCCTTTCGTGATGTCCTTCAGCAGCGGGAAATGCTCACTCAGTGCCTCTATCTCTGCGCCCCACTCCCACAGCCAGCGGTTCATGTCCTGTTCCACCATCGCAGTCGTGGCATTCATGCCCAGAATCTCGCGCATAGGTTTCGAGATACCCTTTACAGGCTCTTTGCAAGCCGACTCTACGATACGCTCCACCTCTTGTTCGTCCAACCCCAAACGAGGAATCACCTGCAGGAGCAACTGGCGGTTGTTGTCGCAGATAGCACGCAGGTTGACAGCCAACTGATAGAGCTTCACGTTGCGCTCTCCCTCCTGTGGTTCTCCGCCCTGCCGCTTCCACCATTCTGCAATGATTTCTGGGTATGGGCGACCCTTGAATGAAGGCTGAGGCGCTACATCATCCTTCAGACATCTTACATCTTCCTTCAGACATCTTACATCAGCCTTCAAGAGTCCTTCCCACGGTCGATAGTGCTTGTTGGCTTTCTTGGCGTCAGGAGGCACATCCTCTTGCCCCTGCTTTTCACGCTCCTTCAGACGCTCATACTCAGCAGCACTCTCTTCTACTGAAAGAGGTTCCTCAAAGATGGCATCGTCCAGGTAAAGCAGCACATCGGCGGTAGCCGGGCCTGTGAACATCACGCGCTGCATGTCGTGGGCCGAGGTGTCCATCTCCGTCTGGGTAATCAGCGACAGGCGCACCTGATTCTCCAAGATAGTCTTCCCCTGCTGACGGCGGCAGATGGCGTGAAGACCCCAACCTGAAGAGACGGTCAGTTCCAGCAGCCCTATCTCGTCCCTCTTCTCTATCAGTGTCTTGGCAAGCTTCTTGCATACCTCTTCGTTGCCACAGTCTATGTCGTGGGCAAAGGTAGAAGCCGCATGCTGACAGCCTTTCAGCACGCCGTTGGGCAGCAAGTCGTTGTAGTTGAACTGTTTCTGGCGCATCTTCGCCTTCTTGTCCCCCTCGCGAGCCTGCTGAAAGTTCCTTACATTCGCCTCAGTGTTGCGAATGGCAAAATATTCTTTTCTGTCCTTGACAGGGCGGGCTTTCTTATGCCCGCTCCTGTCTAAATAGATGTAGTTGATCATGCGCTTTTACAGTGTTTCAACAAAATTCTATCAAGTCCAGTTCGCGATCTATGAGCGCGTTCTTGGCCTCGCGGGTCTCACGGTCGATGACGGCCAACACGCGGGCTGTGCCGAGATCCTTGGGCAGACTCTCGAAGAGCTTGATACGCTCCTTCGACTCCTTCACCCAACCATGTTCCAGCCGGTGTATCAGACGGTCGCTATACAGGCGCGGCTTGCGGTCGTACTGCTGGAAACAGATTACCAACTGGCCATCCTCCGTCTCTTCCAACCAGAGGCGACCCTCCACCTTCAGTCCCTTCTTCAGGGCGTTCATCACTACTTCTTCGTTCTTCAAAAATACTTTTTTGCCTTTCAGGCGAAAATTTTCACACTCGGCATAGCAAACACGTTTGCTCTGCTCTCGCTTAATCAAATTTTTCATAACTTTGTCTGGTTAAATGAGCATTGGAAGTGCAAGGTTTTAGTTGAGCTCATTCGTACGTACACATTTCCTTGCTCATCCTCCGACTCGGTTATTATTTTTTATTCTATAGCGGTAGCAAATTTTTCACTCTTCACATAGACGCAGTCTTTTCAGTCCGTATGACATTTGCCAAAGTCCACAACAGAAGTCTGGCTTGACCTTTAGCAACATTTTGGTGCAGACTCTTGTACCGTCGGCTTCGATACCCTTAAACTGGCACGACGCACAACCTTTCTTGATGCTTACACCATGTAGATTGCTCACCACTTCCATTGTCACTTCTTTTTAGAACCATACTTACCCATCATATACTTCATGTGTCCAGCGAACGCCAGTTCTGGCATGTCCTGCTTTATGGCTTCCAGCATCGTCTTGTAGTGCTGGTTCGCCATAGCCGTCTTGAACGTCATCTTATGACCAGTCATCACATACGTCAGCAGTGCATACGCCATAGCCGCACGGTCCAGCGGATGGTAGAACTGGAGCATTGTCTGCAGTCGCTCGCGGTTCTCCTCGGTCAGCCACAGTTCCAGCAGTTTCACCATCATCTTCGTGGGCAGCGTGTCCTGCCAGTAGCCCACGGTCTGTTCGCCGTCGGTCTTCTCCACCCAAGGCATCAGCCACTCCAACATCTTTGATACCTGATACTCCTCCGTCAGCTCCTCTTCCTGGAGCAAACTGCCTTCCTGCTCTGCGAGAAGGGCTTCATTCTGAAAATCTGTTTTTACCATTTCTATAATCATTTGAAAGTTTGACTTTTGCGTGATTTCTGAATCACGTTGCAAAGATTCTGAATAACTTATGGTAAAAACAAAGTTATCCACTAAAACTTTGTTTCAGCAAATCGCTGAATACCAAAGCTTTACTGGATAATCCAGAATAACTCGAAAGTTATTTACGGTAATTCAACCCTTGTACTTCTTCAGAAGCCCTTGAAAAGTGCCCAACAACACGTTCTGGTCGCTCGTGGTTTTCTTGTCGCCGAGTTTGGCTTTCACGGTTTGGAGATTGTCATAATAGTCCTCAAAGGCAAACAAGATGTCGGACATCTGCAGGCTCGTGTCGTTAATTGTATTCATCCTGATGACATGACCAATGAACAAGCACACCTTTGTCACCTGAACGCAATTCAGCGAACCGCCCAGAAATGCTTGCAAATCCTGACCATACGAACTCGCCATTTCGTCCATAGCCCTACAAAACACCTCTGCATCAATATGAAATATGTACGCGCCCACATGTCCTCTGGCATTGCTCTCTACACGTTGTCCGTTCTTGGTTGCTGCCTTGCGCACAATGCCCTTCACGCGGTCGACAAAGGTCTCCTGCACGTTGTGATTCCCCACCGTCTCGACAGACTTTTCCTGCGAGGCAGCTGTTTCAGTGTTCTTCATCTCCTCTGTCTTTGCCTCGCCGACAGACTGCGGCGGTGCCTGCACCACCGTCTGAAACGTGGCGTGGCTCTGGTCGCACCCAATGTTGGCAAACCCGTACACATTGATCACCCGCTGCTCGCCGTCCTGCTTATGCTCGTCCATCGTCAATTCTCCTTTTGTCGTCCTGTGCCGGTGGCAGTATCTTGAACTCGGCCTCGTGCTGGTCGCAGCCGATGTTGGGCTGACTGCCAGGCTGTGGATACACCACGTTTTGTGTCGTCGGCCGCGAGGCAGCCCGCTCGATGGCGTTGGTCAGCCTCGTCTGAGTGTCGTCCGCAAGCGACGCTATCTCCAGCGGGTGGCTCTGCTCATAGTCGTCGCGCAGCCAGTAGACGAGCTGCTGTATGGTCTGCCGCTGACTCCTGTCACACTGTGTCTCTCCAAAGGCCACCACGCGCGCTATTGTCGTGGGAATCTTCATCGGGTCGCCGATACGACCGTCCTGACCGTAGTCGTCCTCCGTCATCGGGCGCATCTCAATTTTCAGCTTCTGGCACGTCAGCTGTCTCAGCATCAGCAATGCCATAATGGCCTGGAAGGCCCTCAGCGGCGTGTTCATATAGTAGAGGCGCGCGAGCATCACGTCCAGTTGGCCGATGTCGCCATAGAGCTCGCCAGGCAACAGCCTGAGCAGCGTGTCTATGCGCCTGAGTCCCAGCCACAGCCGATTGTCGTTCTTCAACTGCCACTGGTGCCACAGCTGCTGCACCTCCCGACTCTCCATGCGTGCCGTCCACCACGTTGTGGCGTGCTCGTCCAGGTATTCCCGTTCGCATATCTGTGCTCGCTGCTGTTTCAGCGGTTCGGCCAGCAGGCGTATCTCCTTGTCTTGGGCGGCCTCCAGCCACTCGATGTATGCCGACCGCTTCTGCCGTGCCTCGCGGCTCAGGTCGTGGCTGCTACCCCTCAACCAGATGTCGAGGTAGGTCTTCAGCTCCTTCAACTGCCCGTCGGCATAGTGGGGCAGCAGCAGTTCGTCCAGCACACAGGCTGCCTCCTGCTCTGCCCACAGCTGTTCGCTGGGCGGCAGCAGCGGCACGTCGCTCATCCATGCCTGCCACTCTATCTCTGGTGCCTGCGGCTCTACGCTTTGCAGCTCGTCGCCGTTCACCGTCACCATCACGTAGCCATGCTGTCTAACTGCCACCTCGCTCACCCTGGCCGTTATCATCGTCCGTCCGCTCTGGCGCAGCAGCGCCCAGGCCAGGTCTACGCATTCCAGGGCCACACGGCCTATCCACCTGCCTCCGGCGCGAGCCCTGATGGCTGCCCCATGCACATGATTGGCCGTATCGGCTGCCAGCACCACGATAGGCCGTTCGCGGTCTATCCACCTGAGCAGTTCGAGCGTACGACTGTGCGACTCCTCCGTGTCCTTCTGTCCGGCCACGGAGTCGCCATTGGCACCATAGTGCACGCCTCTTATCTTCAGTTGATGCTCTACCATTGTCAGCAGTTTGATTTGCAGCCCACAAAAGTACTAAATTTCCACCACATTCTCGCACATATAACAGAAATTTTGGAAAATTACAACTTCTTGTACCACATTTCTGCCAAATCTTGCGCAGAATTCAAAAGAAATTTGTATTTTTGCAGGCAAGTTTAACAGAACATAGTATAATGCGTATGACTCAGTTGACAGTTTCTATAGAAGACGCCTCGATGCTTGACCAGATACGTCAGGCTATCGGCTTGTTGCGTGGAGTAACTTCTGTTACACTGAAGCGCCAGACAAAGACTGGCATGGATAGAGCCGTCGATGACATTAAGAACGGTCGCGTCTATGAAGCCAGCAGTGTGGAAGACCTTATCAAGCAATGTAAGGCATGAAGTACACGCTTCGCTATACTGGTAAGACTCAAACAGTGGGCGCAAGAACAAGGCTGCTGGTTTGACGACAACCGTCTGTTTGGCGATTTCTTTGACCGTGGGTCAGAGAATGAAGTTATATTATCCTGTGAAACCCAATGTAAAGAAAGTGATCTTTGAAATCGTTGATTTGATTTATTGAGACCAAGATTTTGATCTAATTTCTATAAATTAGTATAGAAGCAATATCATAAACATCCTCTCGCTCGGTGCGCAGCAGTTCCGACTTGTTGTGAATACCTTTCAAATTAGTATAGAAGCAATATCATAAACATCGCGTGACGCTTGCCAGCCGGGGAGCATGGCGTTGTGAATACCTTTCAAATTAGTATAGAAGCAATATCATAAACATCTAGTCTTCCCACTCCACGCCTGCGGAGTCGTTGTGAATACCTTTCAAATTAGCATAGAAGCAATATCATAAACATCTGGTTCGGCATAACAAACAGAACTACAATACTTTATGAGTGCTAGCAGGAAAGAAAATGTTTGTGATAACAAGAGAAATCCCTCACGTGTGGAGGGATTTCTTTTATTCTATATATTCGATACGCCCAGTCTTTGTAATCTGAATCTTGACTATGCCCTTCAAGTCGTTAAGCGTACGAATCCTTTTCCACGTAAGGTTCTTCAACCTTGAATTGAAATCTTTCGTTGCATCGTGATGATGCCTAAAGCGATAGTCACCCTTTGAGATTGTCTGCACCTTGAAAATATGCGGGCTTATCAATGCATAGTTCTCTCTTGCCGTTAAGTCTATCGCCAATGGGTCAAATCCTTTATCTGGGAATACGAAGCAGTCGTTCTGCTGTAGTGAGAACATGAATCGCCATCCCTTGTCCGCATTAAGCGTTCTATCGATAATGGGTTTCCCATGGATTCCGCTTTCTACAGCATCGAAGAACGATACAACCACTTCGTGCAACTCATGATGTTCGTCCTCATAAATGGCTACATGATGGTTGTTGTTCGTCAGGACATAGTCAGATTTCTGCACTTTGTTGTTCTTGTCAAGAATGAGTTCGCCCTTGTGATTCTTTTTCTTGTGAATCGGTCTCAGGTCTTTATTAACTCTGACAACTACTTTTTTGATACAAATGCCTTTTTCACGATTGAACCAAATTGGATTCTCTTCCAAGTTGGTAAAAGCTTTCTTGGAATCGTTGCCGTATTCAAGTAGTCTATTCCTTAGAATATTCTGTATACCCTTATCCACCACATCGTCCACATTCAGACTTTCGCTGACCTCAACACGTTTAGTGAAGATTACAACCTCGCCCCCGCTGCCGGGTATCTTCTCTCTGATACTGCCATAGTAAGTGTCATCGTGTAGTTTTCCTCTTGGCGTTAACTGCACTAGACGGTTCCCTTCTTTTTCCTTCTTGGCCTTGGTGATGTTCAGATTGGGCGACACAGCATTAGGAGCAGTCTTCTGGTAAACAATGATATTCTCCAGTTGCTGCTTCACTTCAGCCCGCAATTCGCCTAATGGCATAGGGGCATTGAATCTCCAGTTGCCATGTTTGTCGCGGTGCAGGTTCTTCTGTCGCATCTTCAGCATTTGTATCCGCTGTTCACCTTGGGAATTAAGACTATTCAGATAGTTTATAAATGCAGGTTTGGTAAAAGCCACCGTAATGGCATCCATTGCATGGTTACGATGGTCATTGCGCTTGGTCCAAGCATCTTCATTAATCTTACGTACCGTCTTTCCGTCTTTGTCAGTATAGGTGTCGATAAGTCCAAGTCGGTCATATTTGTCCCATACAAGTTCCTGCAGAACATCCACTAACTGCCAATCATCGCGAAGGCGGCTGGTAATGCTACCTGTTGTAGGCACCACCTTTCGAGTGATAGTACCTAATATTTCGTATGCCTTTCGATTGATATACTGCGTAAGTCCTAAATCTCTGTTTAAAGGCTCGTTGGGAATGTCAGCAGCGGTTTTGAGCAGATTATCCTTCTTGACCTTACTAATCGCTTTCTGTTTGAACAAGTCGTTAACTCTGCCTATGTATTGTTGAGTTTCCTCTTCACCATATTTCCATCTGACGTAATCCAAGGCGGTCATGTCGCCTTTTTCTTCGTTGATGCTGGTTAGTTCTATCGTAAGAACAGAGAATGCGTTGCTTGGGCTTTTCGCCTTGGGAATGATATGCTCCTTGTCGAATTTATGATGAACAATGAGATCAATAATATCCACTTTAGTTTTCGAGTAAAGCGTCTCATAGCCCAGGGGAGCCAATTCTTTATAGAGCCTGTACTTCAATATGTCGTTTTCACTAACGTAGTTTACTTTATAGCCTTTTTCGTTCAGAATATCGATTAGTTCCTTCCTGCAAGTTTCTCTTTCGTTCTTATTGCTTTCATTGTCTTGTGTCATTCTCTTGCGACTCTCTGCATTTTTGCTTAGATCGCGAGCCAATTCTATGCGAATTTCGTCAAAAGTCCCATAAGTGTCGCCATATTCATCAACCAGACTATTCACAAGTGAAATCATCTGATTTAGGATACGCTCCACCAACGGATTGCGCAAACTATTGTGAGGAATGAAATCAAGATGCTTTTGCAAGATGCGTCTAGCATTTTCATCTTTGGTTAGGGAATATTTAGAGAATTTGTAGCCAGCCTGTTCACAGGCTTTGTTGTATTGATAGCCCTCCTTCATCTTGGGAAGAATTTTCTGAATGGCTTTTGCGCTGAGACTGCCATATCCGTCTGGGAATGTAATATTCGCTAAGACCTTGGCATACTCATCGTTGTCAAATCCAAAGAATTCCTTCACACGCTTGACGAGTTTGTCATTGCCAGAACGGGAATTGTCGCCAGGGAAGGAGTAAAGAAGATGCCACAGCCTGTAAAATGGCTGGAGAAAGATATCTGTTTGCTGATTTATCTCACCATCAATGGCATCGGTATGATAGCCTAAACCACTGAACACTTGACGAATGGTGCCAATAACATCCTGTGCCGTCAACTTTTTCAAGTTCAGCTTGTCGTGACCGGTCAGTTCCAGAATCTTCAGATATGCATTAACCAGCTTCTCCTGAGTTTCGTTACCTAACAACTCGTCGAAGTTCATATCGAAACTTCTAGCCTGTTTGCCAACAAGCATCTTGATTGCATCCCTCTTCGACAATCTGTTTCTGATAGAAAGTTCAGAGGCAAGTTCTTCTTTCTCTTCCTGCGTTAAATAGCGTTGTTCGAGTGTCGTTGTGTTGGTGAGAATGGTGTCATTCAGTCGCTGCCACATCCTGAATTCTTGAAATAACGGCGAAGAGACAGGACATACCTTGCTACCAGTCTTAACCTTTTTCTTTTTGCCGTCTTTCTCTATTTCAATTTCTCTTGATTCCAGTTCGCATATACCGACTTCTCCCTTCTTGCTTGCAATGGGACGTTGATAAAAGATGATTCGGTTCTTAATCTCTTTCTTCAATTTACGTGTCAATTCGGGATGAAACTGTATCTGCGTCTTCCATATTTGTTCGAATTCATCCTCATAGTCCTTGCGATAAAATGTCTGGCGCTTTATGCCTTGCAAAGGATGAAGTGAGAGTTGACTCATAAGGTATTGACCAACTGTCAGATGATTGTCAGCCAGTAGTTTGCTTCTACCAGTAATAGCAGTCAGATACTCACCCATGTCTTCTACATCTTCACTAACATCAACCTTCCTGCTACTCTTATATCCACGCTTTTTGTTAATCATAAGTAGCACTCTTGCCAACTCATTGAGGGAGATTTCTTCGCTGGCAGCCTTGGATCGAAGCATAAGTGTCTCATAAGTAGTGCCTTTCCCGTCCTCGCATAAAAGAGTGTTCACGTCTATTAAACCGTTCTCACGCATCAACTCTATCAGGTTTGAACGTCTCAGTTTGAAATGTTGAAGATTATGATGACCACTCCGCTTCACCCTCCTTACAAGATTAGGTGAAACGGTATAGCCTTTTTGGAACATCTTGATAGGATTCCCCTCAGAAATTTTCCCTTTGGCATTGATGAAGGTGAAATTATCAAAGTCAACCTTGATGACATTCGAGGCGATGATTCTTGATACCTCATCGTCGTTTTCAGCCTCCAAGATCAATGCCCAGCCTATGCTGGCTATGCCTGGGTCTAATCCTAATATAAACTTCATAGTTTGTCGTTCTTTGCAATTATTCGACAAATATACGAAAAAGATACCAATTAACCAATTTCAACGACTAACTATTATGGAATTTTTAGATATTTCCACCAGAAGTGAACTTTTTTTCTACTTTTTTCTTGTTAGTAAGAAAAATAATCACTACCTTTGCATCACTAATTTGAAAGGCATTCACAATAAGGATTATTCCGTTGTGAACATTAAAGAGAGCCAAAACTATTTCCTAATAGTGGCGGTTCTTTTTTTTAATAACATCTGGCGATGCTTCACAGGCAAGTTGACCATGAGCGAGGAGTAGGCAACGTATCAGCAGGGCAGGATAAACTATGCGATGTTCTGCCTCGAATATCTGGAACTCAATTCTTAAGACTCGCTACGTTCATATAAGCGGCAAAGCCGAGCGGGATGGACGGCAAGCGCACACCCCTCGACGGCAGACAACGCAAACGGTATATAGCCTCGATGCGCGAGGTGGTGGATTTCTATAAGTCTTTAGGATTTAAATCGTTGAATGACTGTTCAAATTGTTCTTTGAACCACAATGGTGGGTTGTCTTCAATTTTGTGAATACGGCTCTTCGCGATGTGCAGGGCGACAATGTGGCCATAGTCTGAGTTCCCATCAACAAAAGTCAGATTCTCGAATAGGTGCAGATGCTGCTTGGCCTTTGCAAGACCCTCTGTGAAGTTGAAACGTATCACTTCGTCTGTTACATCATGCCCGCCAGTTTGCGCTCTTAACTTTACTCTGCTGACGCTTTCATCTTCTGAAAGCAGTCCAAAATAGCATAGGGAAATTTTGAACTGTGCCGCTTTGAACTCATTTACCATGTTGACTACCATGTCGCTGGAAAAATTGGTCTCGAAAGCGAAATCTGTTCTATTCTCTAATGCTTTCGCCTTCTGTTTTTCCAATTCTGAAGCTACAGTGCCGCTAACCCAGCGGTTAGGCCAGTCAGGGTGTTCTCTGCGTAGATTCAGCATGAGTTTGTCGCCGTCGAAGGAACGTGTGCTCACGTAGAGTGGGCACAAGCGACTTTTCCCTGCTCCGTTTGGACCGGCAATGATGGTGAGTTCTGGGCGACGTTCCATTATCGTGCGATGAGATAGGAATAACGGCCTTGACCAGGTTGCGCTGTACGATGAAGTACATGATAGGTGCGTGTCTTGCGGTCAAGGCTTACACGATCCTCGCTGCCGTCAGGGTTTGCAAGGTAAATATTTCCCTCTTTGTCGAAAAAGGGTACAGAAACGCCTTGCTGCCATGCCTCTAGGTAGATTTTCTCCACTTCTTGACGCACAGCCTCGTTCACCTCCTTGACGGTCTTCCCGTTGGGCAGTTCAATATTTTCCAGTTCCTTATATGTACACATAAAAAAGCTCTTTCGTTGATGTTTGGCCACAAAATTACTAATTATTTTGGATAACTGTGAAATATTCGGCGGAAATTACCAAAATTTAATAGTCATCCCGCCATATCAGTCCCACCACGTCAGCAGATTATACTCTCTGATGAGATGATAGAGATGGAGGGCTTTCTGTTGTCGCAGACGCACCTTGGATAAGATGGCTTTGTCTCTGTCGCCCTCTTGCTGTGCATCCTTGATGGGAGTGGCACGGAAGAAACGGTGTTCATTCCTTACATTGACATATACAGGATAGTCGGCAATGGGCTTCCTGTCCGTATCGTCAAGTTCGTATAGGTTGTTCTCCAGTTTGCGGAATTTCAGTTTTCCAGAGAATGACTGGTGGAGCCAGGTGTTATAGACGGCATCGTCCTCCATGAAGATGTCAATGAGACGTATGCAGATGGCAATATCGCGTACCACGATGGCGTTGTTTTCAAGATGGCCCTCGCGCTTGATACAGTCGTGCATACGCTGGAGTTTCTTTTTCTCCAGTGCTATGAGGTAGGCATAATCCCAGTCTTGATCGTGGGCCAGCAGTCGTTTATAGGCATGTATGGGATTCTTTCTCTTCATTAAAGTTTCTAAATATATAGTTCAAATGCTTGTTTGTTCCAACTATTATGCTTAACTTTGCAGCGTAACACCCCGTTCTTGCTCTGGCAAGCGACCACAGGTCGAGCGGTCCCTGCTTATGCATACTTCGGGGTTAGTGTTTTTTATATGGGTCGCCCTATACAGAGGGCAAATTTACTAAATTTCTGCGACAATGAATACGCATAAGGCGGAAATTACACAATTTTTAATAAATAACTACTCCGTCTATGCCGATGCACTGCTATGTTATCAGCAGGGCAGGATAGGCTATGCGACCTTCTGCTGGTACTTTCAGGTACTCAGTTCTTAAGACTCGCTACGCTCATATAAGCGGCAAAGCCGAGCGGGATGGACGGCAGGTGCACACCCCTCGACGGCAGGCAACTCAGAAGGTACATCGTCTCGATGTATGAGGTGGTGGATTTCTACAAGGGACTTGCAACAAACAGTTCCTGTTTTGATTAAAAAACTCTAAAAATAGCCTCATTTTACAACTGATAGTTGTTTTTCTCGTGCTTTTTCTATATTTTTGCAGCAGATATAACGGATAAGATAATGACATTCGACAAGATACTCGAAGCTCACCAGAGTGGCACGCCATCGAAGTGGCGCGAGGAGGCAGAATGGAGACGCGACAACTGGTCGTGGCTGCGGCACTCACAGAAGATTGCCGTCAAAGTGCTGCTGCAGATGAAACAGGAGGGACTTACACAGAAGGCTCTCGCAGAGCGTATGGACTGCACCCAGCAATATGTGTCGAAGATACTGAAGGGCAGAGAGAACATGTCGCTCGACACACTGTCGAAGCTGGAGGATGCGCTTGGCATCAGCCTTATCTACGACGAGCAGGTACCCAGTCCCAGCATGGTAGCAGAAGAGGTGCTGGCGTAACGCTCGCTATGCAGCATGGCGCATCGGCGCGGCAGCGTGGCAGCGCGTCATTTGACTTCGTCGAATTCCGTCGCGACTCGGCAGAATGCAAGCAAGCTTGCTTCTGCTCTCGCTGCTCCGTCATTTCGTTTACTGCATTGCCGCAGCGTGGT
>ODAI010281163.1_pt1 | contig 13357 bp, 14 predicted proteins | sample 1539321 | NCBI WGS metagenome assembly ODAI01 (sample SAMN02144231, study PRJEB22623) | gut metagenome | biome: sheep rumen | host: Ovis aries | place: New Zealand
ATTGCTCAGGAAGTTACCATGTATGCTGATAAGGTATGCATTGATGAGGAGATGGTTCGTTTAAAGAGCCATGTAGCTGAGACTCGTTCGGTATTTAATCTTGATAAGGAAGTTGGTAGAAAGCTTGATTTCCTTGCACAGGAATTAAATCGCGAGGCTAACACCATTTTATCTAAATCTACAGATGTAGAAATAGCAGATATTGGTATTACATTAAAGACACTTATTGAAAAGGTTAGAGAACAGATTCAGAATATAGAATAATATGTCATTTGTTAATATTGGTTTTGGAAACATAGTAAATAGTAATAAGATTGTATCAATGATTACATCTGATTCTGCACCTGCTAAACGAATAGTTGCACAGGCTAAGGAATCAGGAAAAATAATCGATGCCACTCAGGGGCGTCGCACCAGGTGCGTAATTATTTGCGATGATAATGTTGTTCTTTCCGCACTTATGCCTGATACAATTGCTAGTAGAATAAATGGTAACCCACCAAAGGAGGACGTATAAATGGTTAGCGACAAGGGTCTTGTTATTGTTCTTTCTGGTTTTTCAGGAGCTGGAAAAGGAACAATAATGAAGCATTTATTAGAGGCTCATCCAAATGATTACAATCTATCCATTTCAGCCACAACACGTGGTATGCGCGCAGGCGAAAAGGATGGAAGAGAATACTTCTTCAAGACAAGAGAAGAATTCGATAGAATGATTGAAAATAATGAGCTTTTAGAATATGCCACATTCAATGGTAATTCTTATGGAACACCAAGAGCATATGTAGAGCAGCTTATAGAACGCAAAAAGGATGTTATTCTTGAAATAGAAATTCAGGGAGCACTTCAGGTTAAGAAGATGTATCCTGATGCGTTGTTATTATTTACTATGCCACCTTCAGCTAAAGAGCTTGAAAACAGATTAGTTGGAAGAGGTACAGAAACTGAGGATGTCATTGCACAGCGTCTTGCTATTTCATGCAAGGAATCTCAGTATATGGAAGAGTATGATTACCTGATTGTAAATGATTCACTAGAAAAGGCTGTAGATCAGGTTCATAATATAATTCAGGCAGAGCATTATAAGGTTGAAAGAAACCGCTCGTCTATAAAAGAAATGCAAGAAGAATTAAAGATGTTTGAAAGGAGTTATTAATTATGATACATCCATCTTATGTAGAACTTATGGAAAAGGTAAATGAGAACGTAGAGGTTGGCGAGGAGCCAGTAGTAAATAGTCGTTACACAATCGTTGCTGCAACAGCTAAGCGCGCACGTCAGATTATCGATGGCGCAGAGCCTCTTATCGATTACAATAAGGGTGACAAGCCACTTTCAATTGCTGTTAACGAGCTTAACGATGGCGCTATCAAAATCATTAACGAGGATACAGATAACTAATATATGAAAGTTTTATTTGTTTCATTAGGCTGCGATAAGAACCTTGTTGATTCAGAACACATGCTTGGAGATTTAATGGATAATGGCTTCAGTATTTGTGACAGCGAGGAAGAAGCAGACATTATAGTTGTAAATACTTGCTCTTTTATTGCTGATGCGATGGAAGAAAGTATTCAAACCATTATCGACCTTGGTGCCTATAAGGAACAGGGTCACCTAAAGGGACTTATTGTTACAGGATGTTTAGCTGAGCGTTTCACTGATGAAATACTTTCTGATTTACCAGAGGTAGATGCCATTATTGGAACCAATTCCTACGATGAATTAGTTAAGGCTATAAACATTGTCCTTGAAAAGAATGGCGAAAAGCCTATTTTCAAAAAAGAGCTTATTGGTCTTCCTAAGGATGGCAGAAGAGTTCTTACTACAGGTGGTCATTATGCATATCTTAAGATTGCAGAGGGCTGTAACAAACGATGCACTTATTGTGCAATCCCTTATATTCGCGGTAATTATCGTTCTGTTCCAATGGAGCAGCTTTTGGCTGAAGCCAAAACACTTGCAGAGGGTGGTGTTAAGGAGCTTATCCTAGTAGCTCAGGAAACTACCGTATACGGAATCGATATTTATGGCGGCAAATCTTTAACAAAGCTTTTACATGAGCTTTGTAAGATTGAAGGCATTGAATGGATTAGAATCCTTTATGCTTACCCAGAAGAAATAACTGATGAGTTAATTGAATGTATGGCATCAGAACCTAAGATTTGTCATTACATTGATATGCCTATTCAGCATTGCAATGACGAAATTCTTAAAAAGATGGGCCGTAAGACTAACAAAGCAGATATTATGGATATCGCTAAGCGTCTTAGAAAGGCAATGCCAGATATTTCACTTAGAACAACACTTATTTGTGGTTTCCCTGGCGAAACAGAAGAAATGCATTCAGAGCTTTTACAGTTCATTAAGGATATGTCCTTTGACAGACTTGGTGCTTTCGCTTATTCAAGAGAAGATGGCACTGTAGCTGCTAAAATGGATGATCAGGTAGATGATGAGCTTAAGCTAAAATGGCAGGATGAAGTAATGCTTTGTCAGAAAGACATTTCTTTATCAAACAACAAAAACTACATTGGAAGAACCTTAAAGGTTTTCATCGAAGGTAAGCTTCCAGAAGATGGAGTTTTTATTGGCCGAACATACAGAGATACACCTTCAGTTGATGGTTTTATTTTTGTTAATAGTGACATTGAGCTTGTAAGTGGACAGTTTGTTGATGTTGAAGTTACAGGCTTTGATGAATACGATTTAATAGGAGATGCAAAATTATGAATTTAAAGGAAATGAATTTACCTAACAAACTAACATTATTTAGAGTAGTACTTATTCCTTTCTTTGTTTTATTTTTGCTTATTAACCCTGCAAGCCAGGCCCTTAGAATTATTGCAGACATTATATTTATCGTGGCTTCTCTTACAGACATGTTAGATGGTAAGATTGCTCGTAAGTATAATCTTGTTACTAATTTTGGAAAGTTTATGGACCCACTTGCTGACAAGCTTCTTGTTTGTTCTGCAATGATTTGCTTAATTGCAACCAAACAGCTTTATGCTTGGATTGTTATTATTATTGTTGCAAGAGAATTTATCATTTCTGGTTTCCGTCTTATTGCTGCAGAAAACGGAATCGTTATTGCTGCAAACATTTTTGGAAAGCTTAAGACAGTTTCTCAGATGATTATGATTATTATACTTGTAGCCAACCTTCCATTTGCATGGCTTCAGGTTTTAGGTCAGATTTTTATTTGGATTTCATTAATTCTTACTGTTCTTTCACTTGTAATTTATATTTACCAAAACAGTGAAGTTCTTAAGGAGCAGAAGTAATAATGGATGTAGCTGCACTTATTAATAAGCTTTGTAATATGCATGTTAGTGTTGCCACAGCAGAATCCTGTACTGGCGGTTTAATCGCTAGTTCAATTGTAGATATACCAGGTGCTTCAGATTGTTTCAACGAAGGATATGTCACATATTCAAACGAAGCTAAAATGAAAAACCTAGGTGTATCTGCTGATACATTAAAGGCTTTTGGGGCTGTAAGCCCACAGACAGCTGCTGAAATGGCATCTGGCGTTAGAAAAGCTGCTAATGCAGATTTTGGTATTTCATCTACTGGTATAGCAGGACCAGGTGGTGGCACCAAAGAAAAGCCTGTTGGTTTAGTATATATTGGCTGTGCTTATGGCGATAATATGTGTGTTACAAAAAAGCTTCAGCTGGATGGTGACAGAACTCAGGTCAGAAAAGCTGCAGCACTTGAAGCACTTAAGCTGTTAGAAGAATGTTTAAACAAGGTAGAGGTGATGGCATGAGAGTTATAGCAGGAAATAATCGTGGTCTTAACTTACTTGCCCCAGAGGGAATGGACACCAGACCTACAACAGATAGAATAAAAGAAACCTTGTTCAACATGATTTCATTTGATATACCGGATTGTAATTTCTTGGATTTATTTTCTGGTAGCGGTCAAATGGGTATAGAGGCATTAAGCCGTGGTGCAAATCATGCTGTTTTTGTAGAAAAGGATAAAAAGGCATACGATTGCATCGAAAAAAATATTTCTAAAGCCAGATTAGAAGATAGGGCAAGACTTATTAAAAGTGACGTAAGTTCAGCTCTTAATAGTCTAAACAGTAAAGAAGCTTTCGATATTGTTTTTATGGACCCACCATATAATAAGCTTATTGAAAAGCAGGTTTTAGAACAGATTAAAGACAAATCATATATCACAGAAGATACTGTGATTATTGTTGAGGCTAGTCTTGAGACAAGCTTTGATTATGTGGCAGATTTAGGCTATGTAATTACAAAAGAAAAGTTATACAAAACAAATAAACATATATTTTTAAAGAAGGCGTAGAATGAAACGAGCAATTTATCCCGGAAGCTTCGATCCGATTACTTTTGGGCACCTTGATATTATTACTAGAGCCAGCAAGCTTTGTGATGAGTTGATAGTTGGAGTTTTAAACAATAAACAAAAAAATCCGTTGTTTTCCATTGATGAACGTGTTAGTATGATAAAGGAATTGACTGAAAATTTAGACAACGTTCGTGTAGAAAGTTTTGAAGGTTTATTAGTTGATTTTGCGAAAGAAAAAGATGCACAGGTTATTATCAGAGGACTAAGAGCTGTTACTGATTACGAGAATGAAATTCAGTTAGCACATGCTAATAGAGTTCAGTATCCAGCCTTAGAGACTTTGTTTATGACTACATCCTTAAAGTATTCATATTTAAGCTCTACAGTAGCTAAGGAGTTTGCATCTTATGGAGGAGATATCAGCCTATTTGTTCCAGCACAGGTTATACCTCTCATAGAAGCCAAAATTAAAAATAAGGAGAAGTAATAACATGGCAAGCACAAGTAAAATTGAAGATATCATTGATGAAATTGAAGCTTATATTGATGATTGTAAGCCATCTGCTTTTTCAACAAACAAAATAGTTGTTAATAGAGATGAGTTAGAATCACTTATCCAGGAACTTAGAACAAAGACTCCTGATGAAATTAAGAAATATCAAAGAATGATTGCTAACCGTGAGCAGATTCTTGCTGATGCAAAGGCAAAGGCAGATGAAATTATTAGCCAGGCTCAGGTTCAGACTAATGAGCTTGTTTCTGAACATCAGATTATGCAACAGGCATATGCTCAGGCTAATGAGGTCATTTTGATTGCACAGAAGAATGCTCAGGAAAAGATTGATAGAGCAACAGAGGATGCTAACAATATTCGTATGGGAGCTATTGCATATACAGATGAGCTTCTTGCTAATATTCAGACTATCCTTGCAAATTCTATTGAGACAACAAGAGCACGTGATGAGGCATTCCTTAACACTATGCAGGTTTATCTTGATACTGTTAATGGAAACAGAGCTGCCCTTGTTCCAGATTCACTTAATGATGGTGATTCAGATCCTGCTGCAAGCCTTGATTCTACAGGAGAAGCAGCTGCTGAGCCAAGCTTCGAGCAAGCTGAGGCTCCATCGTCAAACGATGATGACGATATTCCAGCTCTTGATATACCAGAGCAATTTTTTAATAAAGAGTAGATTTATATGCAAAAGTTTTTACCAGTTTGTAGAAAAGATATGGATGAACGTGGCATAGAGCAACTAGACTTTGTTTATGTCTGTGGCGATGCTTACGTGGATCATCCTTCATTTGGGGCGGCAATTATTTGCCGCCTTCTTGAATTGCATGGATATTCCGTAGGAATTATTGCGCAGCCAGATTGGAAGGACGATAATTCTATAAATATTTTAGGAGAGCCGCGTCTCGGCTTTTTTGTTAGTGCGGGAAATATGGATTCCATGGTTAATCACTACAGTGTTTCAAAGCATAGAAGAGATTATGATAACTATTCTCCAGGCGGTAAAATCGGTCTTAGACCAGATTACGCTACTGTGGTGTATTGTAATTTAATAAGACATACCTATAAGAAAAAGCCTATTATCATCGGTGGAATTGAGGCGTCACTTAGACGTCTTGCACATTACGACTATTGGTCAAACAAGGTGCGTCGTTCCATATTACTTGATTCTGGTGCAGATTTAATATCTTATGGTATGGGCGAGCGTTCAGTTATCGAAATAGCAGATTGTCTTGCATCGGGTATGGATGTAAAGGACATTACATATATTGATGGTACTGTTTTTAAGACTAGAGATAAGTCCTTCATTGAAGATGGACTTATTCTTCCTAGTTTCGAGGAAATAAAGGCAGATAAAGCAACATATGCTAAAAGCTTTTACACTCAATACGTAAATACGGATGCATTTACCGCTAAAAAGCTTGTTGAAACATACGATGGTGCAATGTATGTTGTGCAAAATCCTCCACAGAAGCCATTAACAAGACAGGAAATGGATGATGTTTATGCTATCGAATACATGAGAACCTATCATCCTATGTACGAAAAGGACGGTGGTATTCCTGCTATCAAAGAGGTTAAATTCTCTTTGATTAGTAATAGAGGATGCTTTGGTGGCTGTAACTTCTGTGCCCTTACTTTCCATCAGGGAAGAATTATACAGTCTAGAAGCCATGAATCTATTATCAACGAGGCTAAGCTTATCACTGAAGACCCTGAGTTTAAGGGATACATTCATGATGTTGGTGGGCCTACTGCTAACTTTAGAAATCCATCTTGTAAGAAGCAGCTTACAAAGGGTGTATGTACAAATAGACAGTGTCTATTTCCAACTAAATGTCCTAACTTAGAGGTAGATCACAAGGATTACGTAGCCTTACTTACAAAGCTTAGAAAGCTTCCAAAGGTGAAGAAGGTATTTGTTCGTTCGGGTGTTAGATTCGATTATGTTATGTATGACAAAGACGATACATTCCTTCGTGACCTATGTAAATATCATGTTAGTGGACAGTTAAAGGTTGCTCCAGAGCATATTTCAAATAATGTTCTTAGCTACCTTGGTAAGCCAGATATTTCTGTTTACAACAGTTTTTGTGATAAATACGCTAAGATAAATAAGGAGCTTGGTTTAAAACAGTACCTTGTTCCATATCTTATGAGCTCACATCCAGGTAGCACTCTTGATGATGCTATAGCTTTGGCTGAGTATTTGCGTGATCATCATTTATCACCAGAGCAGGTACAGGATTTCTACCCAACTCCTAGTACGATTTCTACTACCATGTACTATACAGAAATTGATCCTAGAGATATGAAGCCTGTATATATCTGCAAGAATCCTCATGAAAAGGCTATGCAGCGTGCTCTTATTCAGTATAAGCGACCAGAAAACTATGATTTGGTTAAGGAAGCTTTAATCAAAGCTGGTCGTGAAGATTTAATAGGATTTGGAGAGGAATGCCTGATTCCACCTAGAAAAATTAAGGGTAAGGAATTCAAGAAGGCTGACTCAAAGAAAAATGATTCTAAGAAGAACACTTCTAAGAAATCTGATTCTGTAAAGAATAATAAAAATACCAGAAATAATAATTCTGGAAAGCAAAGTAGACCAAATGAAAGAACTAAGAATAGAAGAAAACGATAGTAATCAGCGTTTTGATAAGTATTTAAAACGTGTTCTTACAGAGGCTAGCACTAGTTTTATTTACAAGATGCTTAGAAAGAAGAACATCACACTTAACGACAAAAAGGCTGATGGTACTGAAAAACTTAATACTGGCGATGTTGTTAAAATTTGGTTTTCTGATGAAACCTATGCCAAGATGACAGGAGCTGGTGAGCGAGACGAACTTTATTATTTCTTAAAGGAAGTTTCACATGATATCAAGGTGGTTTTTGAAGATGATGATATGATTATCATTAATAAGCCTGCAGGTATCAAATCTCAGAAGGATTCACCATCAGATATTTCTATCAATGAAATGGCCATTTCATACATGATTGCCAAGGGTGAACTTAGTGAAGAAAGCTTCAAGCATTTTCATCCTAGCGTGTGTAATAGACTTGATAGAAACACATCAGGCATTGTTTTATTTGCTAAAACTCTTAAGGCAGCTCAAACTCTTGGAGAAGCTTTAAAGGAACGTAGCTGTAAAAAGCTTTATAGGGCTGTAGTTTTAGGCAGGATAGATGCTGAACAGCAGATAGATGGCTTCTTATCAAAGGATGAAGCTACTAACAAGGTTTCTATTACTAAGAATGAAACAAAGGATTCTAAGCCAATTAAAACTGCATACAAACCTATATCTCATATAGGGGATGATTTTACATTATTAGAAATTCACCTAATTACAGGACGCACCCATCAAATCAGAGCACATCTTGCTTCCATAGGGCATCCTATTTTAGGTGATAATAAATACGGAAATACGATAATAAATAAAAGGGAGAAGGTAAAGGGACAGCTTCTACACGCATATTCAATAGAATTTGCTGATGGTAGAAAATTTGTCTGCGATTTACCAGTAGAATTTAATGGCTACTTATAAATCTCGAGGTCTTCGTGGTTCCACATTCGAAGAATTCATAAATAAAACTAATGAGGTCTATGCCGAAAACGGCTTAGCCCTCATTCAAAAAATTCCAACACCAATCACACCAATAGATATGGATAATAAGGGGCATATTACACTTGCATACTTTGATCAAAAATCAACAGTAGATTACGTTGGTGCTATTCAGGGAATCCCTGTTTGCTTCGATGCAAAAGAGTGTAATAAAGATACCTTTCCTCTTCAAAACATTCATGCCCATCAGATTGATTTTATGGGCAAATGGGAGGCTCAGGATGGTCTGGCGTTTATCTTGATTTTCTTTAGTGAAAGAGATGTATATTACTATCTTACATTTGAAAAGCTTAAAGGCTTTTGGGATAGAATGCAGGAAGGTGGTAGAAAAAGCTTTCGTATTGAGGAGTTAGACGAACAATATTTTTTTACAACTAAACCCAATCTTTTGGTTCCATATTTAGACATGATAAATGTAGATTTAGATTCAAGAAATTTTTATAAAAAATAGAGGGAATAATGATGAAAAAGAAAATACTTGGCTTTCTTTTATTAGGAACGATTATAATTAGCAGCTTCGCTGGTTGCAGTTCTGATAATAAAGGTGAAGATGGTAATATTGAAACCGTTAAGGGTGGTGTACAAATAATAGATCATCCACTGGAGGCTACAGTTGATGGTGAGGTTAGATGTACAGGAGCATTCCCGGAAATTAAATTATCAGATGAATATCAAAAGAAATATCCAAAGCTTAATGACCGTATTGCAGAGCAAAATGATAATTGGAGTAGTGGTACTCACGAATCTGTAGAGGCTTATGCGGTTGGGGCGGCTGAGGATAACACTAAATATTATGATAACGCTACAATCGAACTTAAACGATTTGACGATAGAATTTTTTCGTTAGTTTACCGCGATGATTTCATGTTTGACAGTGATGAAGAGACTAACTGGATTATAACCTTTAATTATGACGTGGCTACAGGAGAGTTAGTTAAGCTTTCTACAGTTGTAACAGATGAAAAAGCTTTTGCAAAGATTGTTAGAGAAAAGCTAGACGAGAAGTATCCAAAGTTTAAGGGTACTTATGACGACTACTTCTGTTCGGATTGTGCTGATGAAGACCCATTCATTTACAAGCTAAATAATGATACGTTTAACTGGCTTTTAACAGAAAACGGATTGGCTTTATATTTTTCAGATTACGAAATTGCTTCTACTGATGAAGAAATGGACATTTTGATTTCTGCCGAAGAAATTAAAGACATTATTCAGCCCATCTATAACACTGCTTCCACTAAAAATGTAGATAAAGTAGTTACCTATAAGAGGGCTGAGGTTGAATCCTTTGAAGCGGAAGATAGAGATTATTTGTTTGAAGAACCATACGGAGATGGAGAAGTTGAAGATTCTGCTATAGCAAATCCTACATGGAAAAAATACAAAAGCAAAGACTGTAAGCCAGCGGCAGAAAAACATATATCACTTACTGAAACAAAAAAGGATTCATCAGATTATCTTGATACAGAAGTTTGGGCTACAAAGAATGGATTTGAGTATGCCAGAATGCCATATTCAGATGATAAATATCGATATGACCCAGTAGGTGGCGGTGAGTACGGCTATGAGTATCAGGGAATCAATATATGGGATAAGGACACAGATGAATATGTAGCAAGCTTTGATTTATCATTAGTATGCAACGGACCAGATGAAGAATCCGATGATATATCATCTGCTAATCAATTTATAAATTGGGTTCAGGTAGTTGATAACACACTTTACGCATCAATTGGACATAATGGCTATTCTTCAGAGGAGCCATGGTCTAATTATATGGTTGCTATTGATATGAAAACTAAGAAGCTATTATGGCGAAGTGAACCTAATGTTAGTAACTTTAATAACTTTAAAATAGTAGATGATACTATTATCTGTGGTTATGGCTTTACTGCTGAGCCAGATTACCTATATCTTTTAGATAGATTTACAGGTGATAAGGTAGATGAGATTAAGCTTGAGTCTGCTCCATCTCAGTTTGAAGTGAGGGATGATATCCTTTATGTTGCAACCTATAATACTGCTTATGAATTTAAGATTAATCGCTAAATGCTTATAGACAAGGCAAATGCAAAACAATTATAATATATACAGATAATTATCATACTATTGGGGTTTAATCATGAGACTATTGCAGACAACATATAATAAAAGCTTTGTACAAACTGTGGCTAACTGGGAGTTAAAAGGAAAGAACGCTTTATTTCATGTTTTTGTTCCTTTTGATCTTAACGATAACAAAGGTGAAACAGATAAAGTTAGGGAAGCCTTAAACTTCCTTTACCCAGATATTCCTGTTGTTGGATGCAGTGCTACAGGAGAAATATACGATGGAACCATGTGCGACCACGAAATAGTTGTTTCAGCAATGGTTTTTGATAAGCCTGGCACTAGAGTTGAGGTTGTACCTTACTATGTAGAAAAGAATTATACTGATAATGATGAGCTTCTTGAAATGGCTTTTAATACACCAAATCTTAAGGGAATCGAGCTGATTACAGCTGCACCATATCAACAATTAGAAGCAGCTCTTGATTTGATGGATAGGTTACCTGAGGATGTAGAGATTTTTGGTGCAGTAGCTGTAGGAGACCAGTTTCAGAAGTCTTTTGTTTTTGCAAATGACTGTGAATACTGCATGGACAGTTCTGTTTGCGTCATGTATATTGGTTCAGAATTGAATATTCATACAGACAGAATGCTTGGTTGGAAGGCTATCGGCTATCCTCTTAAGGTTACTAAATCTGAGGGTGCAGTGGTTTACGAGCTTGATGGCAAGCCTGCCTATGATGTCTACAATCATTATCTTCATATTCATAAGGATAATAATTTCTTCTATGATGCACTTCAGTTTCCATGGGAAGTTCAGGTAGATGATGATACTACATATATCAGACATGCCAAATCAGTTAATCCTGATGGTTCTATAGTTATGTCTACAAACATTCCACAGGGCGCCGATATTCGTATTACCTTTGGTGACCCACGTAGAATCATGAATCATACTAGACAAACCAGTGATGATATAAAAAGCTTTTCACCTGATGCAATCTTTGTAGTCAATTGCATGGGACGAAAGCTGTTTTGGGATTACAACGAGGATGTTGAGGTTTCTGAAATATCTAAGAATATACAAACTACAGGCTTTAGTGCATTAGGGGAATTACTTCGCTACAATGGTACAACCTTCCTAAACAATCTTTCTATAGTTTGTGTTGCTATGAGAGAAGGTTCAGCTGTTAAAAAGTACAATCAGGACAATTCTGAATATACATACAATAATTCTAATTTGCCAGTAACACATCGTCTTGCTATTTTTATTAACACTATTACTGAAGAGCTAATGGAGAAAAACAAGCAATTAAACGATATGCTTTACAAGGCTAACCATGATGCATTAACAGGCTTGTTAAACCGTGGCGCCATAGAACGAATTATTTATGATGCTACAGAAATTAATACTCCATCCTTTAGAAATGATTGGCATTTAATTATGATTGATGTTGATGATTTCAAAGCGATAAATGATAGATATGGTCACAGTAAGGGCGATAGTACACTTAGAATGTTGGCAGATTATCTACAAAAGGAAATGGCTAACAAGAAAGATGCAGAGGTTGGCCGTTGGGGCGGCGAAGAATTTATGATATATCTTGCTGGCTATAGCAACGCTGATGTTATTAAGCTTGCTGAAAAAATCGTAGCTGATGTTAGTGATTTAACAAGTGAATCATGTAAGATTACAGTCAGCATAGGTGTAACAAATCATCATGAATATGAGAGTGTGCTTGGCACTATTGATCGTGTTGACGGATTATTATACACTGCTAAAAATGATGGCAAAAATAAAGTTTGCTCTGATTTATAATTGAAAATATATGTATTTTAAAGCTCCGAGGGCATTGTTGACTTCGGAGCTTTATTAATATATAATAACTTTAGTTCTTTATCACGCTAAAGTATAATGTATTTGAGGGACAATTATGAAAAATCTTACATTACACACTCCAGAGGGAGTACGAGATATTTACAACAGTGAATATGAGCAGCGTTTAGGTGTACTTTATAATCTTAGAAAGTGCTTTAAGGATTCTGGCTATGCGCCAATATCAACACCTACATTTGAGTACTTCGATACATTTTCTAAGGAAGTAGGAAGCTGTAAATCTAACGAAATGTTTAAGTTCTTTGATAGAGATGGAAATACTTTGGTTCTTAGACCAGATATAACACCATCTGTTGCCAGGGCTGCTGCTATGTATTTTTCAGATACTGATGAAGCAGTAAAGCTTTCTTATGAAGGCAATGTTTTTATTAATTATCATAGCCTTCAGGGACGCCTTAAGGAAAGCACACAGGCAGGGTGTGAATTTATAGGCGATAGTTCAGTGGATGCTGATGCTGAAATCCTTACAATAGTTGTAAATGCTCTTAAAAAGATAGGCCTTAAGGAATTTGAAATAGGTGTAGGCCATATAGATGTTGTCAGAGGCTTAATTGATGCTGCTAATCTTTCTGAGGAGCAGGAGGAAAAGCTGATTAATCTTATTTCAAACAAGAATTTCTTTGGAGCAAAGGAGCTGCTAGAACAGGCTGCAGTTAGTCATGGTCTGGTCGAGCTTTTTGATATTACCGGCAAAATCATGAATTCTCCAAAGGAATGGGCACCTTATCTTGAAAAAGCTAAAAAATATAAAAAGGTTTATGATGCACTAGAATATCTTACAAAGCTTTATGAGATTTTAAATAAAAATAAGGTGATGGATTACATATCCTTTGAGCTTGGTATGATTTCAGAATACAAATATTACACAGGAATTATCTTTACTGGATATTCCTATGGAGTTGGCGAACCACTTGTAAAGGGCGGTAGATACGATACACTTCTTAG
>ODAI011348459.1_pt1 | contig 13357 bp, 15 predicted proteins | sample 1539321 | NCBI WGS metagenome assembly ODAI01 (sample SAMN02144231, study PRJEB22623) | gut metagenome | biome: sheep rumen | host: Ovis aries | place: New Zealand
ATATCTCATATCCCACGATACCGGTAACCAGTGCAGATATCAGGGCATTCCTGTGTGCGATATGCAGTAGGCGGATGATGTAGTTCATCAAATAAACAGCTGCTTGTCGATAAGGTTGTTGGCAATTGCGTAAATTGTGAGACCTGCAAGTGAATGAATCTGCAGCTTGCGTGAAATGTTGCGTCGGTGGGTTATGACCGTGTTGACGGAGATAAACAGTTTGGATGCTACCTCCTTGTTGGACATTCCTTGGACAAGGCACACGATAATTTCCTTCTCGCGCTCTGATATTTGTTCGCGTCCGTCGGCATTGCTAATCATATCCGTAATCTTGGACGATACATCAGCCCTGTGGACATTCTGCTCAAGGATACGTATAGCCGGGACAAACAGGACATCCTCGACCTGACTGTGGTTGGACAGCCATTCTTCGTTGTTGTAAATGTCATACAACGTATTTGTCAGTTGATGATTGGCAAGACTGTTGTGCGGCAGATATTTGATTATGATATTCTTCAGTTCGTGGAATTTGCCCGTTATGTCATTGTGGTGCTTGGCAAATGTCTCTACGTTATAATTCGTTGCCTGTTCGCCGCGAAGAAGTGCCTGGACGTAGGGGAACAGGGTCTTTTCTTCGTACTTCATGTGCATGTGAATATCATGCGCATACTCGTCATACAGGCTCAGAATAAGTGTTGCCAGCTTGTCGCCTGAGGCAAGAGAATCCTGCAGTTTTGCTCTGATTGCGGGAAGCTGGAAATCAAGGAAATATCGATGTGATGCACTCAGATATCCCAGAAGAGTGCTGACTGAAATTCGTTTGTCCATTGTTTCGGGCGTATATCCGTTAATCAGGAAATTGACAACGGTCAGGAACGTATGGCAGTCAACATTCTGCTGTTTGCACACCTCGTCCACGGTCTTGTCACCGAATCCCAGTTGTATGCCAAACGCGTTTAGTCCCTGCAGCATGCTGTAGTTGTCGCTGATTAGGTCAATCATCTTGTCGTCAGCCTCGTAAAGTTTCATGCGTTTCATTATGTATCCTGTTTTATTAGTTCAAAGACTGATGCTGTCAATCCTTAATTTAACGACGCCAGTCGGAACATGTGCCTCAACCGTTTCACCGGCCTTCTTCCCCAAAAGAGCCTCTGCCACGGGAGACTTGATTGAAATCTTGCCTTCCCTCAGGTTAGCCTCGTGCGGATTGACAATGGTATATGTCATCTTCATGTTGGTGGACAGGTTTGTGATGCCAACCTTGCGGAATAACCCCACAACATTACATTCCAGCTGAGACGTATCTATTACGCGCGCAAATTCCAAAACCCGTTGCTTGAAACGAATCTTGCCCAGCAGCTTACCCTGTTCGCGCTTAGCTGCATGATATTCGAAATTCTCACTTAGGTCACCCTTTTCCCTTGCTTCAACCAACTCCTGCTTGATACGGGGGTACTCGACAGTTTCCAGATACCTCAATTCAGCAGCCAGTTTGTCGTAGCATTCCTGAGTCATATATTCCATATTCGTGCGAATCGTTTTTTATTAGACAACAAAAATACAATATTATTGCGAATGATTTTGCCGCCGAATCAAAAATTTATATATTTGGATGCGAAAAATGTAAAATGAATGCTTAATATGACCAGGATTATTCATATTTTACTGCTTGTGATGTGTTGCATTACTTCGGTTAAGGCACAGAAGGTGACGGTGTCTCCAATCCCTCAGAACATTACCTGGGGCGATAAGGCTTTTGACCGTGCTGACGTTAGTTTCACACTTTCCAGTGCACAGACAACCGACACCTATGCAGTGCAGTTGATAGAGGAAAGGCTCTCGCCTGTATCAACGGGCAATGTTGCCATCATAGTTGGCAAGGCAGGTGAGGAGCAAGTGGATGATTTCGCCTCCAGGATTCCTACTCGTGCCGAGGGATATTACCTGAGCATTACGCCAGACAGGATAGTCGTTGCCGGCCGTGATGATGCAGGTACCTATTACGGTGTTCAGTCATTGCTGCAAATACTGAGTGCCGACGAGGTCATGTCCGTTGAAATCAAGGATTTTCCTGCATGCTCGCAGCGAGGTATAATCGAGGGATTCTACGGTAATCCCTGGAGCGATGCCAATCGCAAGAGCCAGTTTGATTTCTACGGAAGGAACAAGATGAATGTCTATGTCTATGGTCCCAAGGACGACCCCTATCATCGTACCAGGTGGCGCGAGAACTATCCTGCTGCCGAGGGTGCCGTAATCCGGGGGCTTGCCGAATCGGCCAAGCGTAATCACGTTGACTTTGTATGGGCCATACATACCGGAGGCTCGATATCCAACAGCGAAAGCGATTTTCAGGCAGTCGTCAACAAGCTGGAAAACGTATATTCGCTGGGTGTACGCAATTTTTCCATTTTCTTTGACGATTTCGGTAGTGCCGATGCCGAACTGCAGTCGGCAGAGTGCAATTATGTATGGGACAATTTTGTGTTGAAGCATGACGACGTAACCCGCCTGAGCATGTGCCCCACCAAATACAACGCAGCATATGCAGGGTGGAATTCATCTGACTCGTACCTGAAAGGCTTGGGAGAAAAGTTGCGCGAAGGTATCGAAATCATGTGGACAGGCAACAGTGTTGTAGATATGATAAATGCCAGTGACATCAATTTCTTCAAGACTGCTACGGGACGCTATCCCTTCATCTGGCTCAACTATCCCGTAAACGACTACTGCATAGGGCACATGCTTATGGGCAAGTTCTATGGGAATGATTGCGGGGATAATATGTTCGGCAAGACAATGTCTGCCTTTGCAGCCAATCCAATGGAATATGCCGAAGCCAGCAAAGTCGCCCTGTACAGCGTTGCTGATTATAGTTGGAATATGAAAGCCTATGATGCACAAAGCAGCTGGGAACGCGCCATCAGATACCTTATGCCGTACAATGCCGAAGCCTTCCGCGTGTTCTGCGAGCATAACGTGGATCTTGGTTCGACCGTACACGGCTTGCGCAGGGAAGGGGAGAGTCCCAATTTCAATACCACAGCCTCGCACCAGGACATCAAGGCGCAGTACGACCTGATGGTAAGCAGCGCCGATGCCCTGCTTGCGGATACATACAATCCAAGCCTGATTACCGAGATAACCCCTTGGTTGCTAAAGATGAAATACATGGGTCAGCGTGGTCAGAAGGAGATAGAGATGTGGGATTGTATAGACAATGGAAATACAGCACTCTTTATCCAGGATTACAAGGACATACAGGCAATTCAGACAATGGAAGACGAGCTGATAAGCCGAAACTTTGAAGGAACCGTCAAGAGCGCACGCCCCGTTGTTGCCGACAACATGGTTGCTCCATACCTGAAACAACAGCTCATAGAACTTGTGATAGAGTACAAGAAAAGATACAGCGAGGGCTGGGAAAACTTCCCACAGTCAGTAATAGAGAGCGGCAACTACTATATCAAGTTCAACGGCAAGTACCTGTACAACAAGGATGCCTCCAGCACGCGCACGGGAGACTATCCAGTTTGGGCAGACGGTATCGATGATGCGCAGCCGCAGAAGTGCGAGTGGACAATCCAGCAGGATACACAGACGGGCCGCTTCAAGATAGTCAGTACGCAGGACGGCCGCTATCTGAACGAGAAGGGCGAATTCTGGGCATCTGCCACATCCAATCCATACAACCCCGAATGGCACAGCTATGACATATATCGCGTCAACGGCAAGTATGCCATCCAGGGAACCAGCAAGGCAGGTCGCAAGTTCCTGGGCGCAAGTCCGACACGTATGATTCAGACGACATACACCTCCACCGACAAGAACAACAATCCCACGCTGCGCTATCACGATGCCATATTCGAGATTATTCCCGTCGGTGCAGAAGCAGAGCACGAACACTCACGCTTTGACCAAAAACATTCATACTTTATCGTTACCAAGAACAGCAACGGGGCAGACAGGTACCTGACCGCTACCAACACATGGACAGCGTTGGACAAGCTGACATTCAAGACCAAGTACAACACAACGCTCAACAAGCCCCTGCAACGCTGGCTTATTATCCCCGACGCCACATACGGTCGCTGGAAGATAGCACTGGCGTCGGATCAGAACAAGTTCTCGGACGAAGCCGGACGTATGAACAAGAACGTCTATTACAGCGACTGGAACTCGATGGCATTGTACGAGTGCAATGGCAGTTGGGCCATAGAGAGTGTTACGAGGGATGCAGCTAAATTCTGGGGCGTTACCGACGAAACGACGCCAAAGGTGCAGTTGACGGACAAATCCCTGCAGGACAACTACATCTTCCAGATTATCGAGGCAGATCCATACTCCGAGCCTGCGACAGAACCAAGCACACCTGACGGAATGGTTTGCGTCTTTGCCGAAGATTTTGACACAGACGGCTCTCCGGATGCCTCCAGGTGGACAAACTGCACACGCAAGAATGCAGTATGGAACCGTTTCCTTAGCGATGACCCCCGTGTTGCCTATGTTCAGGACGGAGTACTGCATTGCAAAGTTATCCCTAATGACAACAAGACTATCGACAATGCTGATATGCTGAGCGGAGGAATCGAGACAAAGGGTAAATTCTACTTCCGCTACGGACGTGCCGAGGCCCGTATCAAAACCAATCAGTACACTGGCAATTTCCCTGCATTCTGGATGATGGCCCAGAATAACACATTCGGCGGATGGCCTGCCAGCGGCGAGATTGATATATGGGAGAGTGTAAACCAGACACAAGAGGCACACGGCAGCTTGCACACCAATTGGACGTACACGTTGGGCAAAGGAGGCAACACCAACAAGATGTCAGGCATCGACTACACCATGTGGCATGTTTACAGCGTCGAATGGACCGACAGCAGGATTACCTGGTACGTGGACGGAAACAAGATGTGGTCCTACAGCAAGAGTACCAAGCAGAGCGACCTGGATCAGCTGCAATGGCCGTTTGACTATCCCTTCTACCTGATTCTCAACCAGAGCGTAGGAACTGGTTCGTGGGCAGCTTCTCCCGACAAGAATCATACATACGAAACACTGTTTGACTGGGTACGGGTATATCAGTACCCATCCGACGTTACCGGAATTACGAATCTTGAAGGATGCGACGAAGCCACCGAAGGCGGCACAGACATGTACGACCTTACGGGACGCAGGGTTCAGGATAATTTTCGGGGGATAGCAATCGTCAACGGTAAGAAAATAGTAAAATAATACAACTTATGTAAATGGATGCAGCATTTATATCAGCCACGATAGCCGGAACCTGCATGGCAATATGTCAGGTTCCACAGGCGATACTTATATGGCGAACGGGTAAGACCGACGGTATATCGGTCATTATGCAGTCAATACTGACCCTGGGTATCGGGATGTGGTTCCTGACGGGCATACTCCTGAACAATGCACCTATGTACCTCAGTAACGGCTTTTGCCTGCTGTTCTGTATCTACGTATTCTATGTCGTAATACGCAATAACAGGTACAATAACAGATAAAAATCGATAAATTTAAATATATAAGCTATGAAAGTAGGAGACAAGATTCCGCAGATTCTGGGTATTGACCAGAATGGTAAGGAGATTAAAGCCAGTGACTATGCCGGTCGCAAGATTGTCCTGTACAGCTATCCCAAGGCAAACACCAGCGGCTGCACGGCCGAAGCCTGTTCGTTGCAGGCACACAAGGCCGAACTTGAAGCAGAGGGCTATGCCATAATCGGTGTCAGCAAGGACCGCGTAGAGTTACAGAAGAAATTCGCCGATGCCCAGGGGCTGGAATTTCCCCTGATTGCCGACGTCGATACCACGCTACTGCAGACCTTGGGTTGCTGGGGCGAGAAGGTGGCATGCGGACGTCGTACGACAGGTATCCTGCGTACCACATACCTGGTTGACGAGGACGGAATAGTCCGACGCATCTTCCAGCCAAAGGAAATCAAGACAAAGATTCATGCCGAACAGATACTGAAGGAAATCAGGCAATAGCCTGTTATATCTTAGTTCTGTTCAACATACCTTTTTACATTCCAATACTCCTTGTATTTTCTATTTAGCAGGCTATCCCGGCGGATAGCCTCTATTTTTTTATTATCCTTCAGATCACCGTTTTCCACATCCTTCAAATCCAACTCAATGACCAATTTCTCCAACCTCTGCTTCTGGCAATAAAGTCCTATGCTCTTGGCTGATATACCCGGTATATAGGTGAAGAGAATAATTGCGGTACCCGTACATATTGTCATCAGTTGGTAGTGACGAGTACGCTCACTTAGCAACATCAGTACAAAGCATGTCATTAGCACACCAACAACAATAAGATAAAATCTGCTCTCTGTCAGGCTATACATGCATATACGGTGTACAAGACCGACCCAGTACAATATCAGGGGAGGCACGGCAATAAACGTAAAGCGATTATAAAACCAGTCATAGTACCTGCTGTTCAGCAGCGTCTGCGACATACTACCGACTATAGCAGATGTAATGAATCCTATCACCATCCATGCAACACCACCCTTGGGCAGTTCCCATTCTATCACTATCTTGATGAAATACAAATACAGGATTGCAGTATAGACAATAACAGCCGGAGTCAGGATGTAATTAAGCACAACTTTTGTCACCAAATTATCATCACTTACATGAGGCTTATCCTTGCTTATCAAGGCAAAGCCCGTCAAGGGAGCCAGTACAATCCATATAAAAAGCAATACATACCTATATGCATCCAGGTCATTCTTGATTTCAAAGATATATATGAACGAGCTTATTATTAACACCACGGCCAATGACAATATTCCCATTACAGACATTGCCACAAACATCCTTGATATTACATGCGCGGCATGCTCAACAAAACTATGGTTATCCAGTTTGCGGTTTCCTACAAGCAGCAACATCCATGCCAGGAGATACATGAAGAAGAAACCCGAAGACCACAGAAACGGTTTAATATCAAATACTAACAGAGGGACAAATAGAAAGAACGATGACAGATATGCAGCCATATTGACACGCCTCAGCCAGAACGTCAATGCCTGAAGCGGAAGATACAGTAACAGGATGTCACCATTCTTTGAGCCTGAATACAGACAATATATTGAATTTATATAAAATACAATACCCAGTGCCGTCTCCACAGGAAAACGTCTGGGAATCCCCAACATGAACTTAATCATACTCAGACCTGTTTGTAACCCAGCCAATTCAGCAGGCGTGCAACCTCGGATGCCGAATGCGTCAATGATGCACCGTACAGTGTGTATGTGCGTCCTGTTGACTTCAATCCATACAGCATACGGTACAGGAGTCGCTCGAAAATATCCTGCCCATCTGCCAGATGAATGTCCAGGTGGTCATAATCCTTGATGATGTCCAATGCCTTCTGTGCATCATCGTTGTACGAAACGCATTTCTTGGCAAAACGGCAAGCCAGGCAACCGCGGCATTTGCCAAACTGTAATGTGCTGACATCCAGCATTTCATTGCCGGTGATACCGGCAATACCCTCGTGAATGGTTAATGTTTTCATTGTATTGAATGGTTAAAAGACCGAAGCCCTGCGACCATAAGGCCAGCAGGGCTTCTTTTTGTTTTCTTTTAGTTTGTGTCTTGTGTTTTGTTATGCCTCTGTGATAGGCTCCACACTGACTGTAGAGCGATCCAGACGACCCTTGCGGAATGTTACGATACCGTCAGCCAGGGCATACAGAGTGTCGTCCTTGCCAATACCTACATTCTTGCCAGGATAGTGGCGAGTGCCACGCTGACGCACGATGATGTTACCTGCAACGCACTTTTCACCACCGAAAATCTTTATACCGAGTCGCTGTGCTGCTGACTCACGGCCGTTCTTTGAACTACCAACACCTTTTTTATGTGCCATTTGTTGTCCTCCTGTGGTTTTTTAGTGATTAGCAAATTACTTCCTTGACAGTTACTTCGGTAAACTGCTGACGGTGACCGTTCAGCTTGCGATATCCCTTGCGGCGCTTCTTGTGGAAGACCAGGACCTTGTCGCCCTTTACCAGCGGAGAAATCACTTCCAGTGTTACCTTAGCACCCTCGACGGTAGGAGTACCTACAGTGATTGTGCCATTGTTGTCTGTCAACAACACATTCTCAAACTCAACAGTTTGGCCTGCCTCGGCACCCACGATGTGGTGTACGAACAGCTTCTTGCCTGCTTCGGCCTTGAACTGCTGACCGTTAATCTCTACGATTGCGTACATTTTGATTTGTTATTTAACGGGTTTGACCGTAGGGCGGAATCATAATCAGACTCACTTGTTCGGGCCCTTGCGGCATAAATCGGGTGCAAAGATATTGCTTTTCTACGAAACCTGCAAATGTTTTGAGCTAATTCTTATTATTTTTTGTACCTTTTGTTCAATCCCTTAACTACATCTGCAGTAATATCGTACTTGGGATTTGCAATCAGCAGATTGTCACCGGCCTTGACCATTACAAAGTCATACTTGCGTGTCTTGTTATAATCCTTCAGAAAAGCCTGTATGCTGTCACGCGCCTCCTGATTGATGCGTTCCTGCTCCAGATTGAATTCGGCATTCAGTTTCTCAGCCGTTTGCTGCAGTTGCAGCTGTTCATTCTGTATCTGGTTCTGTGCAGCCTCCAGTTCAGCCTTTGTAGTAAAGCCGCCATTATCGTACTTCTTCTGTAGGTTTGAGGCATGCTGCTCCAGGTTACGTTGCCTTTGCGCCAGAGTATTTTGTATCTCAGTACCCTTGTCTTTCAGTACAACCTCGTAATCCTGATACAACTTGTACTGGTTCATAATCGAATCCAGTTCCACATACGCAATTTTCTGAATTGCCTGTGCCTCGGTCTTACCACCCTTGTCCTTGGTGGCATCCCCCGCAGCATCTTCGCTCTTACCGCACGATGTCAAAACGGCAGCTACGGCCAATGCCATGATGTAATAATTCTTCATTCTCTTATGTTCGTTTGCTTGATTTTTTCACTCCCTTTCCCTTACCTTGTTTGGATTCTGCCTGCGCATCATACGGTCCATACTCTGCACACAGTGGATTTTGTGCTTTCTCATGGCAGGACTTTGTCCTATGTGCAGGCTTCGGAACTTACCATCGCGCCTGAAGAGCACGCCCACTGACAAAAGTAACATTCCAATACTGCAAAATCCAATGGTTAAAAGGAACAGTTTCAGCATTTTTTCCTATATTTGCAAGCGCAAAAGTACGAAAATTCTGCATTCCCGCCAAATAAATCACATCGGCTTTTCGTTAATTATATATAATGATTCATCAGTTAAACATTATTTCAGAATATGAGCGTTCAGTTGCAACCTGCCTGCGTATTCCAGGCATTCAGTGAGATAAATCAGGTTCCACGCCCCTCCAAGCGCGAGGACCGGATGATGGACTATCTGGTTGGCATAGGTCGTCAGTTAGGTCTAGAAACCGTTACCGACACAATAGGCAACGTCGTTATCCGCAAACCTGCCACACCCGGGATGGAGGACCGTCCCGTCATTGTCCTGCAGAGCCACATGGATATGGTGTGCGAGAAGAACAATGACGTTGAATTTGACTTCGACCGCGATGCCATACAGACATACGTCGACGGCGAATGGCTCACGGCACGCGGAACCACTCTGGGGGCAGACGACGGCATAGGGTGCGCAATGGAGATTGCCCTGTTGCGTTCCACCGACATCAAGCACGGCCCGTTGGAATGTGTGTTTACCCGAGACGAGGAAACAGGCCTTACCGGAGCCGAGAACATGCCATCGGACTTTATCAAGGGCCGTATGATGATAAATCTGGACAACGAGGAAGAGGGCTACATCTTTGTCAGCTGTGCCGGTGGATGCCGCACCAGTGCCACATTCCACTATCAGGAGCAGGAAACACCTCGCGGCTATTTCTTTGTCCGCCTTACAGTCAATGGTCTCACAGGCGGCCACAGCGGCGACGACATCAACAAGATGCGAGCCAATGCCAACAAGCTGCTGGCACGTTTCCTGTACACACAGCAAGAAAAGCGTGACATACTGCTGAGCGACATCCAGGCAGGCGGCCTGCACAATGCCATTCCGCGCGAGGCTACATGCATCATAGGCATACCATTTGCTGACAAGGAACAGGTACGTGCCGAATGGAATATCTTTGCCGGTGATGTCGAGGGCGAATATACGGTTACCGAGCAGAATATGCAGTTCCTGATGGAAAGCACCGACGCACCGTCAACCATAATCGACCGCGACACTTCCCGCAGACTTATATACGCAATGCAGGGAGTATTCAACGGCGAGTTTGCACACTGTCAGGACATAGACCTTGTCGAGACAAGTTCCAACCTTGCCAGCATACGCAAAAACCAGCAGGACGAGACAATCAACGTTATCAGTTCGCAGCGCAGTAGCATCCTGTCGGCCCGACACAATGTTGCAAACACCTTCCGTGCCGTATTCCAACTGGCAGGAGCCGATGTAGAAACAGGCGAGGGCTATCCAGGGTGGAAGATGAACCCCAACAGCCAGCTTCTTGTCGTGGCAGTACAGGAGTACAGGAAGTTATTCGGCAAGGAACCCTTTGTTGGCGGCATACACGCAGGGCTCGAATGCGGACTCTTCAGCGAAAAATTCCCCGGTATGGACATGATTAGCATAGGTCCCACGATGCGAGGCGTACATTCGCCTGACGAGCGAATGCTGATTCCCACCGTACAGATGGTATGGGACCACATCTTGGCTATACTGCAAGCTGTCTGACATGAAGAAATCTGCATACATACTGGCAATCCTGCTCCTCTTTACCCTGTGGGCATGCGACAGTTACGACTCATGGACCGTCGATCCGTCCGCGCGTCTCACCTTCAGCAGTGACACGGTCAGTTTCGACACCGTAATCAGCAGGGTAGGGAGCAGCACGCAACGACTGCTGGTGTTCAACCATAACAAGGCAGGCATACGCATAGCCAACGTCCGACTCAAGCACGGTGCCGACAGCCACTTCCGCATCAATGTTGACGGACAGTTCCTGGAACAAGGTAGCGGCTACGATTACGAGGTACGTGGTCAGGACAGCATCTTTGTTCTGATCGAGGTCACCCTCCCTGATGCCGATGCCGACACTGTCACGCCATATACCGACAGTTTAGCCTTCCAGACAGAAAGTGGTGAAATACAATATGTTACACTTTTGGCAGGAGGACGCGACGCATATCACTGGTATGGTACCGTCGAGATAGATCAGGACAGGACGATACAGGCAGGGCGCCCCATCGTCATATACGACAGCGTACACGTCGCCAGTCAGGCTACCCTGACACTTGCCCCGGGCACCGTACTTATGTTTCACCACAATGCCTCAATGCGCATCGACGGCAAGTTGGTAGCCAACGGTACTATCGACAATCCCGTCATCATGCGCGGTGACCGTACCGACAATCTGTTCAGCTATCTCCCTTACGACAACACCCCCGAACAATGGGGTGGGCTCTACCTGTACGGCGGACCGCACATGCTGGATTACTTGGATCTGCATGCCAGCAAGTTCGGCATCGTTGCCGAGGATTGTTCAATTCAGCTCAATAACTGCATCTTGCGCAATTCGCGCGGTAACGGACTTACCACCCGCAACTGCATACTTACAGCCGTCAATACCGAAATCAGCAACTCGATGGGCGACCTGTACAGCATGACAGGAGGTAGCACCGACATGATACACTGCACCCTGGCACAGTACTACAACTACGATTCGCAGCACGGCATGGCACTCCGCCTCAGCGACTTCACTTACGAATACGGGGACACCATGTACTATGCACTCAGGAAAGCCTGGTTCCGCAACTGCGTCATTACGGGATACGATCAGGATGTCATCATGGGCAGTTTCATGGGCGAGAAGAAGTTTGGCATCGACCTCGACTACCTCTTCAGCCACTGCTATATGTGCACCGACTCGCTACAGCAGAGGGACGACCCCAAACGCTTCATCGGCAATATATTCGAGAGCACCGACACCGTTTCTGGCAGTGCCAACTACGTACTGTTCGACACATACGAACGCCGCTACGACTTTACCCCCGACACACTTAGCTGTATCCGCGGAAATGCCGAAGAAAAGCTGTCCCAGCAATACCCGCTCGACCGTCTCGGTCACAGCCGTACAGGAGACAACAAACCCGACATCGGAGCATATCAGTTAGTTATCAAATGAAAATCATTCTCCTGGTCGTCGGAAAGACCACTGACAAGCACATCGGGGCACTCACGCAGGAATACCTGCATCGCCTTGAACACTATCTGCCGGTAGATATGCAGGTGATACCCGAACTCAGGCAGACAAAGTCCCTCAGCCAGGACGACCAGAAACAGCGCGAGGCCAAGCTTATTCTTGACAGTATCAAGCCAGGCGACCACGTGGCACTGCTTGACGAACACGGCACCGAACCACGCAGCATCCAGTTTGCACAACTCCTGCAGAAACGCATGGCAAGCGGTATCAAGCGACTGATATTCGTCGTAGGCGGACCCTATGGCTTTGCCCCAGATGTCTATGCCCGTGCTGACGAGAAGATATCCCTCTCGCGCCTGACCTTCTCGCACCAGATGGTACGCCTCTTCTTCGTCGAACAGGTATATCGTGCCATGACAATAATCAACAACGAACCCTATCATCACGAATAGCACCATGAAACGACCACTTCTGTTCCTGACCTGCATCTTTGCAATGCTTGTTACGGCAACCGCCCAGAAACTCAACTTCAGGGCAGACATTAACAGTATGAGCCCAATGTCATACCCAACACAGACAGGACTTACCGAATTTTATTTCCAACTGGACGGAGACACGGCAGACGTTTACCTGCCCTACATGGGCGAAGCCTACGTCCCCGCATTCAATAATGACGGGCTAAATTTCCGTGAGAAATGCAATAACCTCAGCATCGTGCCAAACAAGAAGAAAAACGGTTACGAAATAAACTTTACCATCAAGCACGACATTATAGAGTATCGCTTCAACATCACCCTCTACGACAACGGCACCACATACATAAACGTACGCCCCAGCAACGCCCAAAGCTGCAGCTACATCGGCACAGCCACGCTATAATGTTTTAACCTTAAAAGAACTCTTTTTCTGTCAAATTCAGCGAAACGGCCTCTCGCTTGCGGTTTACTACCCCTTTTTTTGAAAATAGTAAGTAAGTAGGTAAGTTAGAGTAAGTTTCTTATTTTCCGCACCACATCAGTACCGACGCATCAATCTTACCCTGCGGCGGCAGGAACAACGACACCGTAGCAAACACCACCGTTCTCAGTAGAATCACCCTCAGGATCTTCCACC
>ODAI012693065.1_pt1 | contig 13357 bp, 7 predicted proteins | sample 1539321 | NCBI WGS metagenome assembly ODAI01 (sample SAMN02144231, study PRJEB22623) | gut metagenome | biome: sheep rumen | host: Ovis aries | place: New Zealand
GATGATGTGGGCTCTTGCCTGGCCCACCAGCCATAGGTAGAAGGCCAGGTTGTGGATACTGGCAATCTGCATGGCCAGCAGCTCCTTGGCCTTGAAGAGGTGGTGCAGGTAGGCACGGCTGTACAGGCGGCCCACGGCTGAGGTGCCGTTCTCGTCGATTGGCTCAAAGCAGTCTTGCCACTTCTGGTTGCGCATGTTGATGATGCCGCGGCTGGTGAAGAGCATGGCGTTGCGTCCGTTGCGGGTGGGCATCACGCAGTCAAACATGTCCACGCCGCGGGCAATGCTCTCCAGAATGTTGACGGGAGTGCCCACGCCCATCAGGTAGCGCGGCTTGTCTTGCGGCAGTATATCGTTGACCACCTCAATCATATCATACATCTGCTCAACGGGCTCTCCCACGGCCAGCCCGCCGATGGCGTAGCCGTCGGCCTCATACTGTGTGACGAACCGGGCACTCTCTTGCCTCAGGTCCTTATAGACACAGCCTTGCACAATGGGGAAGAGGCTCTGCCGGTAGCCGTAGAGCGGCTCTGTCTCGCTGAATCGGCTCTCGCATCGTTCCAGCCAGTGGTGGGTCAGCTTGAGCGATTTCTTTGCGTATGTATAGTCGGCAGTGCCGGGGGGACATTCGTCAAACGCCATCATGATGTCGGCGCCGATGGCTCGCTGAATATCTATCACTTTCTCGGGCGAGAAAAAGTGCTTGCTGCCGTCGATGTGGGAGCGAAATTCACAGCCCTCCTCGCGCAGCTTGCGTATGCCAGTGAGGCTGAAGACCTGAAATCCGCCACTGTCGGTCAGCATGGGGCGGTCGAAGCCGTTAAACCGGTGCAGGCCTCCAGCTTGGCGCAGTATCTCAGTGCCGGGGCGCAGATATAGGTGGTAGGTGTTGCCCAGTATAATCTGCGCCTTGATGTCGTCCTTCAGTTCGGTGACGTGTATGCCCTTGACAGAGCCCACCGTGCCCACAGGCATGAATATGGGGGTCTCTATGGGGCCGTGGTCAGTCTGGATTAGTCCGGCGCGGGCCTGGGTGCCGCCCTGGTCGGTATGCTGGAGGCTAAAGGTCATTCTTCTTGTCTTCTTCTATGGTGAATTCTATGGCGTTGTCCACTTTGTCTTTGAGCAGGGCAATCCTGAGCACATCGCTAACATTCTCCACATATTCAAAGGTCACGCCCTCAAGGTATATCTGCGGAATTTCCTCAATATCCTTGCGGTTTTCGCGGCAGATGATGATAGTGTTGATGCCGGCCCGCTTGGCTGCCAAGATCTTCTCCTTGATACCGCCCACGGGCAGCACCTTGCCGCGTAGGGTTATCTCGCCGGTCATGGCTACCTTGTCGCGTACCTTGCGCTGGGTGAGTGCCGAGGCTATTGACGTGGCTATCGTTATGCCTGCTGAGGGGCCGTCCTTGGGTGTGGCTCCCTCAGGCACGTGGATATGTATGTTGTAGTTGTCGAAGATGCGGTAATCAATGCCCATCTTGTCGGCGTGGGCCTTGGTGTACTCCAGGGCCAGTGTGGCCGACTCCTTCATCACTTCGCCCAGGTTGCCGGTCAGTGTCAGTTTGCTGCCCTTGCCCTTGCTGACGCTTGTCTCGATGAAGAGAATCTCGCCGCCCACAGATGTCCAGGCCAGTCCTGTCACCACTCCGGCGTAATGGTTGCCCTGGTAGATGTCGCGGGTAAAGATGGGCTTGCCCAGAAACGTCTTGATGTCGGCAGGCTTGATGCTGGTGGTACTGAATACTCCGTCGCGGGCGTAGTTGTAGTCTATCTTGCGCAGCACTTCGCTGATTTTCTTCTCCAGTCCGCGCACGCCGCTCTCGCGGGTGTAGTGCTCTATAATCTCCTCCAGTGCAGCCTTGGTGAACTTTATCTGTTTTTCATCCTTGAGGCCGGCCTCTTCCTTGGCCTTGGGCACCAGGTGGCGCTTGGCAATCTCTATCTTCTCCTCAGTGATGTAGCCGCTCATTTCAATCATCTCCATGCGGTCGCGCAGTGGGGCAGGGATGGTGCTGATGCTGTTGGCCGTGGCTATGAACATCACCTTTGAGAGGTCGAAGTCCAGGTCCACAAAGTTGTCGTGGAAGGTGTTGTTCTGCTCGGGGTCGAGCACCTCCAGCAGTGCTGAGGTTGGGTCGCCGTTGATGGTTTGCTGGGTTACCTTGTCAATCTCGTCAAGCACAAATACTGGGTTCGACGTGCCGCACTTGATGAGGTTCTTGACAATGCGGCCCGGCATGGCGCCTATGTATGTGCGGCGGTGTCCGCGTATCTCGGCCTCGTCATGCACTCCACCCAGTGACACTCTGACATATTTGCGTCCCATGGCGGTGGCTATGCTGCGTCCCAGCGATGTCTTGCCGATGCCCGGAGGGCCGTATAGGCAGATGATGGGACTCTTAAAGTCGCCGCGCTTTTTGATGACGGCCAGGTGCTCCAGTATTCGCTCCTTCACCTTGTCTATGCCGTAGTGGTCGCGGTTAAGGGTTAGCTCAGCCTTGTGGATGTCGATGTTGTCCTCGCTATATTTGCCCCAAGGCATGGAGAGCACCGTCTGCAGATAGTTGAGCAACACCTGGTAGTCGGGGCTCTGGGGGTTGATGTGTTCAAGCTTGCCAATCTCGCGGGCCAGGGTCTCACGTGTGGAGTCGGGCAGGGTGAGGCTGTCCAGTTTCTCCTGCAGCTCCTTCACGTCGTTCATTTCCGTCTCGCCCAGCTCCTCCTGGATATTGCTTATTTGCTGTCTCAGGAAGTATTCGCGCTGTTGCTGGTCAAGGTCCTCGCGGGTCTTCTTCTGGATGTCGGCCTTAAGCGAGGCAAACTCAATCTCCCTGTTGAGCAGCGAGAGCAGCTGCATGGCCCTGCTCTTGGCATTGGTGGTGTTGAGCAGGTCAATCTTCTCCTTCACGCTGATGCCTATATTGGCACACACATAGTTGACCAGAAAGACCGGGTTGTGAATGTTCTTCACGGCAAAGTTGTTGTCGTCACCAAAGAAGTTGTTGACCTGCATCAGCTTGGCCGTCTGTTCGCGAATGGCGTCCACCAGAATGCCATATTCCTTGTCCTCAATGTTGCAGTTCTCCTCGTAGATAGGGTAGGTGGAGGCTTTGTAAACATCCCCCTTCTTGGTCATCGCCAGGATGCCAAAGCGGCAAAAGCCCTGAATGAGGGCGGTGTAGTTGCCGTTGGGCAGTTCTATCACTCTCATCACCTTGGCAATGGTGCCCACGTCGTAGAGGTCCTTGCGCTTGGGGGTATCGGTGGCGGGATTCATTTGGTAGGCCACGCCGATGTAGCTGTTGTCCATTACAGCCTTCTTTACCACCTCAAGCGAGAATTTGCGCTCAATCGACACTGGCAGCACGGCACCCGGAAAGAGCACCATGTTTCTAAGCGGTAGCAGAGGCACCACGTCGTTATCCATCCCGACATTAAAAATGTCCTCAACATTGCCGTCGTAGTCGGCAATAAGTGATATGGTAGTTATATTTCCTTCTTCGTCCATAAGATTGTCTATGTTTTTATTGCTTCTGCGCGTGTGCATGAAATTTTGAGTGGCAAAGTTACGGAAAATCGAGGGCAGAGCAAAGAAATTTATTCTGTTTATGCCGAGATGGAGTAACTTGGCTCGTCTAATGAGCCAAAGTTGTGGAAAAAATATTCATTTTGTTTCATCAGCATGTGTTTGCCACCTTGTTTTCACTATTCGCCCGCAGTACCTTCGGCATCCTCTGTTATAACTTGACGTAAACCCTGTCTATGGCTTAATCGAAGCGCCCATAATCACATCCAGCGTGCAAGTTTTAAATATTATATGGTAAGTTCTTTGCCCATTTGGAAGACGACATTGAGTTTTTTTTACTAATTTTGCACCCTCATTAACCATATTATGCAGAGGAAAACCATACGCTTTATTGTCAACCCCATCAGCGGGGGCTCGTCTAAGAAGGCCATCATCAAGGCTGTGGACGAGCTAATAGACCCTGACCGTTACGACTGCGCAGTGTGGCCCACCCTTTATGCCGGCCATGGAGCTGTGTTAGCCACCATGGCCGCCGAGAACGGCATAGACATATTGGTGGCTATTGGCGGCGACGGCACCATCAATGAGGTGGCCCGCTCGCTGGTGCATACCAGCACAGTGATGGGCATAGTGCCCTGTGGCAGCGGCAACGGACTGGCCCGCCACCTCCAGATTCCGCTGGACTATCGCAAGGCTCTGCGCATGATAAACGACGGCAACAGCGTAGATATCGACTACGGCCTAATCAACGGGCGTCCCTTCTTCTGTACCTGCGGCATGGGCTACGATGCTGATGTCAGCTACCGCTTTTCCACCTCTGCCAAGCGCGGTCTGCTCACCTATATGGAGAAGACCATTGCCGAGTTGGCCAGGTATAAGCCCGAGGCCTACACCATCATCGATGAGCAGGGGCAGCACACCTACAAGGCTTTCTGCATAGCCTTGGCCAATGCCTCGCAGTATGGCAACAATGCCTACATAGCTCCCTACGCCTCCATGGCCGACGGCCTGATGGACGTAACCGTGATAGAGCCGTTCCCCGTGGCTGAGGCTCCCGCTATGGCCTACCGCCTCTTTAGCGGCAAGTTTGAGGATGGCGTAAGCCATATCCGCATGTTCCGCTCCAGCCAGCTTAAGATAGTCCGCGAGCGTGAAGGCGTTATCCACTGCGACGGAGACCCCGTCAAGACGGCACGCGAGATTGAGGTCAGCATAGTGCCGGCAGGTCTCAGGGTGATATGCGAGTCTGACACACACGCCCATACCCAGCCACTCTATCAGACCATTGCCGGACAGATGGCGTCGCTAACCCAGCCTGCCGCCGAAACCTTCCGCCAGGCATCGCAGGTAATCATCGACCTCTTTCGTGGCCGCTGGTAAACATTATAACGATGCTGTACCTATAGCCCCTAAGTTACTATAAAAAAGTAATCACCAATTAGCAGACTTAGGTGACAAAAATGACATAAAAGGCATTTTTCTTGTCCAATATTGCGCGTTTGTCAGCAGAATATGTTATTTTTGCCAGCTGTAAGAAAAAAAATAGTCAATAAACATGGGATTATTACAAGATAGGCTCGAACAGTGGAGACAGCCTCAGGAATATATGGAGGCTGGCATCTACCCTTACTTCCGCGAGATTACCGGCAAGCAGGGCACCGAGGTGCAGATGGAGGGCCGTAATGTATTGATGTTTGGATCCAATGCCTACACAGGCCTGCCCGGTGACCAGCGCGTTATCGATGCAGCTGCCGAGGCGTTGCAGCGCTATGGTACCGGCTGCGCAGGGTCGCGGTTCCTCAATGGTACCCTCGACCTCCACGTGCAGTTGGAGAAGGAGATAGCAGAATTTATTGGCAAGGACGAGGCCCTCGTCTATTCTACCGGCTTTACCGTAAACAGCGGTGTCATTGCCTGCCTCACCGGTCGCAAGGACTATATCATCCGCGATGACCGTGACCACGCCAGCATCGTTGACGGCTGCCGTCTTTCCATGAGCACCAATCTCAAGTATAAGCACAACGATATGGAGGACCTCGAGAAGCAGCTGCAGAAGTGCGAGCCCGAGGCCGTTAAGCTCATAGTCGTTGACGGTGTCTTTTCCATGGAGGGTGACCTCGCCAAACTGCCCGAGATAATTGAACTAAAGAGGAAGTATAACGCCACCGTCATGGTTGACGAGGCCCACGGCGTGGGAGTCTTTGGCCGCAACGGCCGTGGCGTGTGCGACCATTTCGGGCTCACCGATGAGGTTGACCTCATCATGGGCACCTTTAGCAAGTCGCTGGCCTCAGTGGGTGGATTCATCGCTGCCGACAAGAGCATCATCAACTGGATTCGCCACACCTGTCGCACCTACATCTTCAGCGCCTCCAACACCCCGGCGGCCACCGCTGCAGCGCGCCGCAGCCTGCAGATTTTGCAGGAGGATCCGCAGATTATTGAGAACCTCTGGGCAGTGACCAACTATGCCCTGCAGCGATTCCGCGATGAGGGCTTTGAGATAGGCGATACCGAGAGCCCCATCATCCCCCTTTATGTCCGCGACACCGTGCGCACCTTTGAGGTCACCAAGCGTGCCTTTGAGGAGGGAGTATTCATCAACCCCGTCATACCCCCTGCCTGCGCTCCCCAAGACACACTGGTGCGCGTAGCCCTTATGGCCACCCATACCCGTGAACAGGTTGACCGTGCCGTCAAGGCCCTTGTCAAGGTATTCAATGAGTTTGGACTGCTCAACAAGTAAGCAGAGACAGTAAAGAAACATATATACTGAAAGAAATTATCAGAAATCTACAGAAATTTGCTATGCCGCTCAAGACATGAATTTCTGAGAAATTTCTGATAATTTTTTTAATGCCCTCCCTTTCGGCGGTGCTGCGCAGTTTGGCTGCGCACCCCACCTCCAGACCTGTCATAAACCTCAAACCTCAAAAAAAATGAAGCCCCTCCTCCTTTCATTATGCATCACGCTGTGTGTCCTTGCTGCCATGGCCCAGTCCCCCGCATATCTTGATGAGAACCTTGACATAGAGCAGCGCATCACCGATCTAATGAGCCGCATGACCCTCGAGGAAAAGATTGGTGTGCTCCATGCCCAGAGCAAGTTCAGCAGTGCCGGCGTGCCACGCCTCGGCGTGCCCGAGCTGTGGTGCACCGACGGCCCCCACGGCATACGCCCCGAGGTCAAGTGGGACGAGTGGGATCAGGCAGGCTGGACCAACGACTCTGTAGTGGCCTTTCCCGCCCTCACCTGTCTCGCCGCCACATGGAGCACCGACATGGCCCTGCTCTATGGCCGCAGCATAGGCGAGGAGGCCCGCTATCGCAAGAAAGACGTGCTGCTAGGCCCCGGCCTCAATATCTACCGCACACCCCTGGGAGGCCGCAACTTTGAGTATATGGGTGAAGACCCCTATCTGGCCGGCAAGCTGGCAGTACAGTATGTGCGAGGTGTGCAGAGCAACGGCGTGGCTACCTGCGTCAAGCATTTCTGCCTCAATAATCAGGAGTGGAACCGCCATGGCGTAAGCGTACATGCCGATGACCGTGCCCTCTATGAAATCTATCTGCCCGCCTTCAAGATGGCGTGCCTCGAGGGCGGCAGCTGGGCCCTGATGGCCTCTTACAACAAGATTGACGGTCAGCATGCAGGCCATAACTATCGCACCCTTCAGGAAATACTCAAAGGCGAGTGGGGCTGGCCCGGAGCCGTCGTCAGCGACTGGGGCGGCACCCACAATACCGATGAGGCCGTCAGCAATGGTCTCGACCTTGAGTTTGGCACCGGCACCAACGGCCTCTATGGCGGTTCCCGTAACACCTACGACGCCTATCATCTCGCCCTGCCATTCCTCGACGGCATACGCAGCGGCCGCTACACCCGGCAGCAGCTCGACGATAAGGTGCGCCGTGTCCTCCGCCTCCACATGCACACCACCCTCAACCGCCATAAGCCCTTAGGTTCCATCCTCAGTCCTGAGCACTATGCCGCCGCTTGCCAGATAGGTCAGGAGGGCATAGTCCTGCTCAAGAATGAGGGCAACCTTCTGCCACTCAAGGCAGAATCCACCACCAAGATACTCGTCGTCGGTGAGAATGCCGTCAAGATGATGACCGTGGGTGGCGGCAGCAGCTCCCTCAAGGTGCAGCATGAGGTTACCCCCCTGCAAGGGCTGCACCGGCGCCTTGACGGCCGTGTGGCCTGCCTGACCTGGGACCGCGGCTACGTGGGCGATGTCAGCGGCAGCTACAATGGTGTCACCACCGGCCAGGACCTGCGGGAGAACCGCCCCTTCAGCCAGCTTGTCAGTCAGGCCGTCAGCGATGCCCGCCAGGCCGACTACATTATATATATAGGTGGCCTTAACAAGAGCTATGGCCAGGACTGCGAGGGTGGCGACCGCAAGAGTTACAGCCTGCCCTATAAGCAGGACAGCCTCATAACCGAGCTGGCCAAGGTCAACCCCAACCTCATCGTCGTCAACATATCAGGCAATGCTGTGTCTATGCCGTGGGCCAAGGACGTGAGGGCCATCATACAGTGCTGGTATCTGGGCAGCGAGGCAGGCACCGCCCTGGCCTCCGTACTGCTGGGCGATGTCAACCCCAGTGGCAAGCTACCCTTCACATGGCCTGTGGCACTGAGCGATGTTCCCGCTCATCGTCTCAATGCCTACACCAATGGCAATGAGGAATACAAGGAGAGCATCTTCGTGGGCTATAGGGCTGACAGGGAGTCAGGCAGTAAGCGTAAAGGCCAGCAGCCAAGTCCCCTCTTCCCCTTCGGTCACGGCCTGAGCTACACCACCTTCGCCTACTCCAAGCCAGTGCTGGATAAGAAAACCGTCACCCCGTCCGACAGTCTGACCGTAAGCGTTGATGTCACCAATACCGGCACCGTAGCAGGCAAGGAGGTGGTGCAGCTTTATATCTCCGACCCTGAAAGTCGCCTGCCACGTCCGCTGAAGGAGCTCAAGGGCTTCCGCAAGGTCACCCTCGTCCCTGGCCAGACCAAGACTGTCAGCTTCACCATAGGCAGCGACGCCCTCAGCTTTTTTGACCCCGCCATCCACTCATGGGTGGCTGAGCCAGGCAAGTTTGTAGCCATGGTAGGTTCTTCCTCGCGCGATATACGTGCCAAGGCAGAGTTTGTGTTGACAAAACCAGCCGAAAATCAGTAATTTTGGTTCTTTTATCCGTAAATAAATTAAGTGGCCTGTGGCTTTAATGTGATAATTTTGCAGTCGTAATACAAATCTGGTTTGATGCCAAAATACATAACGTATGAAAAAGTTCTGTTTTATGACTGCCCTCTGCATACAGGCCACCATCGCCTTTTCTCAGGCCCCGACTGTTTACTTTACTAAGGAGATTACGTCCGAGTCGCTGGTAAAGATCTATGAGGCCTTGGGAGTAAACAGCGACGGCAAGCGTGTGGCAGTAAAAATTTCCACCGGCGAGTCTAGCCGAACCAACTATTTGCGTCCTGAGTTTATCAAGGGCCTGGTGCAGAGGCTGGATGCCAACATAGTGGAGTGTAACACCGCCTACGGGGGCAGTCGCGGCACCACGGCAGCTCATCGCAGGGCCATTGCCGAACGCGGATTCAATGCCATTGCCACCGTTGACATCATGGACGAGGAAGGCGAGATTCGTCTGCCTGTAGCCGACACCAAGCATATCCAGTACGACATCGTGGGTTCCCATCTGCAGAACTACGACCTGATGGTCAACCTCGCCCACTTCAAAGGGCATGCCATGGGCGGATTTGGCGGCGTTCTGAAAAATCAGTCTATCGGCATGGCCTCCAGCAGCGGCAAGCTGTATATCCACTCGGCAGGGCGCAGCACCTCGCGCTGGATGAGCGATGACCAAGATGGATTCTTAGAGTCTATGGCAGCTGCGGCGCAGGCGGTTCACAACTATTTTCGACAGGAAGGGCGCGACATAGTCTATATCAATGTGATGAACAACCTTTCCGTTGATTGCGACTGCGACGGCAGCCCAGCCTCGCCCAAGATGAAGGATGTCGGTATCCTGGCCTCGCGTGACCCCGTAGCACTTGACCAGGCCTGTCTGGACCTGGTGTTCAATCATCAGTCGTCATCCGGCGATGACGCCGCACCGCTCGTCAGACGCATAGAAAGCCTTCATGGCACCCATACAGTGGAGTATGCTGTCCGGCTCGGCCTCGGCTCGCAGCAATATACCCTCATTGACCTCGATGAGCAAACGGGAGTCAGCTCAGCTGCGGCACCCACTCTGCGCTATAATGTCTATACCCTTGACGGCCGAAAACTCCTTACCAATGCCACCAGCCTTGACGGATTGGCCAAGGGTGCATACATTGTCAATGGAGAGAAGCGAATGATAGAGTAACAGCGTGTGTAACCAATTCCTAAACAATATATCACAACTATGAGAAAAACATTCATGATGCTCATGGCACTCCTCACGATTAGCATGAGTGCCTGCTCACAGACAAACAAATCAAAAGACACCAAAGCAATGAACAAAAGCAAAGTCTTAGTAGCCTATTTCTCCGCTTCAGGAGTCACCCGTGGCGTTGCCCGGCAGTTGTCAGAGGCCGCTGGCGCCGACCTCCACGAAATCAAGCCCCAGCAGCCTTACACCGATGCCGACCTCGATTGGCGCGACAAGCAGAGCCGCTCCACCATCGAGATGCAGGATAAGTCCTCGCGTCCCGCCATCACCGCCAAGCTGCAGAACATGGCCGACTACGATGTAGTCTTCGTGGGATTCCCCATCTGGTGGTACACATGCCCCACCATCATCAACACCTTCATGGAGTCTTACGACTTCAAAGGCAAGACCGTCATCCCCTTTGCCACCTCCGGCGGCAGCAGCATCAATAAGGCCTGCGACGACCTCCGCACAGCCTATCCCGACGTCACATGGAAGGAAGGTCGCCTGCTCAACGGTGCCGGCAAGAAGGACCTCGAAGCCTGGGTCAAGAAACTGGGAGTACGTTGACCATTCAGAATTGAAATTTGAATGCCTTGGCATTCTGCGTGACATTGAAAAACCAAGAATGGCCCCTTGAGGGGGAGCCATAAGGGAGTTTCCAATAGCCGTTAAACGTTAGCCTGTGCGGGTCTCCCTCCGGGCTGGGGTTAACGGCTATTGTTTTTTACCCTTTCATACGACTCCCTTATCAGCCGTTTGGTCAGCGCATCGTCAGCATGAAGCACGTCAATGCCTATCCAGTGTTTGGGGCTCATGTTGTAGGGATTAGTTATGCAGGGGTATTCCTCCTTCAGCGCGGCAATCTGGGCAGGGTCGTGTTTCACCGTCACTATGCCGAGGTTGTCGATGTCGAAGTAGCAGAACATGTGTCCTCCCACATAGAATACCAGCACAGCTTCCGCAGCCCTGAACTTTGTAAAGGGAAACCGTTCCTCCACATCGCTGCCCATCGACAGGCAGTAGTCGCGCAGTTCTTCTACATTCATGCTGTCAAACGCCACTCAGGTGGTCGGATTCTTATGTTCCCTGTTTAGTGACAGTCTTTGCGGCCTTTATGAATAAAGACAACTGAAAAAGCAGCAAAGGCTGTCACTGAAAAGGAAACAAATAACGCGGAAATTTGTAATTATCGCGAAAGGATTTTTTCTTGTTGCGTGAAGAATTTTTTTAATCGCGCAGAGCCGTTCGGTTTCGGCGCGATTAGTTTTGACTTTGGCGCGATTAGATTTGCCGCCAAGGCTCTCAGATTTCCTTTTGTCGGACCGCGCTTGCAGCGCGACCACCGACGAAATCTTCGCGAAGGCTTCGCCTTTGACTTTGGCGTGATTAGAATCGCCGCTTTGCGTCGATTTTTTCGTTTTCGTTGTCTTCTCCCCTTCTGAACGATGGTCTTGCCGTCGGTGGTAGTGATGCGCAGCAGCAATACGCGGGTGGCACCTGCGGCAAGGCTGAAGGTGGACTGGTCGGTGCGGAGCAGCGTGTTGCCCAGGGTGTCGGTAACGACGATGTCAGCTACGGGACCGCTGACCTTGACCGTTGACCGTTGACCATTGACTGTTGAACATTTTACGTCAATCTCCTGACCTTTGGCTCTTGACTCCTGGCTACTGATCTTGGTGGCCTGGTTGTTGAAATCGATGGTTGCCGTCTGGCCTGCCTCGAGGGGGATGAGGAGGGTGTTGTGGTCCTCGGGCTGGCAGTCGAGCTCGGCGCCATCTACGGTGACTTGACGGTCATAGACCTCGGGATAGCTGAGGTAGAGGGGGCTGCCCTGGTTGGACTTGATGGTGACGATGTCGGGACGGCCGTTGCTCCACTCGATGCTTACCTCAAAGTCGCCGACGGCCTTGAGGCCGCTGACCTTGCCGCTGGTCCACACGGCGGGCAGGGCGGGGAGCACGCTGATGCTGCCGGCGTGGCTCTGCATGAGCATCTCGGCGATGCCGGCGCAGACTCCGAAGCTGCCGTCTATCTGGAATGGGGCGTGGCTGTCGTAGAGGTTGTAGTAGATGCCGCCGGCATACTGATTGGTGGAGTAGGCGGTGGAGTGCTTGAGTGCGTTCTTAAGGATGATGTGTGCGTGGTCGCCGTCGAGGGCCCGTGCCCAGAGGTTGACCTTCCAGCCCATTGACCAGCCGGTGGCTGCGTCGCCGCGCAGCTTGAGGGAGTTGACGGCGGGCTCGAAGTAGGGGCTGCCGCTGCTGATGGTGTTGAGCGGATAGAGCGCCATGAGGTGGGAGAGGTGGCGATGGCCTGGGTCGCTGCTGACGTCGTAGGCTGAGTATTTCCACTCGCGGAGGATGATGTCGCCCTTCTTGACGCCGTTGCGCGGATTGGTCCACTGGCTGTTCTTGGCAGTGTTGGCGGTGTAGGTCTCGGTGTGGAGTCCTTGGTCGGTCTTCTCGAGATAGGTGTCGAGCTTGGCTATCTCCTGCTCGGTTACCTGTGCCTCTCCGCCGAGTATGTCGATGGCCTCCCTGACAGCCTTGAAGTGGCTGTAGATGAGCTGCTGGGCATGGGCGGTGCCGTCCTCGGAGTTGTGGGCGTCCTGCTCAGGCGAGTATTCGTTGGGGGCAACATAGGTGCCGTCGGGGGCGATGCTGAGGGAGCTGTAGCCGCGGTCGTTGATCATGCGCTCCATCCAGAACTGGGCTGCGCTATACATGGCGGGGAAGGCGCGCAGGAGGAAGTCGCGGTCGAGGGTGTAGAGGTAGTGCTGCCAGAGGTGGGAGCAGTACCACACGTTGGCAACGAAGTAGTTGTTGCCCCAGGTGCTCATGCCGCCGAAGATGTTGTTCTCGGTGAAGCATGTCCATCCGTTGCTGACACGGCCGTAGGTGGTGGCGGCGCGCTTCCAGTTGGCGCGGCCGGCCATATTAATGATGTAGTTGAGGAATGGCAGGTGTGTCTCGCTGAGGTTGGTGGGCTCGGCGGGCCAGTAGTTCATCTGGATGTTGATGTTGGAGTGGATGTCGCTGTTCCAGGGTGCCTGGCTGAGGTTGTTCCAGATGCCCTGCAGGTTGTTGGGCACATTGATGCCGAGCGAGCTGCTTATCTCGAGGTAGCGTCCGTAGGCGAAGTAGAGCTGCTCGAGGAAGAGTGTGGCGGGGTCGCGGCCTGTGGGGTAGGGAGCTGGGGTGTTAGGGGCGGTGAGCGCCTTGGTGGCCGTCTCCCCAAGGCTGACGATCGAGCGCAGGGCGAGGTCGACGGTGAGGATGACGAGGCTGGGGACCCCGAGCGAGCGAAGCGCCCCGGTGAGCTGTGCCTGCGGCGTCGTCAGGGCGACCGTGAGGGCGATGCCCGTGCTCACCAGTGCCTTGGTGCCCAGCA
>ODAI010840035.1_pt1 | contig 13355 bp, 15 predicted proteins | sample 1539321 | NCBI WGS metagenome assembly ODAI01 (sample SAMN02144231, study PRJEB22623) | gut metagenome | biome: sheep rumen | host: Ovis aries | place: New Zealand
GTTCAGGAAGTAGCTGTGACGAAGCTGATCCCTTACGAACGGAACGCGAAAATTCACAACGCGTCGCAGGTGGATCAGATCGCAGCCAGCATTCAGGAGTTCGGATTTATTAGTCCGTGCCTGATCGACAGAAACTACAACATCATCGCAGGACATGGGCGCGTCGAGGCGTGTAAGACGCTCGGAATCGAAAAGGTTCCGTGCGTTTTTGTTGAAGGCCTGACTGACGTACAACGCCGGGCCTATATCCTCGCTGACAATCGGCTGACGGAGCTCGGCGCGTGGGATATGGATCTTGTCTTTGAAGAATTGCAGGATCTAAAATTTGAGGACTTCGATGTCTCAGTCACCGGCTTCGATCTTCCAGAGGATGAAGACTGGTTTGAAAATCGCGAGCGCTTTGACGATTCGCGGCAGGAAGGAAACGACGAATATAATGATTTCCTGGAAAAGTTCGAACAAAAGAAGACAACGGATGACTGCTACACGCCCGATCTTATTTATGACGCCGTGGCCGACTGGGTTTCCAAAGAGTACAAAGTAAACCGCAAAGATTATGTCCGCCCTTTTTATCCTGGCGGAGATTATGAAAACGAAAACTACCCGGACGGATGTGTCGTTGTTGACAATCCGCCATTTTCAATTCTATCGGAAATTTTAAAATTTTATGTTGAACATAAAATAAAATTTTTCCTCTTTGCTCCGACACTTACGCTTTTTAGCGGACGCGGTCTGGAAATCTGCTATCTTCCGACCGGGGCGCAGATTACATACGAAAACGGAGCAAAGGTCAACACGTCCTTTATTACGAACATGGAAAAGGGACTGCGAATCCGAACAGTTCCTGATTTATTTAAAATCTTAAAAGACGCGGATCAGGAAAACAGGTCGCAAAATAAAGAAAATCTTCCGAGCTATGAATATCCTCCTGAGGTTGTGACGGCGGCAGGAACTTCCCGGTATTCGGTGCATGGCGTCGAGTTTAAAGTCGGGTCAAATGAATGCTATCGAGTTTCTGACCTTGACGAAATGAAAAAAATAAACAAGGCCATATTCGGGGGGGGCTATCTTCTGAGTGAGACAGCTACACAACGAAACATAGATGCAGAAAAACAAAAGATAGCAAACAAAAAGAAGGAAGAAGAAAACAGGCTTCGGCTCGTTGCGTCAGATGATCTGGACGTTTCAGAAGCTGACGTGATTGTTTGGAAATTATCGGAAAGAGAACGAGAAATAATACAATCGCTTGATCGTTGAGTAACCAGGATTGGAGAGTAACGATGGCAAAAGAAAAACTTACCCTGCAGGAGCAGGCAAATAAAATCCTTGAGCAAGCGCAAGAAAAAGGCGTCCAGAGCAATTTCTTTTTTGTGACAACCTTTAAGCGCTACCAGGTACAGATGAAGATCATGAGCGAGCTTGAAAAAGAGATCAACGAGCTCGGCGCAACGGTCAAAAAAGAATACGTCAAGGGTCGGATGAATGTTTACACGAACCCGGCGATTACTGAATACAACAAAACGGCAACTGCAGCGAACGGAACGGTGTCGACTTTAATTAATATCTTGAAATCCATTGACGCTGATGAAGGTGGCCAGAGCAAGCTGCAGGCCTTGATTAACCAGATAAATGAATAACTACATCCGGGAATATTACCAACAGATCAAAAGTGGAGAGGTCAACGTTGGGCGATGGGTGAAACTTGCATACGAACGGATCATCAAAGGACTTGAAAATAAGTCCTTTTTTTATTCCGCAAAGAAGGCAAACGCCGCGATCGTCTACATCGAGAATTTCTGCCATCATCACGAGGGCGTTTTGGCTCCGCAACTCGTGAAGCTTGAGATCTGGCAGAAGGCTTTCCTCTCTGTTTTGTTTGGGATCATGGACGCGGACGGGAATCGCCAGTTTAGGGAATGCTTCCTCATCGTTGGGAGAAAAAATGGCAAGACTTTGCTCGCGGCCGCCATTAGTTCGTATTGCGCTTTTTTAGATGGGGAGTACGGTGGACGGATCTACTTTGCAGCGCCGAAGCTTCAACAGGCGAACCTTTGCTTTGATGCGTTCTATCAAATGATCAAAAAAGAGCCGGAGCTTGACGCAATGGTGAAAAAGCGCCGGACAGATATTTACATCGAGCAGACGAACACATCAGCGCAACCGCTTGCCTTCAGCGAGAAGAAAAGTGATGGCCTGAATATTTCACTCGGAATTTGCGATGAGATTGCGAGCTGGAAGGGCGATGCAGGCCTGAAATTTTACGAGGTTTTGAAGTCCTCTATGGGCGCAAGACGCCAACCGTTGCTCTTGAGTATATCAACAGCCGGCTACATGAATGAAGGCGCGTTTGATGAGCTTTTCAAGCGTTCTACGCGTTGGCTTTTAGGTGACAGCAAAGAGACGCGATTGCTTCCGATGCTTTACACGATCGACGACATTGATAAGTGGAACGACATAAACGAGCTCGAAAAAAGCAATCCAAATCTCGGAGTGAGCACAACGGTTGATTATTTACTCGAAGAAATAGCAATCGCAGAAGGATCCCTGAGCAAGCGGACAGAGTTCATCGTGAAGTATTGCAACTTAAAACAGAACTCCTCTCTTGCATGGCTTCCGGCGGAAGTGGTTGAAGATGCGTGTGGTGAGGAGTTGAAGCTGGAAGACTTCCGTAGCTCCTATTGTGTCGCCGGCATCGACTTATCTCAGACGACTGACCTCAGCGCAGCAACGGTCGTAATCGAGAAGAATGGCGAGCTTTATGTGTTCGCAAAGTTCTGGCTTCCTTCTGAGAAGATCGAAGAAGCAACAGCCAGAGACGGCCTGCCGTATGACATCTACATCCAGCGAGGACTGCTTGAGACATCCGGGGAGAACTTCATCGACTACCATGACTGCTTCAATTGGCTGACGATGCTCGTGGAAGAATATGAAATCCTTCCGCTTCGTGTTGGATATGACCGCTACTCCGCACAGTACCTGGTCAAAGATCTTGAAGCCTACGGCTTCCAATGCGATGACGTGTATCAGGGAAACAACCTCTGGCCGGTGCTCCAGGAAATGGAAGGCCTGATGAGGGATAAAAAAATACATATCGGCAACAATGACCTGCTGAAAGTTCATCTGCTGAACTCCGCCATCAAGATGGATGTGGAGCGAGGCAGGGGCAAGCTGGTCAAGATAAATAAAGACGCCCACATCGACGGCTGTGCTTCTCTTGCGGACAGTTTTACCGTAAGGCAGAAGTGGTACGACGAAGACGGCGTCAGACTCAAAAACGAGGATTAAAACATGGGACTTTTTGACAGAATCTTCGGCAATCGGCCGAAGGTCAACGAAAAAGATTATGAAGGCACATTCAAGATGCTGAACGGCTACACGCCACGCTTCACGAGTCACCGTGGAGGGGTGTATGAATCGCAGATGGTCAGGGCGGCCATCCATGCGAGAGCAACACACGTCAGCAAGCTGAAAGTGGAAATGATGGGCTCTGCACGTCCTGCGCTCCAGAGCAAGATGAAACACGGCCCGAACCAGTTCCAGACGTGGAGCCAGTTCATGTACCGTTTATCAAGCATCTTAGACGTGTATAACACCGCGTTCATCGTTCCGGTCTATGACGAATACGGAGAGCCGTCAGGGATTTACACACCGCTTCCGAAGGAGTGCGAGATCATCCAGTTCAAGGGCGAGCCGTGGCTTCGTTATAAATTCAACTGGGGCGATCACGCAAGCGAGCATTTGGAATATTGCGGAATCATGACGAAGTTCCAGCTCAAGAACGACTTCTTCGGCGAATCAAACGCAGCACTTGAGCCGACGATGGATCTGATCAGCATCCAGAATCAAGGGATTCAGGAAGGTGTCAAGAGTGCTGCAACTTACAGATTCATGGCGAAGGTCAACAACTTCACAAAGGGCATGGATCTGGCGGAGGAACGCAAGAAATTCACTGAGCAGAACTTGAGCCGTGAAGCCAAAGGCGGAGGCATCCTGCTTTTTCCGAACACATACCAGGATATAAAACAGATCGACGTCAAACCGTGGGTAGTTGATGCGGAGCAGATGAAGATCATCAACGACAACATTTTTGAGTATTTTGGAGTGAACTCAGAAATACTCCGAAATGAGGCGTATGGCGATAAATGGACGGCCTTCTACGAAGGCGCGATCGAGCCGTTTGCGATCCAGTTCTCTGAGGTCGTGACAAAGATGCTCTTTACCTTACGCGAGCAGACAAACGGCAACAAGGTCATGGCAACGGCTAACCGTCTCCAGTACCTAAGCAACGCGGAGAAGCTGAACGTAAGCACACAGCTCCTTGACCGCGGAATCATCACACTGAATGATGCGAGAGAGATCTGGAACCTTCCGGATCTTGGTGAAGCTGGAGACGTGCGGATCATCCGCGGTGAATATTATGACGCAGACAGTAAACTAACGGAGGTAAATGATGAGCAAGAAGGAAATTAGGACTTTTAATTTTGAGGTTAGAGCTGACCAGAACGAAGAACACGGAAGCCATCTGACAGGCACGCCGATTGTATTTGATTCAAAGACGGACATGGGATGGTATGACGAAATCATTGATAAGGACGCACTCGCAGAAACTGATCTCCGCGATGTGCGTTTTTTAGTTAATCACAACACGGACATGATTCCGCTGGCAAGATCTCGCAATAACAACGAGAACTCGACCATGCAGCTGTCTGTTGGTGATAACGGCATGAATATCCGAGTCGACCTTGACACGGAGAACAATGCCGACAGCAGGGCTCTGTACTCTGCAGTAGAACGTGGAGACATCTCCGGAATGTCCTTCATGTTCACTGTAGACCGTGACGAGTGGGACGACCTTGAAAGCGAGCATCCGGTAAGACGAGTATTGTCGATCGGCCGCGTTTTTGAGGTTTCAGCCGTGACGTGGCCCGCATACGAAGCGACATCGATCCAGGCAAGAGGCCTTTCCGAAGCACTGGAGAGTGCGAAGGAATCACTGGAGAGTGCAAAAGCCACAAAGCGAAAGATCGAGCGCAGAAAACAGAAAATCAGAATTTTATCGGAGGTTTAAATCATGGAATTTAAAAACATGACCGCTGAGGAGCTCATCGAAAGACGCGACGCACTCGTTGAAGGTCTGGACGCAGAAGATGCAGACCTTGATGCAATCGAGGAAGAAGTCAGAGCAATCAAAGAAGAGCTCGAAGCAAGAAAAGCTGAAGCAGCTAAAAAGGCCGAGATCCGCAAAGCAGTCGCTGACGGAGCCGGCGAAGTAATCGTAGACATGAAAGACAAAGTGGAGGAAAGAAAAATCATGACGAACAACGAAGTAAGAAGTTCTGAGGCTTATATCAACGCATTTGCTGATTACCTCAAGAGCGGAGATGACACAGAGTGCCGTTCCCTTCTGACAGAGACCGTTTCCGGCACAGTTCCGGTTCCGGTTCTGGTTGAAGACATCATCAGAACAGCTTGGGAGAAAGATGAGATCCTGAGCAGAGTGAAAAAGACAAACTTCAAAGGCAATGTAAAGATTGCTTTCGAAAAATCCGCAGATCCGGCTTATGAGCACGTTGAAGGAACGACCGCTCCGACAGAGGAAGCTCTTGTATTCGGTATCGTGACAATGATCCCGAAAAATATTAAAAAGTGGATTACCATTTCTGACGAAGCTATCGCCCTGGGCGGAGAAGCATTTGTCCGCTACATCTATGACGAACTGACCTATCAGATCGTGAAGAAACTGGCAGCTCTCGTCGTTGCTGACATCGCAGGCCTCGGAACATCTTCCACAGCTACAGCTCCGGCAGCAGCTAAGATCACCGAAGCTCCGGCACTGACAACCATTGCATCCGCACTGGCTAATCTTTCTGACGAAGCAACTGATCCGGTCATCATCATGAACAGACTTACTGAGGCAGAATTTATCTCTGCAATCGCAGCAGGCAACTTCGCATTTGATGCGTTCCAGGGACTTCCGAGAGTTTACACTTCCGCTCTTCCGGCATACGCAAGTGCAGATGCTAACGCTGTATATGCAATCGTCGGCGATCTCAAAGGCGCTCAGGTCAACTATCCGGAAGGTGAAGGCGTTGTCATCAAATGGGATGATCTCAGCCTTGCAGAGAAGGATCTCGTTAAAGTTGTCGGCCGTCAGTATGCAGCTCATGCAGTGACAGCAAATAATCGCTTCACGAACATCGCTAAGCCGTCCCAGGCTACGAGCTAATGAAGGTTAAGCTGTTAAGAGATTCAAGAATTAAGCACTTTGCTGGGGAGACCGTTGAGGTCTCTCCTGCAGAGGCTCATTTCCTGATCAGCACGGGGTCGGCTGTATCCGCCGAAGAGGTAAAGGCCGAGAAAAAGAAAGAAAAGAAAGAGACCAAGAAAAAATGAAATTATTGATTGCTATTCCGTCGCTCGACTTCGTTCATGTCGATTTCATGCGATGCCTGGTCAATTTGACGAACCGGCTGAAGGATGAAGGAATCGACTTCGATGTTGACATCCGCTCCGGGACGCTCGTCTATATTGCGAGGAACCGGCTGGCAACAAAAGCAGCGCAGGGAGGTTATACGCACGTTCTCTGGCTGGATGCAGACATGATCTTCACGGAGGATGTACTGGATGATCTGATGTGGTGCGAGAAGGACTTCGTGTGCGGAGTGTTCCATGCGCGGAGACCGCCACACATGAGCTGTATCTTCACATCGCTGGATCCGTTGGAACGTGTGCAGGAATATCCGACTGAACCGTTTGAGATTGCAGGCTGTGGATTTGCGTGCGTGCTCATGAAGGTTGAGGTACTGTTTAAAGTCAATTTTCTGACGTGTTTCACACCGATTCCGGAGCTTGGCGAAGATCTTGCATTCTGCAAACGGATTGGAGAGGCAGGAGTCAAGATGTACTGCGAGCCGTCGTGCCGTGTCGGGCATATCGGGCACATTACGATCTGGCCGGAAGATGAGCAGGAATATCAATCAAAATTGAAATAGGAGGTGCTGAAACATGGCACTACTTGACGATGTAAAAATGGCGTGCCGTGTGACCACCGACACGTTCGACTCTGAATTATCTGATTTGATTCAAGCAGGATTTGCGGACATTGGGATAACCGATGTCCGTTCTTCTTTGCTGACAGAAGCAACCTGTCCGCCGCTTATCAAACGCGCGCTCCTCACCTACTGCCGGATGAACTTCGGCGTGCTTGAGGACAGCGTCTACGACCGTTTCAAAGCGTCCTACGACGAACAGAAGGCTCAGCTCCTTATGAGCACAGAGTACAACGATCTGGGCGGTGATGCAGATGTTTGACGCAGGGATCCTGAAACTTTACACGCTGAGCAATCAGGCTTCTCCGGGGCTTATGCCTTCGGAGAAGCTCGTGAAGGTCGGAGAGGCGTACTACAACAACGAACGGATCGGCGTGACCAGGGCTTACGCGGCTATGGGCGCAAAACAGCAGATCGACATGGTTGTGCTTGCTTATAACGTCACGCTCGCTCCGGAAGTTGAGTACGTCATCTTAGAGGATGACCGCCAGTACCGGATCAGCCTGAAACAGCCGGAAGGTGATCATGTCCGGCTCACTCTTGAGAGATTGGAGGAACTGTACGATGTCGCTTCAGACGAGGATTAAAAACTTTTATCAGGGCCTTGCCGGGCTGAACATCAACTGCTTCCACTACTTCGCACCGTCCGGCGCTAAGGCTCCGTACATCGTATGGAATGAGGACTCTGAGGATGTGAGCTTTGACGCTGACAATCACAAGGTGAGACAGTCAATTTCGGGCTTTGTGGAGCTTTTCACAAAGACGGAGTTTGACTCACGCTTTGACACGATCCAAAGCTTTCTGGACGGCTTTGAGAATCTTTCATGGACATGGGAGGCGACTCAGTACGGTGATCCGACGAACGGCGATGACAATCTGATCCATCACACCTGGTCATGGAGGCTGAGATAAATGGCAAAGGTACAGGTCTTTGGCATGGATATTTTCCTTGCCAATATGCAGAAGATGAGCACGGAAGCCCGGAACATTAACAAGGGCGCACTCGGCGAAGGGGCGAAGGTTGCAGCGGAAAAACTCCGCGATGCGATCGAGACGCTTCCGATCCGTCCGGATAAGTACCCCGGAAGACAGCACACAGAACGCTTCTACGGCGTGACCGAATCCGAATATATCCAGATCCTGGATAACTTCGGTATTGCTCGCTTCCAGGACTCCGGCGGAGCCTGGAACACATCCATTGGCTTCAAAGGTTATGTCAATACACCGTCCGCGAAGTTCAACGATCACGTCCCGACAGGCCTGCTCGTTCAGGCGGTCGAGTACGGCACACAGTTCCGGAAGCCGGCGCGTGTCCTTAGCCGAGCGACAAGGGCGGCAGAATCAGAAATCAGAGACGCGATGCAGAAATACATTGATGACAAAGTACAACAGATAATGGAGGAATAAATTATGGCAGCAGGAAGAGTAACCACTGGCTTTTCTAAGCCTTATGTTGCACTCTACGGAGAATCCAGCGGAACGATCACATACACATCCGGCCAGCTTCTGGCTCGTGGTGTTGACGTAACGATCTCCCCGGAGAGCTCTGACGATAACAATTTTTATGCAGACAACATTGTAGCTGAGAGTGAAAACGGACGTTTCACAGGCGGAACAGTCACACTGACAGTTGACGGACTTCTCAACGCTACAAAGAAACTGATCTTCGGTCTTCCAGCAGCAGACACGGCTGGATGGACTGCATTCGGCGATGACATGGAGATTCCGTATGTCGGAATCGGCTACATCGCAAGACAGATGTCTGACGGAGTAACGACTTACAAGCCGACTGTCCTTGCAAAGTGCATTTTCGCACAGCCGGAAGACTCCGCAGCAACGCAGGAAGAAGAAATCGACTGGCAGACACAGTCCCTTGAGGCGACCATTATGCGCGCAGATGATGCAAACCATAACTGGAAGTTTGAAGGCAACGACTATGAAACTGAGGCAGCAGCTGAGGCAGCACTGAAGACTAAGCTCGGAATTGCATAAGTTTTAGAGGAGAATGACCAAAATGAAAAGAAACTTCGCTTTTACGATAGGCGCGATCAGGGAGGTCTGTGAGCGGTGTCCGGATCATGACATTGATAAGCTGATGGATCTGTTCAACGAGGAGGACTTCATCAAACGCCTCGACAATATGATCTGGTTCATCTGTACGCTCAACAAATGGGCGATTTACAGAGACACTGGAACATTTGAAGGGGCTCTGACAGAAGACGAACTCCTCGCGATGGAGATGTCTGACATCAATGAAATGTTTGACGATGCGATGCTTTCATACGCAGGAGACAGACAACCAGAGACGGAGATCGAACCGACAAAAAAAACAAAGGCCGCGCCAAAGAAAAGCAAAAAGTAACTTACACATGGCTTTTGATGGTTGGAACGCATGAGTTCCATCTGTCGATCCGTGAGATCCATGCACTGAGATTCAGGGAGATGATTGACATGCTCAATTATCTCTCTGTCTATCAGGGCGCGGCGAAATGGAAGAAAAAAATATTAACTTACGATCAGATCATGCAGTTGAGGTGATGACATGGCAACATCTGTCGGCATTAAAATGCAGATGGACGGTGCGGCGCAGTTCCAAGCCGACCTGAAGCAGATCACACAAAAAAGCAAAGAGCTGGCGGCTGAGATGAAGGCGGCCGCTGCCGGAGAGGACAACCTTGCCGATAAGCAGCGGATCCTGGCGGCTCAGATGGACAACGCCAGAGCAAAAATAGACAAATTAACAGAGAAATACAGAGCGCAGGAAAAAGCCCTGCAGGAAACAAAACAGCAGCTTGAGGCGGCGAAAAAAGCCTACGGCGAGGATTCTGATCAGGCTCGCAAACTGACGCTGGAAGTCACGAAACAGGAAACTGCGCTCTCTAAAACAAAAACAGAGATCAACAAGTCCACTGCGGAACTCAACAAGATGGAGGCCCAGAGCAAGGAGACAACAGAAGAAACGAAAGACCTGACAGACGCACAGGAAAAGGCTGGTCAGGCTTCCGCTCATATCTCCGAAGGTTTCACCGTCTTAAAAGGTGCGCTGGCTAATCTCGCAGCAGACGGCATCCGCAAGGCTGTTGACGGTTTCAGGGATCTGATGACAGCAGGCCCGGCGTTTGCAGATGAGATCCTGACAATGGCATCGACTACATCACTCGCGACGGACACGCTTCAGGAGCTGAAGTATATGTCCGACCTCGTGGATGTCGATGTCTCGACTGTCGCAGGATCCATGAAGAAATTAACAAAGAATATGGACTCAGCCCGGAACGGAACCGGATCCGCTGCAAATGCGTTCAAAACTTTGGGCGTGTCTGTTACAGACGTACACGGCAACCTCCGGGACAACGAGGACGTGTTCTTTGACACGATTGATGCACTCGGCGGGATTGAGAACGAGACGGAACGCGATGCGCTTGCGATGAACATCTTCGGAAAGAGCGCAACAGATCTGAACCCGATGATCGAAGCCGGATCTGATGCACTGAAGGGCTTTGCAGAAGAAGCGCATGACATGGGTTATGTCCTTGACGGAAACGCGCTGAAGGCCCTCGGACGTGTCCAGGATGAGTTTGACCGCTTCAAGCGTCAGATGGAGTCCGTGAAAAATCAGATTGCGGCAGGCGTTGCTCCTGCAATCGAGAGAGGCATGAAACGCGTCCAGCAGATCATCGCAAGCATTGACTGGAACAAGGTCGGCAAGCAGATCGGCAAGGCGTTCGAGGCTCTGATCGATGCTTTTGAGTGGATCGTTGACAACGGCTCTCTGATCAAGGGCATCCTGACCGGTATTGTGACCGCTATGGCAACGCAGAAGATTGCCAGCTTTGCTCAGGGCATTATGACGCTTGCCTCCTCACTTAAAGCGGCGATGGTTGCGCAGGAAGGTTTCAATGTCGCAGCAAACGCGAATCCATATATGCTCCTGATCACGGTCATCGTGGCAGCAGGAGCCGCGCTCATGTCATGGCAGAAAAGTCTGGCAGATGCGACGATGGAAGCTGACAAGGGCTATCAGGCAACGATGAGGCTGACGACATCCATCGAAGAGCACAACGCAGCAATCGAAGAAACCGCGACAGCATACGCGGAGCAGAAAGCATCAAGAGAAGAATCCATGAACGCAGGGCTCGCGGAGATGGCTCACGTCCAGACGCTTGCAGATGAGCTCAGAACTTTGACGGATGAGAACGGTCGAGTCGCTGATTCCGACAAGGCGAGAGCGCAGTTTATCCTGAATGAGCTGAACGGCGCACTCGGCACGGAGTACACGATGACCGGAAACGTCATTGACCAATATTCCGAATTGCAGGGTGCGATTGATGAGACCATCAAAAAGAAACAAGCGGAAATCGTTCTTCAGGCACAAGAAGAAGCATACAAGCAGGCGATCATTGGAAGGGAAGAAGCCGAACAGCAATTATATCAGGCAACGATTGACCAAATCTCTGCACAAAATGAACTCGCTGAGGTTGAAGCGAGACGCAACGAGATTATTGAGGAAACCAAGAAAGGAAACACGGAACACGTCAGCGAATTAGACACACTGAACGCTCGATACAAAACCTTAAAGGGTACGCTCAACACAGCGAACAAAGCCTACAGTAAAGCAGCGGACACGGTCGACCAGTACGCTTATGACATAGAATCTTACACGGCGAACATGACAAAGGCTCTTTCCGGAGATTACTCAACGATTGAGTATAAGTCATGGGAAACAGCAAAAGCCCAAGGATTGGCATCCAGCGAAGCATCAAGGGCAGTATCAACAAATGCAACGACAGCTGCAAACGCGTGGATGACGAACCTCGGACAGATGCTGACGGAGACGACCGGAAAGCAAATCGAGTTCAGGGATGCTGGAAACGGATTAGTTCAGATGTACGCGAACGGAATCGCACAAGGTCAGCCGATGACGCAACAGCAGATGCAGGCTGTGAACACGAAACTCCAACAAGAAGCCAATAAAAATTACAACAACATGAAGGCTGCCGGATCAAAAAACATGGAAGGCATGGCAAACGGAATGAAAGGCTCAAAGTGGCAGACAGACAACGCGATTCAAAACGCCGTCAACAGCATCAACAGCAGAGCCGGAAGTGTCAACTTATGGGGAACCGGTCAGTCAATCATGAGTTCACTTGCCGGAGGTATCAACTACGGTGCAAATACGGTTGTATATGGAGCATTGAGCACGCTCACCGCTAACATTCCGAGATGGAAAGGCCCACAGGATCTTGATAAAAAACTTTTGACTGAAAACGGTCAAATCATCATGCAGTCGTTAGTTTCCGGATTGAAATCTGGTTATTCAGAAGTTCAGAACCTTTTAGGCGGCATGACGATGGACATCGGCACATACATGAATCCGCGCGGTGCGTCTGTCGTAACAGACAACCGAAGCAACAGCTACGTGATCAACGTGTATGGCGCGGAAGGTCAGGATGTGCAGGAGCTTGCAGATCTGGTGTCCGAACGAATCCAGATGACCATAGAGAGGAGCGAGGCAGTCTATGCTTGATAGTGTTATTACTTACAACGGAAATTCCTCGGAGGATGTGGGGCTGAAGGTCGAACGCTATCCGGCGATCATCAAGGCCGACCGGAAGCATGAGAAAGTCTCCGTCCCAGGAAGGAATGGCGATATATATTTCTTCCAGGATGCCTGGAACAATTACACACAGCCTTATGAAGTGTTTGCAGGCGACCGTGCTCCAGCTGCAGCTCAGGCAGCGTGGGAGAACATCATCAGCTGGTTGTGCCAGCAGGATGACGAGCTGACGGTCGATGATTTCAAAAACCTGACGCTTCACGGCTACCATCGATTAATCGACAGCTATGAGCCGGACGTGATCCGGCTCGCAGCGTTCGCTTCCGGTGTGGCAGCTGAGAACAGCTGGAACCGCTTCGGCAGGGCAACGATCGACTTTGACTGCCGTCCTGAGCGCTTCACAGCGGACGCATTTGACTGGATTGATTTATCTGAAGAGTCTGAGACATACAGCGGAAGCATCGTCTCTTTTGAAGGTTCAGGCGCACCGATGGCAGACCTCAAGGTCGACATCAACCCAGTGCAGAGCGGAAGCGGTGACCCATCTCCTACAAACGTAAGACCAATCAGCGGATGGGACAGCGTGGATGTGAATGTGCGAGTGAAGAACCTAAACATATGTCCTTACCACGAAACAACAAGAACAGTTAATGGCATCACATGGACAGATAATTCGGACGGAACAGTTACAGCCAATGGAACTGCAACAGCTATATCACATTTTACTTGTAATTTTCGTGGAACAGGAAAAC
>ODAI013704354.1_pt1 | contig 13354 bp, 9 predicted proteins | sample 1539321 | NCBI WGS metagenome assembly ODAI01 (sample SAMN02144231, study PRJEB22623) | gut metagenome | biome: sheep rumen | host: Ovis aries | place: New Zealand
AGTTCTTTTCGGTGATAACCACGATCTCGCCGGGGCCCAGTTCCTTGTAATCGTGATATCCAAGATTCTTATAAGCAAAATTTTCAAAGGATACACAGAAGCCATCTGCCTTCTTGCCGATCTCCACAGGAGTCCTGCCAAGCCTGTCTCTGGCAGCATAGATTCCGGCCTGATTCAGGAGCAAAAGTGAAAGCGATCCGTCAACCACCTCCTGAACAAACTGAATTCCTTCGATAAGATTTGCCTTTGTGTTAATAAGCGCAGCAACAAGCTCTGTTGCATTTATCTCACCCGAGCTCATCTCCTGGAAATGTACATGTCCCTGATCAAAAAGCATCTGTATCAGCTCGTCAGAGTTGTTTATCTTTCCGACTGTAGAGATGGCATAGGTTCCGTGATGGGAACGGATGATAAGGGGCTGGGCCTCATAGTCGGAAATACATCCGATTCCGTACCAGCCGCTCATATCCTGAATATCCTTTTCGAACTTTGTTCTGAAAGGTGCTCCCTCTATATTGTGGATCGCTCTTTCGAAACCGTCCTTTCCGTATATGGTGATACCGCCTCTGCGGGTTCCCAGATGGGAATGGTAATCGATTCCGAAGAAAAGATCAAACACACAATCCTCTTTTGATGCAACGCCAAAAAATCCACCCATTTTTTCATTCCTCTTTTATGTCTAAAACTAAAAGTATAAATACAAAGTATAAAATATATCAGATCAAAGTTCCCTATCAGACATTGATCTCCGCAGTCATTCCGAGAACATCCTTGTTTGCCTCGAGTATGGGGCGCACCACCTTTGAAAGGAATGCATCAACCTGTTCGGGTGCACGTCCCACATATTTTGAAAGCTCCATCGTGGATGCTTTGAGTTCTTCCAGTGTAAGTCCGAATGCAGGATCTGCAGCGATAAGCTCCAGAAGATTATTGTCCTTTCCGAGTTCCTTAACATTTCTGCCGGCTTCCATGGAAAGAGATCTGATCTTTTCGTGAAGCTCCTGACGGTCACCGCCATTCTTTACCGCATCCATCATGATGTTCTCGGTAGCCATGAAAGGAAGCTCAGCCAGCATATGCTTCTCGATAACCTTTGGATATACCTTCAAACCATCGGTTACATTCAGGCACAGATCCAGGATTCCGTCGATAGCCAGGAACCCTTCCGGAATGGAAAGTCTCTTGTTGGCGGAATCATCCAGAGTCCTCTCAAACCACTGAGTGGCTGAAGTGATCGCAGGATTAAGGGCATCGATCATCACGTATCTTGAAAGAGACGCGATCCTCTCACTTCTCATGGGATTCCTCTTATAAGCCATAGCGGAGGATCCGATCTGATTCTTCTCGAAGGGTTCCTCCACCTCTTTGAGATGCTGAAGAAGTCTGATGTCATTGCTCATCTTATGAGCGGACGCGGCGATACCTGCCAGCACGTTTGCAACACGGGTATCAACCTTTCTGGAGTATGTCTGTCCGGAAACAGGATAGCACTCCTTAAATCCCATCTTCTGCGCGATCATGGGATCGATCTTGTCTATAGTCTCATGATCTCCGTTGAAGAGTTCGAGGAAGGATGCCTGGGTTCCGGTGGTTCCCTTTGAGCCCAGAAGCTTCATGGTGGAGAGCACATGATCCAGATCCTCTAAGTCAAGGCAGAATTCCTGGAGCCAAAGTGTTGCTCTCTTTCCTACAGTTGTGGGCTGAGCGGGCTGGAAATGTGTAAATGCCAGTGTGGGCTGACTCTTGTACTCTTCGGCAAAATCAGCCAGCGTCTTCATCACATTAAGGAGCTTCTTTCTGACCAGCTTCAGTGCCTCAGTCATCACGATGATATCGGTATTGTCTCCCACATAGCAGGATGTTGCTCCCAGATGAATGATGCCTGCTGCCTTCGGACACTGCTGTCCGTATGCATATACGTGGCTCATTACATCATGACGTACTTCCTTTTCGCGAGCGCGTGCAACATCATAATTGATATCCTCCGCATGCTCCTTTAACTCATCGATCATCTCCTGAGTGATGCGGGGCTTTCCGTCCTGTGAAAGGCCCAGTTCCATCTCCACCTCTGCAAGCGCTATCCAAAGCTTACGCCAGGTGCGAAACTTCATATCCTGTGAAAAAATAAACTGCATTTCCTTGCTGGCATAACGCTCAGAAAGGGGGCTTGAGTAAACATCTGTAGACATCTTGATCCTCTTTTCAAAAAAATATAATTACTGTTACAGGCTCTTTCCGGTCAGGAGCTCATATCCCTTGTGATAAATATCGATGGTCTTATTTACCACTTCTTCTGGAAGTGTCCAGTTGTGTCCGTCATGGCTCTTTAACCAATCTCTTGCGAACTGCTTGTCAAATGAGGGCTGGCCGTGTCCGGGCTCATATCCTTCCGCAGGCCAGAAACGTGAGCTGTCGGGAGTGAGCATCTCATCTCCGAGAACTATATTTCCGTTCTCGTCAAGTCCGAACTCAAACTTGGTATCCGCAATGATGATACCCTTTGTCAGTGCGTAATCCGCACATTTTATATAAAGAGCAAGAGTATAATCGCGAAGCTTTGAAGCGTACTCCTCACCCTTTCCGGGGAATCTTTCCTCCAGGTAGGTCACGCTCTGCTCATAGGAGATATTCTCGTCATGATCACCGATCTCTGCCTTGGTGGAAGGAGTGTAGATAGGCTCGGGAAGCTTATCGGATTCCTTTAAACCTTTGGGAAGAGTGATACCGCAAACTGTACCGTTTTTCTGATAACTGGCCCATCCGCTTCCGGTGATATAACCGCGGACAATGCACTCAACGGGAAGCATATTGAGTTTTCTGCACATCATGCTTCTTCCCTCAAACTTTGAATTCCTGAATCCTTCCGGCATATCGTTAACATCAGTGGAAAGCATATGGTTCGGAATGATATCCTTTGTCATATCAAACCAGAACTTGGACATCTGTGTCAGCACCTTTCCTTTGTCGGTCACCGTGTTGTTCAAGATGACGTCAAAGCAGCTGATCCTGTCCGTGGCAACTATGATAAGGGTATCACCGTTGTCGTAGATCTCTCTGACCTTGCCTTCTTTGATGGGTTTAACTTCGCTCATTACATGTCCTCCTTTGAATCAAGCAATTCTATTATCTCACTTGCATATTCGGGATAAAGCTTTGCGATATCTTCTATCTCCTGCTTTGCATCCTCCGCAAGTTTTTTGTTGTAATCCATCTGCTCTCTCACCCGTTGTCTTCGGATTATGAGTTCGTGTCTGATCTCCACCATCTCCCTCTCATCCGTGAGAGCCTTTATCTGATACAGCCATCTGTCCGGGTATTTTACCCTGCATCCCGAAAGAACGGACAAGAGCTGCTTCTGATAGTATTCACTGTGTGCCTGTGCTTCGGTAAACTGTCTTCTGTCCTCTTTCTCCAGCTGATAAGCCTTCCATAATTTGTCCAGCTTTTCTCCGCTCTCAACGTGATATTTCAGGTACAGATATTCCAGAAGCTTTCTGTTGTTCACATATCTGATCTTCACCGTATTCTGAAGCTGGATAAGTTTGTTTATCTCTGCCTGGGCTCTGGACATTTCCTTTCCGGCGTCCATATATTTTACCGCCACCACCGTTGCGGCTATGGCTACCAGCGCAGTGGCCAGAATATAACCCACGAATACTTCAAGTCCCAGGACAAACTGCAGGAATAAAAGGATCATCATGCAGAAAATATATGCCGATATGAATATCACTACCATTCCACGGTAGTTACTCATATTTCTTTTACTCTCATTTTTTCTGAAAAGACGTGCCTGTCTTTCTCCGTCCAGACGGCGCAGGTCCCTCTTTACAGCCACTGCGTACTTTTCGTTTTCGCGGATCTTTTTGATACCCTCCTCGACCTCCTGCTCCCGCTTCTGAAGAGTATAATACTCAATATCCGTCATGCGGCTTTTTCTTTCGCGGTACTTTCTGATCTCCTCCGAATACGCTGTCAGGGAAAGAGCAATAGCCTCAATACCCTGCTTCTTTTCATCGGGAAGCGCATCGATCTCATCCGTGTCCGTGAGATAATCGGTGACAAGCTGATACTCCCCCGCCAGAAGCTCCACCTCTCTGGAGGCTTCCTCCATCTGGTCAAGGCAGTCCATAAAATATCTGCTCCGGTCCTGAGGATCGTTAAAGTTTACTTTGCCGCGGCCGGAGTACAGTTCCTCGTCATCTTCGCTATTCTTTTTTGAAAAAAAGGAAGCTATCTTTTTAAATATATTCATACACTCACGTTTTCTCTGTAACCGTCTTTAAGACCCTTAAGTATCCTGTCGTTTTCATCGTAATACTTATGTGCTTCATCACTTTCGCGGGTACTTCGCCTCAGCTTTATGGAATGGGTTTCGCCCCTGTTTTCCCACTGACTCTTAAGAGTCTCCATGGTTCTCTCGAGCCGCAATGTATCATCATATGCATCGGGTACTTCGGCGACAAAATCTATATATTCACTGTCAGAAAGTCCCATTCTTTTTGCCGCTATAAATGCTAAGAAATGGTTCCTGTCTCCGTCCAGCTTGTAAGCGTGTTCGAAAGAATCCGCCGCTCTGTCATAGAGCATAAGCCCCGCATAAGCCACGCCCAGATTGTGGTAGATCCCTGCCAGAACATTTATCCCCGGGAGGATCATGGTCTGATTCTTGCTGACATAATTCCACTTTTCTATAAGTGAGTGGTATCCTCTTATGGCGGACATGTATTTTTTCTTTGTCACAAGATAGTCGATCTGACTCTTGTGGCGTTCCATAGCCGACAGCCCTGTTCCACGTTTAAGCGTCTTTCTGACGGAATCAATATAATACATATCCTGAAGTCCGCAGTATTCCATGATAAGACAGACAAATGTACTCAAGGATCCCTGTCTTTGGATGATGGAATACATCTGCTCAGCCAGTTCGGGGAGATCCAGTTCAGTTTCGATCCACTCTGCCAGACCTCTGTTCATGATGGTCCTGTCGATCAAAACCGCGTTCTCACCCAAAAGATAACAAAGCTCCTCCAGACAATACACACTGGTCTCAAGCCCCGGGATACTATATGGAGTTGTCGCATATTTTCCAATGCTCTTTGTTATCCTGCTCATACAGGTATTTCCTCACGCCATACCTTGTGTGTGGAGGGCTTGAACTGGCCAAAGCCAAGGTCCTCTATCTCCGCCACAAGTATTCTTTCACTTTCCATATACAGCCTGCATCTCATTCTCGATATCTTTCCGCTGAATTCATCGAGAGTGATGGTTGCTATATGGTCTCCGCCGCCCACAAGAGATCTGATTATAAATTCTATCTCATTTCCGTCCTGGATGTAAAAATCAAATGTCTGCTGCGCATCATACCAGCTGACGCCCGCATCCAGAAGTGCAAAATAGGTCTCATCGTTCTGACTGATAATATTCATTCCCACATTTGCAGTAAGCTTGTCATTTCCGAGGAAAATGTTTTTACGCTCTATGGGATCGTTTTTCATTCTGTCCAGGAGCCCGTAGCAGGCGCCCTTGCTGTAGAGATTACTTCCCTGGAAAACACGGTACTTGCTGCACAGATATTTTTTGGATTCCTTCATCCAGATATCATTGTACTTGCTTCCGACCAGAAAAACGCTCACCGTATCTTCGGCCTCGCAAGCCTCAGTCACGATATTCGTGTATGCCCGATCTAACTGGATCAGCTCGTGGTTTGTATCGGTGATATTTCCTCTGCTGCCTGTCGGCATTGGATATCTCTTTTCATCGATGTAAATAACAACGGGCACCGTCCCAAAATTGGATTGCATACGATAGGCATTGATCTCATCATTCTCGTATTCAAAGAGAATACTTCCGCCCCTCCACAGCTCATCCGCCTGATGCACCATGAAATGGTAATAGCTCTCGGTATGACTCTGGAAATAAATCTTTTCCGTCTTTAGCTTCAGTATTGATACCGCTTCCTTCAGCACACCGATGTTTTCGTAGGTGAGATTCTCCGCGGTGAAAAGCACGCCTCCGATCCTGTCGGAATATGTGGCCGTCACCATGGACATACATCTTTTGATAAACAGTGCCAGCAGGGAAACGGGCTGATATGCTACGCCGTCCACCAAAATTGGCTTTCCTTCCCAGGCAAGGCTTAAAAGACGATCCACCAGGATACCGTCCTCGTTATCCTGCGCATATGTGATGGCATCGGTTCCATAGAACCATTGGTTAACACCCTCTCGTTTGCACAGCACGGTGGGAATGTTAAACTCCTCTTCCCCCGTGATCAGAGAAACGGTCTCCACGGTCTCACCGTCCTTGCTGAAACTGATCTGACAGTGATTGTCACCGATGTTGAAACCGACAAATATTCTATTGCTGTTTCCTGACATAAAGCCCGGCAACCTGATCATCCGTGTAGCTCCTAAACAAGTTTGAACAGTTCCCCGTTCAAATATTCGCGCTTATTGTATTCCTCCAAAAGATCATCAAAGCGCTGATAATCTTTCGTTGTATTGCTTACGATCATTTCATTGATCATTGAGTATTTGCTTTTGCCATTCTCACCGCCGGTGTTGTTTCCGGTGATCTGGCCGTTGCTCACCAGTTCTGCTTCATCCTTGTCCTTTGTCTCTTCCGTAATGTAGTACTGAAGCGACTCACCAAAGAAGAGGATGAAATCCTTTGAGCATACTCCGGAGCAAACATCCCGCATATTCTCCGCGGCGTAATCGTAGCTCTCCGTTCCGTCGCTGACTATGACGTAATGGATCTTTGCGATCTTTCCTTTTGGAGTAACATAATCGATTATTGTCCTGTCGGCTATCTCCTCCAGTATTCCCTCGCTGCGTTTCCTTTGCTCCTCCGTCTTAAATGCACCGGGAGCAAGATACTTTTTGAAAAACGATAAATAGCATCTCTCTCCGATCTCGTCTCTGAGGAAAGAGAGAATGATCTCTCCGTTTTTCTCATCGATCTTGTCGAAATTCTCCGCATAGTACTTAAGGTAGGACAGCTTCGACGAATGAGGGACCTCCTCTCCCAGTTCATAGAGAGTCCTGGCGTGGGATATGATATTTGTTCCCACATTACTGTTCCCCAGCAAATAGCTGTATGACCCTTGCGCTAAAGTAGCCTTTGAAATATCACAGGTGGGATCCAGTTCAAAACACTCTGCAGCAATGTCTATAAAGCCCGGCAGGTATGCGCCGGAGAATAAATGCTGCAAAATGATCCTCTTTACGATTATCTCTCCGGATATATTGTAATTCTTGAGTGATCTCCAGATCTCCGCAAGTTCCTTGCTCAGACCGTCATAGTATTCGGAAAGGAATTCCGTTATGACGGATCCCGCATTTCCTTCATGGTATACATATATCGCAGCAGCTACGATAACCTTTCTGTATTCGGTGTCCTCATCTATTCTTCCGGAGTCCCTTAGCTCCTTGATCTTCCTTTCAAGAAATCTCTTTAGATTTCCTCTGCTGATAAAATAGGGTCCGAAATGGATGAGCCATCCTTCCGCTATATCCTCGTGTCCGAATCTATTCAAGATGGGGAACATGGTTCCCATCTGTTCACCGGTCAGCAGGTTAACATCTATCTGTCTGAGTATCCTTTCAACAGAATCGGTATCATCATGAATACTGTAATACTCCAGTGCAGATACCAGCATTCTCTGACGCACTTCATCCCTGATAAGTTCGGATTCTCCCAGCTGCACGAATCTGGATATATTTGCCCCGGTGACTGTAACCGACGATTTGCCGGTGCCCACCACATAGAGATTCAGCCTTTCGTTGTCCCATACCAGTTCCGTTACCGCGGTCAGATACTTTCCTACGGACATCAGTTCCTCTGAGGTGTACTTTACAGATTCCACATATCTGTTACCGTTTCTGTCCTCGAAGGCAACGATGTTTCCGCTTCCGTACACGGATATCGCGCCTGCTCCTGATTTGAGGGGATATTCAAAAGGTCTCACACAGCCCTTTTGATATACCACCGCTTTCTCGCATTCTTTTTTGTCGCAGACCACCCATCTTGAAAATATGATATCTGCGATGCCGATAGCCTGCTGTCTGCTCAAAAGCTCAGGATTTAAAATCTCTGAGTATATGTATGCAAGATGCTTGTCAACATTTCCTCTGGCGATCTGATCGTTTGCAAAAAACTCCATACTGGAAATATTTGCAAGATACAGTTCCTCATATTCTGCCTTGTGTTTTATGAGGTAGTAGTAAAAATATGCAAGCTGTTCACTGGCAAGATTGTTTCTGTATCCGAAGTACATAAGGACCACCACAGGGATATCTTCCTCTTCCTCCAGATCCAGCGAACGGATAAAGTACTCGAACAGATTTGTGAGCTTGATCTCATTCTCGATGGCTTTTCTGTACCAAACATGAGCATTCTTGTCGGTACGGTTGCTGACGATCAGTCCTGCGCAAAGCTCCTGAAGGATCCTCTTGTCTCCGAACTGCTCATACAAAAGCTCCAGCATATGAATGTGAACATAGCTATAGTTTCTGGTCCTCTGCGAAAGGGCGATAACCTGCTCCAAGCATCTGTTTCCGATAACTCCAAGCTTAGCGCCAAAGTATACGGTCTGGATAAAAAATCCATCGATTTTCTTTGCCACCATGGGATTTTCGTTCAGAACCTGAATTCCCTTAAAATATATGGTTCCGCTGCGGCATCCGGTTTCAAAAAGCTTTTCCAGTGTAGTCCATCTTGTATACGTATTTGCATTGTTGGTGGTGGGAAGCATCAATGCAATGACTGCGATCTTCCAGTTCTCCGGTACTCTTTTGTACAGAGATTCCACCTTGTTTGCGGCAAGCTTGGTGAACTCGCGGTCATCCTTTACATGAGCCGCAATGAGCCAATGGTAAGCATATGCTTCCAAAAGCTTCTCCCCTGAAAGCTTCCCTTCCCTCTCCTCATGCTCTATTATCTCTGCAGCCTGATCCACCAGCCATCCCGCTTCGTTGGAACGGCCGTCTATGGTCAAAAGTCTTGCCTTGAACAGCTTCACATATACATCATCTCCGCTGAGTGCCGAAAGCTGCTCAACATATCCGCTGGTGGATTCAAACCACTCCTTGTCATCCATCAGCCCCAGTCCGTGTCTGATATACTCTCTGGTGATCTGTTCCAGCAAAAGTGTGCGGGAATGCACCTTTTTCTGTATAAAGGCTTCGGATCTGCCCCTTACGACAACCGGGATCTCCAGTCTGGTGAAGTTGTTTCTGAGGACGATCTTGCCCTCACGTCTGCCCCTAAGGCATTTTTCCGTATCAATAAATATCTTTAAGGTGCAGATGTTTCCGACAAAGTCTTCTTCTTTAAGTTCCTCTCTTCTGGTGAGGATGAAGTCACCGTCGATCTCGATGTCGATATCCGTATATCCCCATCCGCTCCTTAATATTTCTATCTCTCTTTCGACAAGCTTCTCGGAATATTCCACTCCGATCAATGCGGTTTCAAAAACCTTTTTCTCGTAAAAATACTGTACCCTTGATTTCTTTCCGGTACACAGCAGAAATTCCTCGAGATTCTGCTGATTGCCGTGGGTGGCAGACAACACGGAATATAATCCGTTGAAATACTCATCGGTCCCACAAAAAATGCTGCGAAAACGATCGGAGTAAAACAAATCCAGTGCCTCATTCCAATTGCTTTTTGCGAGATTAACGAAATTAAACAGATTTCTGATGGGGCCCATTGAAGATGTGAGTTCTCCGGGCTCGATCTTTACGATGAAGGGAATGGAATATTCGCCATGATCACTGATAAATTCAAAAGCGCCTTTTATCTCATCGCCGGGTTTGCACAGATCACCATGGAAGTGATAGCTGATAGAATCTTCCACGCCGGCGATCTCCTTTGTCAGTACCTCCATGCGCATGTCGGTTGACAGAACATAGCCCTGCATAGCACCGCCATCGGAGGTAAATACCTTGAAACTTCCCTCGTAATCGCAGTCGCAGGAGACCTCTATCTCAACTCTTGTGACAGAGAAATTTAAAGCCCCCGTAAAGTGTATGTAATTACCCTTTAAAATACCGCCGACTATGTCTCGCATTGAGTGCCTCTGAAATACTAAATTCACGGTCTTTAGACAAATTACCGCAAATTTTATTATAACAAAAAAACAAAGTGCAGGCAATGATTTATCGTCATTGACTGCACTGCTTTTTATATCATTTAATTGTCCGGCACGGATTATTCGATCACATGAATCCAGCCCTTGGGAGCCTCAATGCGGCCCATCTGGATACCGGTAAGTGTCTCATAAAGCTTCTTGGTGACAGGGCCCATCTCGGTCATGCCGCTGGGAAGGCAGATCTCCTTGCCGTGATCTACGATCTTTCCGACGGGTGAGATAACCGCTGCTGTTCCGCAAAGTCCTGCTTCTGCGAAATCCTTTACCTCATCGAAGAATACTTCTCTTTCTTCTACATTGAGTCCAAGGTATTCCTTTGCAACATAAACAAGGCTGCGTCTGGTGATGGAAGGAAGGATACTGTCGGACTTGGGAGTGACAACACTGCCATCCTTTGTGACGAACAGGAAGTTAGCTCCGCCGGTTTCCTCAACCTTGGTTCTGGTGCCGGGATCGAGATACATGTTCTCGTCAAAGCCTTCCTTGTGTGCGGTAACTATTGCATGAAGGCTCATAGCATAGTTCAAGCCGGCCTTGATATGTCCGGTTCCGTGAGGAGCCGCACGATCAAAATCGCTGACCTTGATGGTGAGGGGTTTAGCACCGCCCTTGAAGTAAGGTCCTACGGGGGTGGTGAATATTCTGAACATATAATCGTTTGCAGGCTTAACTCCGATAACGGGATTGGTACCCATCATATAAGGTCTGATATAAAGAGTTGCTCCGCTTCCGTAAGGAGGAACCACATTCTCGTTTGCCTTGACCACCTTGGTTACCGCATCGATAAATCTTCCATCTGGAAGCTGAGGCATCTCAAGTCTTGCCGCAGACTGATTTAATCTCTCTGCATTCAGGTCAGGTCTGAATGTAACGATGTGTCCGTCCTCTGTGGTGTATGCCTTTAATCCCTCAAATACGGTCTGGGCATACTGAAATACTCCGGCGCACTCGTTCAAAGTGATATTGGCATCGGAGACTATCGCTCCGTCATCCCACTTGCCGTCCGTATACATTGAAACGTAGCGGTAATCTGTGGGAACATAGCCAAATCCCAGGTTACTCCAGTCAATGTTCTTTTTTTCCATCTTAAAAGCCTTCCTTTTCGAAATATTTGGTTCAGGTATTTATTTAATCAATATAATATACCCATTGTAAAAAAAGTCAATAAACCGATTTTAGCCATTTTTCAATGTTTCACGGGTGATTTTAGGCTTTTTTGACTCTCTCATACCGCACAAAAGAATAAGATAAGTCAAAATAAGTTATCTCATCGCTGTCTGCCGTGACCACCCATTCCGGGTCGCTTGCAAAATCATGAATGTGAGCATCTGCCTCATATTCGTAATCTATAAGTGTGATATGCGCGGTGTCACAGTAAGGAAGAAGCTGCTCGTATACGCTTTCCCCTCCTATGACATAAACATCATCGCTGTTGTATTTTTTTAATTCCTCCAGAAGCTCCTCAAGCGAGTTTATCACCAAAGCACCTTTCACTTTGTAGTTCTTATCGGAGCTGAGGATAATATTGGTCCGGTTTGGCAGGGGCTGTCGCTGTGGGAATGTATCCAGTGTCTTTCGTCCCAGCACCACCACCTTACCCGTGGTAAGTTCTCTGAACATCTTCTGATCCCTGGGAATGCTGACCAGCAACTCTCCCCGATTTCCTATGGCCCAGTTTTTATCTGCCGCAGCAACAAGATTCATTTTCCGGCCTTCCTTAATCTTCTTTCCTGGGTTTTCTGCCACAGCTCTTCTTTTCCGTGCAGTAGCCCGATACCTCACATTTGGGTTCAAAGTAATTATTCACAAGATATGCCCATTCTTCCGAGTAGTTCTTCAGGGCATCGCAGAGGTCACGCATCAGTTCTCTGTACTCCCAGAATGCTCTCGTACACATTCTCTGATGAGACATTTCGATAAGGTTTCGAAGGTTTCTTTTGTCCACAACCTTTGTCTCCATTCCAAGAGGAAGGAGCATTGCCGCATCCTCTCTGGGGATACCGCATTCGTTCTCAAGTTTTGCAGCGGCATCGGCGATCCCCGCCATCATGTCCTCATATATCTTTTTAGCCTCGGGATTCTTTTCCACCGTATGTGGAAGAACATATTTAAAATCCTCGTACTTGATATATCTGGTGCTGGCCTGGAGCCTGGTGGGAGCGCCTCCGATATGAGTGTACCACTCACGGATCACACGGGCGGAATATCCGTCCAGTATCATCTCCACATTGACATACTCCAGCACTCTGCCGTGACCTGATTCAATGCAGTCAAGTCCTCTCTTGTAATTCTTTTCAGGGTCCTCTATATTTCCGCCCCAGCATACGCCGGCACGCTGTCCCATCAGAGTAATGGGGTTCTTAGTTGTTTCCTCTATGATGATAACCTTAGCCATTTAGTTCTCCCACTTGTCGCACATTGAATTGATCTGATCCGCAAATTTTCCAAGTTCCTTGTTGGGTCTGCCTTCCAGTTTTTTGATAAGAGCCATAAGACGCTGACCTGCGGATACCAGTCTGGCATAAACACCGCTGGCAATATGAGTCTTCTTCTCAACCTTGACAGGCATAGCTTCATATGTGAAGCGGTTTGCTGCCAGATCAAAGACCGAACCGCTGTAGGGAGCATATGCTCTCTCGCCGTATTCTATCTTCAGCGTCTCTGCAAACTGCATGGTGACACTGTCTTCACCATGAACGATAAATACCTTTTTAGGCTTCTCCTCGAATGATGTGATCCAGTCGATGAGTCCCTGTTTATCAGCATGTCCGGAAAGCCCTGCGATCTGCTTTATCTGAGCATTGACCGAAATGGTCTCACCAAAGAGCTTGACCTCCTTTGCTCCCTCGATTATGGCGCGTCCCAGAGTTCCGTTTGCCTGATATCCCACAAACAGTATCGTGGATTCCTTACGCCAGAGGTTGTGCTTTAAATGATGGCGGATTCGTCCCGCCTCGCACATGCCGGAAGCTGAAATGATAACCTTCGGTGTCTCTATAAAGTTGATCTCTCTCGATTCATCGCTGGTGATGGTAAGCTTAAGTCCGCCAAAGGAAAGGGGATTGATATTGTCCTTAACAAGTGCAAGGGCCTCCTCATCGAAGCACTCGCTCCTGTTTTCCTGAAAGACCTCTGTGGCTTCCACAGCCATAGGGCTGTCCACATAGACAGGAAAATGATCATGTCCTTTTATCAGTTTATCAA
>ODAI014433252.1_pt1 | contig 13353 bp, 10 predicted proteins | sample 1539321 | NCBI WGS metagenome assembly ODAI01 (sample SAMN02144231, study PRJEB22623) | gut metagenome | biome: sheep rumen | host: Ovis aries | place: New Zealand
ACGCAATATTAAGGAACACAGAAATCAATTTTGGGCTACGCTCCCAGTCAAACCCGTCTGAAAACCCGCGGTGTCGCGGAATAGGAAATTAAACTCGCTGCGCTCGTTCCGCTCCAATGCGGGTTTTCAGCCGGCTTTGACTTCCGCTACGCCCAAAACTGATTTCCTATTGCTTTATATACTATAAAGAGAATCTTGCGTTTCCTACCTACATTCCAGTGCTTTCTTAACATATTTTTTGCATTACAATTGTTGAAAATATGCACTTGTCTTCTGCACAAAGTAAAGTAATGGTGTGCGGGGTAACGGAAGGTGGTGTCCTTTTTTTTGCATAATAAGCCTAGCCGGGATTGGAGGGGTTGCGAAGCAAGCCCGCGAAGCGGGCCGGCCGAGAGGGCAAGCCCCGGAAAGCCCGTAACAAGGGACCTCCTGCAAGTATTGCAGGCAGTTTTACCAAGAAGTATGCTCCAGAGAAGAAAACTAGAGGATGTAACGCTCCAGATTCTGGTCTTTTACAACGTCCTTTAGGCGCTCGTCAACCCATGCGCGGTCAACGGTTATGGTTTCGCCATTGTGCTGGTCTGCGTCAAAGCTAAGGTCTTCCAGGACGGTTTCCATAATCGTGTGCAGGCGGCGGGCACCAATGTTTTCTGCGCGGGAATTTACGTCTTCTGCAATAAAGGCCATGCGGTCAATTGCCTCTTCCGTAAACTTTAGGGTAACGCCTTCCGTTGCAAGAAGTGCCTCGTACTGCTTTACGAGTGCGTTCTTTGGCTCTGTGAGGATTCGCTTGAAGTCTTCTTTTTTGAGGGCTTCGAGTTCCACGCGGAGTGGGAAGCGGCCCTGGAGTTCAGGAATTAGGTCGCTTGGGGCTGCCACGCTAAAGGCACCTGCTCCGATGAAGAGTATGTGGGTTGTGTTTACCACGCCCCATTTTGTGTTTACGTCACTGCCTTCTACGATTGGGAGGATGTCGCGCTGTACTCCCTCACGGCTAACGTCCTGCCTTGAACCTTCACCGCCCTTGGTTGCAATTTTGTCTATTTCGTCTATGAAGATGATACCGCTCTGCTCAACGCGCATTTTTGCCTCGTCCGCAACCTTGTCGCTGTCCGTTATGCGGTCAAGTGTCTGCGCCATGAGGATGTTGCGTGCCTCGCGTACAGTTACGTTCTTTACGCGGCTTTTTCCGCCGGAGAACATTTCCTGCAGCCCCACAATTCCCTCTTCAAAGTCGGCAGGGTTTCCACCGCTTAGCATTTCCATGCCGAACCTTGGCTGCTGGTGCACGGTTATGTCTACCATGCGGTCTTCCAGCTTTCCTTCGCGGAGCATGGCACGGAATTTTTCGCGGGTTTCGCTCATGCCCTTGCTTTCTTCCGGGGTCTCTTTTGGGCTTTCTTCCTGGGCAGCCGCTTCAAAAGTCTCTTCCTCTTCTGCCTCTGCGGATTTTGGCATGTCTATGCGGATAAGGCTTCCCTGTACAGGGGCGTCGCTTCCAAAGATGTTGCCAGAAATATGGACGCTTGGCTTTTTAGCCTCTTTCTTTGCCTTTTTTGTGGAGCTTCCGGGCAAAAGCAAATCCAAGAGTGATTCTTCCACCATGGGGACTGCCTTTTCGCGGAGCTTTTCCTGGGTTTCTGCCTTTACCATGTTGTAGCCAACAGCCATCAGGTCGCGCACCATGCTTTCTACGTCGCGCCCAACATAGCCTACTTCCGTGTACTTTGTGGCTTCCACTTTAAGGAATGGTGCCCCGCAAAGCTTTGCAAGGCGGCGTGCTATCTCCGTCTTTCCAACGCCGGTTGGCCCCATCATGAGGATGTTCTTGGGGGCTACCTCTTCGCGGATTTCTTCCGGAAGCTTGATTCTGCGCTGGCGGTTCCTGAGTGCAACTGCTACAAAGCGCTTGGCCTTGTTTTGGCCTATGATGTAGCTGTCCAGGCGGCTTACAATCTGTGCCGGGGTGAGCCCGTCCGGGATTCCCTTTGCGGCTGGATTTTCGCCTGGTGCACCACTTGGTGCAACACCTTGTGTACTATTAGTCTGGGGGGTAATGCTTTCTTCCATATTGCTTTCCTGATTATTTTCCTGTTTACTGTAGCTCTTCAACTACCACATTGTCGTTTGTATAGATGCAGATTTGCCCTGCTATTTTAAGCGATTTTTCCGCAATTTCCTTTGCGCCCATGGCCGGGTTTTCCATGTAGGCAAGGGCTGCGGCATAGGCATAGTTTCCGCCAGAACCGATTGCTATGGCATCGTTTTCCGGTTCTATTACGTTTCCGTCCCCGGAGATGAGCAGAATCTTGTTCTTGTCTGCTACCAGAAGCATTGCCTCCAGCTTGCTCATGTAGCGTTCCGTGCGCCAAAGCTTGGCAAGTTCAACCGCTGAACGGGAAAGGTCTCCGTTGAACTCCTTTAGCTTGTCTTCAAATTTGTCAAAGAGCGTGAATGCGTCTGCAACAGAACCAGCAAAGCCTGTAAGCACCTTGTCTCCGTAGATTTTGCGCACCTTGCGTGCATTGCCCTTTACAACGGTGTTTCCGGCTGTTACCTGGCCGTCTCCTGCCATTGCAACCCTTCCGTTTCTCTTTACTGCAAGAACCGTCGTGCTCCTTATTTTATTTTCTTCTGACATAAGAACTCCTAGTATAATTTTAGTCCTGCTTTCCCGAATGGGGGAAGGCCTGTTTGTAAACTTCCTTTAGCCTCTCCGTAGTCACGTGGGTGTAGCGCTGGGTTGTGCTTATACTTGAATGCCCCAACATCTCCTGCACTGCACGAATGTCTGCCCCCGCCGCAAGCATGGCTGTGGCAAAGGTATGGCGGAAGGCATGGGGAGAGACGTGCCTGTTGGTTCCTTCCACACCCGAATATCTGCTTACGATATACCAAATTCCGTGTTCGCTCAAGGGGGTTCCCTTTTGGTTCAAGAACACTTCCTCTACCGGACTGCCACCGTTCTTTTCCCTCTCAGGAAAGCGGCTCTTCCTTTCTGCAAGGTATGCAAGCAAAGAAGAAACAGCGTCCTTTTCAAAATAGACGCGCCTGTCCTTCCTGCCCTTACCGGTAACAACCGCCGTCTTAAAATCCGGGGAAAAATCCCCAAACTTAAGGTTTGCAAGCTCCCCCACACGGCAGCCGGATGAATAAAGCATCTCGAACAAGGCCCTGTCCCTGCTTTGCCACAAAAGCGGCTCTTTTTCCGGCTCAATGCACAAAGCGTCCACTTCCGTAGCCGTCATGAACCTTGGCAAGTGCTTGGGTGCCTTTAGCGTCTTTAGCTCAAGAGAGACATTACTTTTAATATAACCAAATTTCTTGCAATAGGCAAATAATCCGCGCACGGCTGCAATAAAACGGTTTATGGAGACAGTTCCGTATTTTCTGCGGCTAAGAGAACCAACGCAGCCCCGCAAGTCTTCCAAAGTGAGGTCTTTTAGCGGCTTTTTTGGGGTAAGGATTTGCATAAGGTGCTTAAAGTCTTCTCCGTAGCCTTTTACGGTGTTTTCTGAAAGTCCGCGGACAGATTTTATGTACAAAAGGTATTCAGCGCAGCATTCTTCTATAGAAACAGGGGAATTGCTGGAAACAGTGAGCATTATCTTTGCCTCCTACCATGTTATTTTCGGAAAAAGAGGGGATAAAGCAAATACGGATTCTTCTATTTTTCTGGACGCAAATTCCAACTTCCCCATACGTCTTAAGGCTAAAACCGGGAAGCCATGCCTTTGCAGAACCGGCTTTCCAGGGTTCCGCGGGGCCCAACCCGCTCCATTGCTAGCGCAACCCGCCTGCGGCGGGCCCTTCCAATCCGGCGTAGGTTCATTTACCCCCATGCCTTTCCAGGCCACCGCCAAATTTGCCATTCCGCTTAAGCAAAAGATAAAAGCCCAGGCATATTAAGGAAGACAAAAGCGAGCCTATCGCCGGAGCCCAGCCCATTGGGTAAAGCGTGCCGGGAAAGTATTTTGCCGCAAGATAAGCCCCCGGTATGCGGACAAGCAGAATAGAAACCGTATTGTGGACAAAAGACAAAAGCGAGTAACCGTAAGCGCAGAAAAATCCGCTGAATGCAAAATGGAAGGCCGCAAAAAAGCAGTCAAAGACGTAGGAGCGCAAATACTGGGCCCCAAGCTGAACCACTTCTGCATCGTGCGTAAACAAGGATACAAATGGAACCGATGCAAACTGGAATGCAAGCGCAAACAAAGCCCCAAAGGCAGAAGCAATTGCCATGCCTGCATACAAAGTGTGCCTGGCCCTGGCGTGAAAAGAAGCCCCCATGTTCTGGGCGGCAAGAGCGGATATAGCGCTGAGCATGCTGGAAGGAACCAGGAAAAGGAAGCATATTATCTTTTCCACAATTCCAACCGCAGCGGCAACGCTAAGCCCCCTGGAATTTGCAATTATGGTTATTACAAGAAAGGAAACCTGAATAAAGCCGTCCTGTGCAGAAACAGGAAGCCCAATCTGCAAAAGGGCCTTCAGAACCTTTGCATCCATCCTAAAGTCGCCCCGCAGAATCCTTACGCAAGCACCACCGAGAGTTTCACCGCAAGCACCAGCGTGAGTTCCACCGCAAGCACCACCGGTAGCGCCACCGCAAGCATCACCGGTAGCGCCACTTTTTCCGCGAGCCCCACCGGTCCCACCGGTAGCTCCACCTCTTCCATCAGTTCCACCGCAAGCATCACCGAGAGTTTCACCGGTAGCCCCACCGCAAGCACCACGTTTTCCACGGGCAAAAAGCACAAATGCAGCAAGAAAAGCACTAAAAGCCTGCGAAAGAACCGTAGCAAGAGCAGCCCCCCTTGAACCAAGAGCAAGCGGCCCCATAAAAAATACGTCCAAGATTATGTTTACAAGGCAAGATGCGGCAACAAAATAAAGCGGCCTCTTTGAATCCCCCGCACCACGGAAAACTGCCGAAACCGAATTGTAAAGCGAAATAAAGGGAATGCCCAAAAAACAAATCCCAAGATAGGAAAGAGTTTCCCCAACCGCCTCTGGAGGGGTATGCATAAGAGCTACAATCTGGGGGCAAAAGACAAAAAGAATGGCTGTGGCAAAAACAGAAAAAATCAAAAAAGCAAGAAGCGAATTTCCAGCGCACAAACCGGCGTCCCGTTCCTTGCCAGCACCAACAGCCCGCGCCGTAAGAACCGTAGTCCCCATCGCAAGCCCCGCAATAATCACAGTAATCATGTGCATAATCTGGCTGCCAATGGAAACCGCCGTTATAACGTCCGCCCCGTTGAACTGCCCCGCAATAAAAAGGTCTGCCATGCCGTAAAGGGTCTGCAAAAAATTTGCCATCAAAAAGGGAATGGAAAATGCAACAAGCTTACCTGCAACGCTACCTTCCGTCAACTTTTCTTCAAAATTTTCTTTCATACCTTGGCTATATTATAGAAAAGAAACAAAAAAGTAAACGGAACTTTTTAGGACTTCACTTCCCACCAGCCGTTCTTGTCTGCACCGTGGCGCAAAAGAAGACCTGCCTCCTGAAGCTTTTTCATATTGCTGACGATATTTTTTCGTGCAATCCCGACAGCTTGAGTTAGCTCATTCTGCGTTATGTGAGGATTTTCCTTTATAAGCTCAAGAATTTTCTGTTGATTTACAGTCACCTTTTGAGTAACGTTTACAGTCACCTTTACATGACTTTCAAGTATGTCCTCTATAGTAGACAAAATCAAACCCAAGAGGAATTCTATAAAAAACGTACTGTCCGCACTGGTGTCGCTTACGTTCAAGGCACTGTAGTATTCCGCCTGCTTCTCCTTAATCAAAGATTCCACGGGCAACCATGCAAAAATATTTCGCCAATCCTTTAAAATGGCAGACTGCCACAAGCGCCCTATGCGTCCGTTACCATCCTGAAAAGGATGAATGAATTCAAACTCATAATGAAAAACGCAGGACTTTACAAGAGGATGAGCATCAGATGTCTTGAGCCATTCAAACAAATCAGCCATCAGCAAAGGAACCCTTTCCGCAGGCGGAGCCACATGAACAACTTCTTTTCCGTCAAAAATACCTACACCGTCATTCCTGTATTTCCCAGCACGGCTCACCAGATCCTTCATCATAATCCCATGAGCCCTAAGCAAATCCTTTTCACTTGTTGAATCAAGGGTCAAAAGCAATTCGTAAGCCTGGACGGCGTTCTTCACTTCCTGAATCTCATTCGGCGCTCCAAGAACACGTTTTCCGTCTATAATAGCGGTAATCTGTTCAATAGACAACGAATTGTTTTCTATTGCAAGAGAGGAATGGATTGTCTTTATACGGTTCTTTTTCCTTAGATTAACATGCTGGCTCTCAGATGTAAGGAAATTCATTTCCCCGATTTTTTCGGAAATCTTAGAAATGAGGTCTATGCTCTTAGAGGTTATCGTAAAAGGCGGCGTATACATACCATAATTATATCAGAAAAAGCTTTTTTTGTTTAGCAAATCAGTCATTTCACAAGGAATTCAGCCCGTCCCCACATTGACAACTTCTGTATTTTCATGTAAAAAGATTAAGAAAGGTTTTAGCAAGAGGAGTCGCATGTAATTCTATCCCTAATGGGTGTGTCTTCATCCGAAAGCCGCCGGGCTAGTTCCATTTTATGGTTGTGCGTGTCGCGCCTAAGTAATTCTAACTGCGTCCACTGTCAAGTTAGTTCCTTTCTTTTTAAAAACAACAGTTACTGTAGAATATTTTCCGCAGTAACTGTTGCAAACATATACCTTAATGCCTATTTCGCCCCATCATTGATGTAGCATGAAAGGACAATATGTCTTTCTTCGTCTCCAAAAGTTTTACTCAAAATCAATACACGCTTTCCACATATGATTTTTAACTTATTGTTTGGAGCAGCTTTTAACGATCCATTTTTTATGACACGACCAATCATATCGACAGCAGATTGTCCATGTTTATCTAGAATGTGTGCTATTCCATAACCAGTATGCTTTGTTGGGTCACGAACTTCACCCCATACGACATCTATAGGACCTGTGTCATATCTGCTAAATGCACCTCTGACCTGTCCACTTTTTGTTTCAAGCAAGTGATTTACAGCAACTTGCCCCATACCTTCATATTCATCATAATTATGACCAAGTTTTTCATTACCAGAAAAACACCAACAAATGGCTCTCAAACGAGCGATTAAATCTGAAAAAGTGTACAAAATACACCTCCGGCACTATCTTAGTACCAAATAAAACAATGTTTTTCACTTGAATCACCTTAATCCTAAGTAAAAATAATAAATCGGCAATATACCGATGTCCTTGTTGAAGGCACTTACTTTCAACACCACAGAATGTCTAAAATCTCAAAGAAATATCATCCCTTTGAACCGGGAAAGTTTTTTCTTGCTCAGTCACATAGCAAAGACTGTAAAACTACTAAAAACAAGAGTGACATTTTAACATTCTTCTTCTATTATAACTATACACAAAAATAGATAAAATGTCAATAAAATTTACGCCTTTTTTCAAAAAAAAATACCCCCATATCTTTGTATTATAATATCTTATATTACCATACAATATAGGCAAACTTTCCCCACTAAATACAGAAGCGTCCTTGCCCACAAGCCTAGCCCCGATTGGAAGGGTTGCGCAGCAAGACCGCCACAAGGCGGGCCGGAGCGAAAGCGTAGCCCTGGAAAGCGGGTTAAAGGTGGCACTGCGGAATGGCGTAGCCTTACGCACAGTAAAAAAACAAAAGCGGCTCCAAAGAAAAAAATTATGCCGTCACTTGCCTATGCTGTACCGCTTTCGTGTTGTTGAATTCAAAATGCAAATTCATTATAATTACTAGCTATTACAAATACCCAAGAAATTTACCCAGAGGTCAACATGAAAGCCATTGAACTTGAAAAGGCATACAATCCCAAAGACTTTGAAGAAAGAATTTACGGTGAATGGCTGGAAAAGGGCTGCTTTAAGCCTGCCAGCGACGAATCATCCCCCATGCACCAGTGCTACCTTAAGAACAAGGAAAAAGGAAAAGCCGGAAAATATACAGTCGTAATCCCCCCTCCAAACGTAACAGGCGTTTTGCACATGGGCCACGGCCTTAACAACGTTTTGCAGGACATCGTAGTCCGCTACCACCGCATGAAGGGAGAGGACACCCTCTGGGTAACAGGAACCGACCACGCAGGCATTGCAACCCAGAACGTGGTTGAGCGCGCCCTTAAAAAAGAAGGAAAAAGCCGCAACGACCTTGGAAGGGAAAAATTCCTTGAGCGCACATGGCAGGTAAAGGAAGACCACCACAACACAATCGTAAAGCAGCAGAAAAAGCTTGGAAACTCCGTTGACTGGGACAGGGAACGCTTTACCATGGACGAAGGCTTAAGCAAGGCCGTACGCGAAGTATTCGTTTCTCTCTACGAAAGGGGCCTCATCTACCGCGGAAACTACCTTGTAAACTGGTGCCCAAGATGCGGAACAGCCCTTGCCGACGACGAAGTTGACCACACAGACACAAACGGCGCAATGTACCACATCTGGTACGAATATGCAGACGGTCCAGCCCCGGACGGCTCAACAAAAATCGAAATTGCAACAACCCGCCCCGAGACGCTTTTGGGCGATACGGCAGTAGCAGTAAACCCAACGGACGAACGCTACAAGGACATTGTGGGAAAGAAGCTTAAGCTTCCGCTAACAGACCGCACAATTCCACTCATTGCAGACGCATACGTAGACAAGGAATTCGGAACCGGTATGGTAAAAATCACCCCGGCCCACGACCCCAACGACTACCAGGTGGGAAAGCGCAACAACCTGGAAATAATCAACATACTGAACCCGGACGGAACCCTTAACGAAAACTGCCCGGAAAAGTACCGCGGAATGACCTGCCAGAAAGCACGCGCCCTTATAATCCAGGACCTCACAGACCTAGGCCTCTTTAAGGCGGAAGAAAAAATCACCCACTCGGTTGGCCACTGCTACCGCTGCGGAACAGTCGTTGAGCCTTACTTAAGCGACCAGTGGTTCGTAAAGATGAAGCCGCTCGCAGACAAGGCCCTCGAAGCATGGAAGAAGGGAGAAATCGTCTTCTACCCCCGCAAGTGGGAAAACACATACACACACTGGATGGAAAACATCCGCGACTGGTGCATAAGCCGCCAGCTCTGGTGGGGACACAGAATCCCCGTATGGTACTGCCAGAAGTGCGGAAAGGTAATCGTAAGCAGAACAGACCCTGAATGCTGCCCGGACTGCAAGGCTCCCACATCAGAACTAAAGCAGGATCCGGACGTACTGGACACCTGGTTCTCATCATGGCTCTGGCCCTTCTCCACACTTGGATGGCCGGAAAAAACAGCCGACCTTGCGGAATTCTACCCAACAAACGCACTGGTAACAGCCTACGACATAATCTTCTTCTGGGTAAGCCGCATGGTAATGGCAGGCCTCGAATTCACAGGAAAGGCACCATTCCACGACATCTACATCCACGGCCTTGTCCGCGACAAGCAGGGACGCAAGATGAGCAAGTCCCTGGGCAACGGCATTGACCCGCTAGAAATAATCGACATGTACGGAGCCGATGCCCTCAAGTTCACCATGAGCTACATGGCAGCACAGGGACAGGACATACTTGTAGACAAAGACTCCTTCAAGATGGGAAGCCGCTTCTGCAACAAGGTCTGGAACGCAAGCCGCTACATTCTGGGCAACCTGGAAGGCCGCACCCTCATCCCGGTAAAGGACAGTGACCTCACCGAACTTGACAAATGGATTTACACCTGCCTTAACCGCGCCGTAAAGCTCAGCAGGGAAGCACTGGAAAGCTACCGCTACAACGACGCAACAAGCGCAGTATACGAATACTTCTGGAACGACTTCTGCGACTGGTACGTGGAAGCCACAAAGCTCTCCTTCAAAAACGGAGACGAGAGGGAAAAAGACCGCGCAGTTTCCGTACTGCTAAACGTAATGGAAGAAACCCTCCGCCTGCTCCACCCCTTCATTCCTTTCGTAACGGAAGAAATCTGGAGCAAACTGCCGCTTGACCAAATCACCGCAAACCGCAGCACAGCCGGACAGCAGAAAATCCTGCCAACATCCGACTACAAAGACATGCTGGTGGACGCACCATACCCGGAATTCAGCCAGGAGCGCGAAAACGAGACCATAACAGGCCGCTTCGAAGCCCTAAAGGAACTCATCCGCGCAATCCGTGCCCTCCGCGTAGAATGTGGACTTGACCCGGCACTAAAGCTCCACGTTGCAATCCAGATAGAAAATGGCAGCGCCGCAGAAGTAATCAAAGAAAAAACAGACATGATTGAACTCCTTGCGGGTGTCAAAAAGACTGAATTTGTTGCCGATAAACCAGAGAAGGCCATCGGAACCGTAGGAAAAGGCTTCGAGGCATTCCTTCTTGTAGACGAAAGCGTCAACAAGGAGCAGCTTATGGCACACTTCAACAAGGAAATCGAGACGGAAAAGGCCGCCGCCCAAAAGAGCGAGGCAAAACTTGGCGGAAAATTCGCCCAGCACGCACCGGCAGAAGTTGTTCAGGCAGAAAAAGACAAGCTTGAAGAAACAAAGCGCCGCATAGAAAAGCTCGAATCCTACGTAAAAAGCCTGTAGGCTGGCTAGAATCAGGAGGAAATATGGGCAAGAAATATGATATGGCTGTAGAAAAGCCTTCGCAGATGGACCAGGATCATATGCTCAAGCTCAAGGGCATTTCCCTTGCCCCTTACATGCAGCTTGCAACTGCCCTTATAGGAAAGGCCCGTTTTTCCGGTGGCAACATGTTCCGCCACCAGATGGACACAATGGGCATCCTCATTGACTACGGCTACATAGACAAAATTCTGCTCAAGGCCGCATGCATCCACGACGTTGTGGAAGACATTCCCGGCTTTGACCAGAATTTAATCCTCAACGCAGACGAAGACGGCCCGGAAGTCCTAAAGCTGGTCCTCGAAGTAACAAAACAAGTGGGCCAGCTAAAACCGGACTACCTGCGCAACATAATAGAAAACGGCAGCCAAAACGCCAAAATCCTAAAGTGCGCAGACCGAATCAGCAACATGATAAGCCTGGGCTTTGTAACAAGCGACGCCTTCATCGAGCGCTACTGCGACGAAACCGAATTCTTCATCTTCCCCATCGCGCTTGAAGTTGACTACAACATGTATCAGGAACTCATCAGCCTGGTCTGTTCCCGCCGCACCTACCTGGAAACCACCGGCTACTTTGACCGCAAAAAGGAAGACTGAATCTTAACCAAAGTTTTTCTTTTAATCTGGAGCACACGCCTTGGTCAAACTGTGCCTGGCACTCCGTGTCCAGTCAGCTGCATTTTTTCCCCGCTTTCCGGGGTTCCGCGGGGCCCTACCCGCTCCATTGCCTACGGCAACGGCTTCGCCGCCCCTCCAATCGGGGCTAGGCTTGGGGGTGCAAAAAACGCTAATGACAAATCAATTATAAAGCAGTATACTAAATCAAAGGCCGAGTTTTTAGGAAGAACCACGTCATTATCGGCCGGTTGGTGAGCGTAGTCGAACCACGGTTGGTGAGCCTTTCGAACCACGACCCGATAATCTATATCAAACCCGAAGTTCAACCTGCAGGTTATATTTATAAGGACTTATACTATGGAATTTCTTACAACAAAAGGTATTGCAGCAAGCATAGAGAAAATAATAAGAACAGCACGCGAACACATTGTAATCATCAGCCCCTATATAAAAGTAGACAAGACTTATATTGAACGCTTACATGAAGCAGACAGAAATAATATACAAATACACATAGTTTTTGGAAAAAAAGATATGGCAGATTTTGAAAAAGATAAATTCCAAAATTTTCGCAATCTGTACATATATTTCCTTGAAAACCTTCATGCAAAATGCTACATGAATGAAAATTCCGCCCTAATCACATCAATGAACCTATACGGCTACTCAGAAGAAAACAACCGCGAAATGGGTCTTTTTATTAACAGAAGCGACAATTATAACTTGTATGATGAAATAAATAGAGAATGCCTATCCATAAAAGATTCCGCAGACAGTTATACACTAAACAATAAAGATGACTTTTTTTACTTTCCAGATATCTCTTTTCCCAATTCCAATAATTCAGAAGAACACGAAGGATATTGCATAAGATGCAGAACAAGAATTTACTTAAATCCTAACTATCCGTTATGCGATGACTGCTATCGAGTTTGGGCTCAGTACAATAACCCCAAATATCTGGAAAATTATTGCCACAAATGTGGATGCGGAATTTCATGGGATGAAGAGCAGCCAATATCTTACGACAACCCGCTTTGTTCCAAGTGCTCACAAGATATACACAACTGGCCAGACTAAAAAATGACCTACCGCACACTCAACAGCTACCTAAAAGAAACCTTCGGCACAAAAGTCTACAAGCTTTCCCTAAGCACAGGCTGCACCTGCCCCAACCGCGACGGCAAATGCGGAATCGGTGGCTGCATCTTCTGCTCACAGGGAGGAAGCGGAGACTTTGCCCAAAGCGGAAGCAACATAGATGCCCAGATTCAAAAAGCAAAAGCCATGGTAAGCAAAAAATTCCCGCCTTCCATAAAAGAAGAAGACCGCCGCTACATAGCCTACTTCCAGTCATTCACAAACACCTACGCCCCCGCGCAAAAGCTCCGCCCCATTTTTACCGCGGCAATCAAGCACCCCCAGGTCGTCGCGCTTAGCATAGCAACCCGCCCCGACTGCCTAGAAGAAGAAATAATCTCCCTTCTAAAAGAGCTAAACCAAACAAAGCCCGTCTGGGTTGAACTTGGCCTCCAAACCATCCGCGAAGACACAGCCCGCTTCATAAACCGCGGCTACGACCTTACCGTATTCCAAAAAGCCTACGACGCGCTAAAAAAAGCAGGCCTAAAAGTAATAGTCCACGTAATAGTCTGCCTGCCCGGAGAAGGCATAGAAGACGCAAAAAACACCATCCGCTACCTTGCAGAACAAAAGCCCGCCCCGGACGGAATCAAAATCCAGCTGCTTCACGTGCTAAAAGGAACAAAGCTTTACGAGCTGTACCAAAAAGACTCCTCTATCGTAAGACTTCCCAGCCTTGAAGAATACTGCTCCATGCTAAAAGAACTCCTCCCCCTAATCCCGCCGCAAACCGTAATCCACAGGTTAACAGGCGACGGCGCCAAAAAAGACCTGGTTGCCCCCCTCTGGAGCGCCAACAAAAAGAAAGTCCTAAACGCAATCAGAAAAGCCCTCTCCCAAAACTAACAAAAATCCCAATGCCATTAACATAAAGACCTGTCATGCCGAACTTGATAAAGAACTGTCATGCCGAACTTGATTCGGCATCT
>ODAI014218086.1_pt1 | contig 13352 bp, 7 predicted proteins | sample 1539321 | NCBI WGS metagenome assembly ODAI01 (sample SAMN02144231, study PRJEB22623) | gut metagenome | biome: sheep rumen | host: Ovis aries | place: New Zealand
ATAAAACGATAATTGTCCCAAACTTATTTGGAATGGGAGCAGCTTTTTTTCCTCAACAGAAAAATGCGATAAAACATCCTATCGCTGCTGGTGAGAAGGGGATTTTTCCTCATTCAGATGTCAATATTGATAAAATGCTCGAAGAAGCAAAATGCTTTGAAGAGATAAGGGATGAGATACTTTGGGGAGAACCTTATTCTCGAGAATGGATAATTGAAGAGTTTGAAAATGCGGTTTATAAGTTCAAAGATACACAGGCAAATTGCGATATAGATGTATTTGGCTTCTTTATGGATAATTACAGAGACTACCAAATGTTTTATGATAGAGGACATCCGACAAATCATTTGATGAAAGCTATTGCTTCGGGGATTCTGGAAAAGCTTGGAATTACATATGAATTTGATGAAAACATAGAAAAATATTATTGTATGGATACCTATGAAGAATTAGTGTATCCGTGTTTTTATAAAGCGTTAGGGCTAAACTGGAGACAAGCTTTGCTTCGCCAGCATTCTATTTGTAAATTGAGCAAGAGAATGGATGTAGAAGAATATATTAGAGAGTACATCTGGTGGAATAAGCATAATTATACCAATTAGCATTGGCATGAGGAGGAATTTCTTTTGGCAAAAATAATTAAGAGTATATTACTGGTATTAGCAGGCTTTGCTTCTGGAATTACAGCAGATGAGCTTACGCTGGGCAAGATGAGGAAGAAATCAATTGATAAGGCTGCCGATATGAACAAGAAATTTTTTGAGTTTTATTTTATTCTCTTAAGGTGGTTGAAAGTTCGTCAGGAGGGACGCAGTCTTGCCGGATATCTTCATGAGAAGGGATATAAGAAGATTGCGATTTATGGCATGAAAGAGCTTGGAGTGGCGCTGCTTGATGAGCTTAAAGGCAGCGAGGTCGAAGTTGCTTATGCTATAGATATGGATGCAGATAATATCTATGTTGCAGCGGATGTGTACAAGCCTGATGAAGAACTGGAACCGGTGGATGCAATTGTTGTTACGGCCGTTCACTACTATAAAGATATTAAGAGCAATATGGAAAAGAAGATGAATTGCCCTGTGATTTCGCTGGAAGATGTGGTCTGGGAGGCATAAGTATTCTATGTCATTAGAAGGAGAAGTTAAGAAACTTAAGGAAGAGAATATTAAGTTCAAGGAATTCAATGAGCTTCTTCTGATGTGGCTGCAGGATTACCAGGATGGAAGGAAAGCCGTAGACTTTTTTCACCAAAATGGTTATAAAAGCGTGGCTATATATGGATATGGCGATCTTGGCGCCATGCTGGCCAGTGAACTGGAAGGCTCGGGTGTCGAAGTTAAGTATGTGATTGATAGAGCTGCTGACTTTGTGTACACAGAGTTTAAGGTTTTAAGACCTGATGACAATTTGCCTGATGTCGATGTCGTGGTGGTTACTGCAATTCATTATTTTGACGATATAAAAACATATATGGAAAAGAGAATATCATGTCCAATCGTTTCCCTGGAAACCGTGATAAGTAGAGTGTGATATGCCTTGTGTTGAAAAAAGAAATCTTATAATGATGCCGGAATACAGATGGGGTGGAGCCGAGACGCAGTTCAGGGCGTTTATCGATTATGCGCAGGAATGTGGCATGAAGTTGGACGTAATCATTACCCACGGTTTTGGCAATTATCAGGATGAGCTTCCCATTGATCAAATGAGCAATGTTGGATTCTTCGAGCTGTGCAGCGAGGATGATATGTTCAGTTTTTTGGATGGCAGAAAGAATGGAATCTGCTATTCCTCATGTCTTATTTATTTCCCTAAAGATTTGCATTTTTATGATACTCTTCAGAAGTTTGACATAAAGGTTATTTATTCTGAGAGAAATGATGGTTCAGAGGTGTTGAATAATAAGCTTTATTCCGAGATCCTCAGAAAGTGTCATGCAGTGACTGCTAATTCGCACTATGCTGCCCGGCGTCTTTCGGACGGGTTGGGCATAAATGTTATCGCTATAAACAATGGTATTGAAGAAAAGCCAATGTTTAAGATTAAGGATAACAAGGACATTATCAGTATTTTGGTGCCTGCTAGACTAGATAGAATAAAGAATCAGATGCGTGTCCTTAAGTTTTTAAGAGACTACAATAAGAAGTATCATGTTATATTTGCCGGCAGGGCTCAGACCAAGCCATATTATCTGAAGATGAAGCACTATATTGAGGATAATGATTTTGCAGAAAGTGTCGAGATTTGCGGAGATGTTAAGAACATGGATGAACTTTATGAAGCGGCAGATCTGGTTTTACTTCCATCTCTTTGTGAGGGATCACCTAATGTGGTTCTTGAGGCATATATGCTTGGCAGGCCGGTAATAGCAGCAGACATCGAGGCTGAACGTGGGCTGGTCGACGAGAGGTTTCTTTATGATGTACGGGATGAAGAAGGTATTGGTAAGTGCATCGAGGCTTTACAAGAGATGTCTTTTGACGAGTACTCGGAAATGATTTGGGAGAATCGAAGAACTGTTGTTAAAGAGTACAGCATGAAACAGATGTGTGAGAAATATGCAAGATTGATGAATTGAAATATTGGGCCAGTAAGAACCGTCCCCAATGGCAAGATAGTAAGTTCCTTGACAACTTCATACTTTACATCAGAAAGAGAATGTGATAATTTATGATGTGTTCTGCAAAAAAAGATTTTTGCAGCATCTCATTGTAAATGACTACATCAGGGGCTATCGCCCAAGTTTTCCCATGAATTCTTTTGGTTGTTGGTATGTAGACTTGTAATGGATATTCTTTTATTCTGATTTCTTTGCAGTTGTTTATAAATGAGAGTGCTGCAGGGAGAGGAGAATAATGAGTGATAAAAAGAAAGAAAACACCAGGCTAAAGGACAATGGGGGAAGGTTGATCTTTGAAAATGCAACACTTTGTTCGCAGTTCTTGAGGGAGTATACCGGAATGGAGCTGTTCAGAGACATCGAGCCTTCAGATGTAGAGGACATGACAGAGAGGTACTTGCCAATGTTCTCAGAAGAAAGAGATTCTGATGTTGTAAAGAAAATCAGACTTCACGGAACAGAAGAGAACCCGGGCTTTTCGGAGTTGTTTATAGTCGCTTTGATTGAACATAAATCGTCGGTAGACTATAATGTAAGTATGCAGATGCTCCACTATATGTCTTACATATGGGAAGAATATGAGAAGACAATGGAGTCACAGAAAAAGGGAATCACTAAGCTGAAGGATTTCAGATATCCACCAATACTTCCGATAGTCTACTATGAGGATGAAGATATGTGGACATCTCCTGTAAGGGTCCACGATAGGATATTTCTGAGTGAGCTGCTCAAAGATTATATTCCTGATTATGAGTATTATTTGTTCAAGCTTCAGGATTGTAAAGACGATGATCTTATCAGCAGAAAAGATGAGATTTCCCTTATTATGCTTATCAACAAGCTGAGAAGGTTCTCTGATTTCAGAAATCTGCATTTACCTGACGATTATTTGGAGGATATAGCAGGAAAGACAACAGGCGATGTACTCATCGTGCTCGCTAAGCTGATAGAAAGCTACCTGCGTAATATTAATCTTCCGGATGATGAGATATATGATCTTACTGACAGGATCAGGGAGGGTGACATGAACAGATTGTTTGAACACTTTGAAGGCTATGACATCCAAAAGGTAAGAAAAGATAGTAGATCTGAAGGACGAGAAGAAGGACGAGATATCCTCTTAATAACACAGATTTCTAAAAAGCTTAAGCGTGGAAAGACACCTGAAATTATTGCGGATGAAGTAGAAGAATCTGTTGAATCAGTCAATGAGGTGATTGAAGCAATCAGATCCATAGGAGATAAGGATTTTGATGCACAAAAAGTATTAGAAATTTGGAAGAAATCAATGCCTGTATAAGTAAGATAATAGTATACCTACTGTAATATGGCTCCTGATGTAATGTATGAAGATATTTGCATCAGGAGTTTTTTGATCGGAGGATGACTTGTGAAATTTGTAAATTGTTCATATGAAACATTTATAAAATCAATTGGCCAGAAAAAAGTCATTCAGTTCGGTGCATCTTCTGCGTGGCAGTATTTTCTGGATCTTTTCCCTAATATTGAAAATGATATTGTTGAGAAGACTTCTGTGATAGTGGATAATTCGGCCCGGAAGCAGGGGCAGTCCTTTAAAGTGCTGGATAGAGCAATAGAGGTAAAAAGTCCCGATGTACTACGGGAGCAGAGCAACTATGTGATTCTTATAACCGCTATACTTGCGCATCATGAGGCTATATGTGAACAGCTTCTTTCTATGAATCTGGGCGATGACGTTGAGTGCTATTCATTGTATCTGATGGCATACAGTACCGGGACTGTTGATAACAGCGCAGTGGATAAGTACTTTGCTGATAGGAAAGAGAAGGTTATTCCGGCGAAGATCCACAGCTTCTGGTTCAGCGGTGAGGAGAAACCGGATCTGTATAAAAAATGCATTGAGAGCTGGTACAAGTATTGCCCTGAGTTCGAGATAATCGAATGGAATACCCAAAACTACGATGTTTCCAAGAATACGTATATGGCGGAGGCTTTTGAGAAGAGAAAGTGGGCCTTTGTGTCCGATTTTGCGCGTTTGGATGTGATCCATACATATGGCGGAGTGTACCTGGATATGGACGTGGAGCTGGTCGCAGGCTTAAGTCCGTATCTTTGCGCAGATGCTTTTTTCTGCAGGCAGGATGATGGGATGCTGGATCTGGGGTCCGGATTTGGAGCGCTGAAGGGCAACCCGCTTATAGGAGACATGTTGGAGAGCTACAAAGACAGGCATTACATTTTGCCTGATGGCAGTGTGGATAAGACGGCTCAGCCGGAGCTTATGAATCCGATCATTCAAAGGAATGGAATTGCCAGAAATCACGATTCTCTGGCAGCGGGGGATATTCTGGTTCTTTCAAATGATTACATTACGACTTATTCCGGGGAAGCTGCCGTTAATAATGCCAGGCTGGGCATACACTGGCACAATGGCGGTTGGCTTGACGAAAAGGATAGGAAGAACATTAATGCGTCAATGGAGGCGCGTGAACCTTTGATTAGGAAGTATTTTAAGTGAACCACTAGGGGTGTTTCTTGCTGGTACGAAATAAACCACTGAGAACCGTCCCCAGTGGAATACAGTGGCACGATAGTAGTTCCTTGACAACTTCATACTTTACATCAGTTTTTCTTGAAATGCTTTTTAGATTGTGATATTTTAAAATGGCTGTCGCAAATCTGCTACAGTTTCAATTCCAATCTGGAAAAGCTATGCATTCTGCATATGCTGTTTTTCAATGATTTTGAGTTTTGAAGTATTACGAAAGGAGCATATGTGTATGCAAGAAGAAACAACAGAGCAAATTAAAGAAAGAAGGCAAATCAGTAACCATAATGTGGCGGATAGTGGTGGGAAGCTGATATTTGAGAATCCGACACTGTGTTCACAGCTGCTGCGTGAATATTCGGGAATTGAGATTCTAAAGGATGTCAAACCGGAAGATATCGAAGATGTGACCGAGAGATTTATCCCAATGTTTACGGATGAAAGAGAAGCGGATGTTGTTAAGAAGGTACATCTTACCAGCGTAGGTGATGAAGATGACGATGATGTTTTTATCGCTCTGATTGAACATAAGTCGGGCGTGGAATATAATGTAGTTATGCAGATCCTTCGCTATATGGTGTACATTTGGGAAGATTATGAGAAGCAGATGGAGGCATCTCATCCGGGGATATCTCATACAAAGGGCTTTAAGTACCCGCCGATTCTTCCGATTGTATATTATGAGGACAGACCAACGTGGAACGCGGCTGAGACACTGCATCCAAGGATTGCTTTGGAAAGCGTGTTTTCCGAGTACATTCCGGATTTTAAGTATCATCTTATCAGTATCAATAGTTTTGGTAAGGAAGAACTTATTGGTAGAAATGATGGTCTATCTTTGGTAATGCTTCTTAATAGGATAAGAAATGCTGAGGAGTTCAGAACTTTAAATCTTCCGAAGGATTATATAGATAGGTTGATATCCGAGTCGCCAAAGGATGTTCTAAGTGTAATTGCGAAAGTAGTTGCGGTTGTTCTTCGAAAGCAGAATATACCTGAAGATGCTATTAACGATCTGGTTGACCAGTTAAAGGAGAGAAAGGGTATGGCACTTTTTGACAATTACGTTGGCTTTGATGTTCAGGAAGAGTGGAGAAAGGCAGAGCAGAAGTATTTGGTAAATCAGGTTTGTAAGAAACTTAAACGAGGCCTTACTCCTGATGCAATCGCAATCGAAACAGAAGAATCATTAGATTATATTCAGGAAATCTGCGAAATAGCTTGCCGCTCGGAAATGAATTGTGATGTCGACAAAGTGTTTGATGAGCTTCAGAAAAAGCGGAAATCAATGCCTGTATAAGTAAGATAATAGTATACCTACTGTAATATGACTCCTGATGTAATGTATGAAGATCTTTACATCAGGAGTTTTTATGATTACAGTCATTATTCCTATGTACAACACAGAAAACTACATAGAGAGATGTCTCAACAGCATTGTGAGTCAGAGCTTTTCGGATTTGGAGATTATTGTGGTCGATGATGGCTCCACAGATGGAAGCGCAGATAAGGTTCGAGCTTTGGCTAAAAAAGACTGGCGGATAAGGCTGATAGAGCAGGAAAATCATGGGCTTGTTTATTCCAGGAAGGTGGGGATAAGCAAGGCTCTGGGTGAGTATGTGCTTTTTGTGGACAGTGATGATTATCTTGAGCCTGATGCGGTAGAGAAGATGGCTGCAATGGCCGGGGACAATCAGGCTGATGTTGTGGTCTGCGGAGCCATATTTGAGGCGGATGGCAGCCCGGCTAACAGGAAAGTAGCTAAGAATTATGTGGAAGCAAAGCTTTATGCAGATGACCAGGGAAAAGAGCTGGCGGCAAAGCTCTTTTGCGCTGAGGATTTCTGCACTATGGCGCTGCTTCCTTTTTTGTGGAATAAACTGTGGAAAACAGAATTGATAAAAGAATATGTCCTTCGCGCAGATGACAGGTTTACTGTGGGTGAGGACGTTGCCATCGGCTTCCCTGCAATCATGGCGGCAAGGCGGATTCTGGTGAGCGAGTACGCAGGCTATCATTATTGTCAAAGGCAGTCGTCAATGATGCGGGGGGCAGCCGGAGAGGATAAGGAATATGTAAATGCCTGCAGGATATATAGGTATCTGGCCGGGGCCAGTAGTGAAATGAACTGGTCAGACAAGACAGAAGATGGGCTGCACAGATTCCTGGTGAACCAGCTGATGACAAGATGTTATGAAAAGACAAATCGCGATCTTAAGACGACCGGGCTTGCCGGGTTTATTGAGACCATGCCGCAACAACTTGTGATATATGGCGCCGGAGAGTTGGGAAAAGCTGTTTACAGCTATGCTTCTTCAAGAACCAGAGTTGAAGCCTGGATTGACAGGGATGCAAAGTATCTTAGGACATTGGGGTATAACGTTGCGAATCCGGATGAGACAGATATCCCGGACGACTGCCCGGTTATCGTTGCGGTTTTTGATGCGCGTGCAGTAAGAAGTATAACTGCGTACCTGACTTCTCGAGGAGTTGCCAAGGATCGGATTATCTCTTTTGACCAGGAAATGCTAAAGTCTGAACCTGTTAAGAATGTTATTGTCTGGGGCACGGGCCCTCGCACAGCCATGTACTATGGCTGGCTGAAGGCCAATTACAATATAGTGGCATTCGTTGATGAAGCGGGAAGTGAAGGCTCTTTTGACCGGATTCCTGTGATTGGCAGAGAGCGGATTGGCGAGTTTGAGTTTGACCGTATCATTATTACCAATGAGGATCCTGAGATTGAAAGGGCATGCGAAGAAATTGGTGAGATGGATGCAGCTCTTTTGCCCAAAGTGATCGATATTAATCAGGCAGCTCTCGGAGATGAGAGGGTTGAGAACTATTTTGACTTTGTTGCGAAGGCGCAGCTGGAGATAATAGATGAGATCCTGGAAGCAACAGATGAGGAAGTGGCCGACTACGACTGGATGTACGAGCGGGTCATCCGTTATGGTGTCTTTTGCTTTGAACGCGGTTGGATGAGGCGGTCTGCGAAGATCAACTGGGCGGTTATGGGGCTTCAGCAGGTTTCGGAGGAGGTTGCTGAGTTTTGCTGCTATATCTCGGGGATTCGCATTGCAAGTGCTATTGAGATAGGTGTGTACAGGGGCAGGAGCGCGTTCTTCATGTGTGCGGTGTTGGCGCGCAGGAATAGGAAGATGACTTATAGGCTTGCGGATCTGTGCGACAGGATCGATGATTTTGAAAAGTTCAGGGCAAAGCTCCCGCAGCTTGAGAAGTGCATTCCGTCCTGCTCTGCGGACTATAAAGGTGATTGTTATGACTTTGTATTTATTGACGCGGATCATTCCTATGACGCGGTGATGGCCGATTATTACAATGTGGGGCGCAATGCCCGGGTGATCACTGCGTTCCACGATGTCTATGCCCATGAGTACGATGGAGAGAATGGCGGAACGGTGAGGGCTTGGAATGAGGTGCTTGCCGGGACAGAGAATTGTGGTCACAAGGTTTTTTCAAAGTATCCTGATAAGTGGATGGGAATCGGTGTGGTTGCCTGGAATAGGGATTATTACGTTTTTGGTGCACATTCCCGTGGGCAGACCATGAGGGCTTATATGAAAGGTCTTTTTCCTGAGCGGAGGTTCCTGGGGTATTTGTACGATAACGATGAAGAGAATCCGAAGGAAGTTGACGGCAAGGCGGTTATAAGGATTGAAGGAGGCGCGGATAGGGGTGACGGTACCGGAGCTGTAGTGGATGCAGATAGCGCTGACGGGCTTGATACCGCGGCCAGTGTATATGTGGCCACCAGGGGCGTATATTATGATGCAATAAGTGAAAGGCTTCTTGGGCTTGGATTTAAGGATATTATTCCTGTTGATGCGTCACTGGACATAGAACTCAGGAACAGGTTTGTGCCGGAGTATTTCAGAAGTCATGGATGGGAGTTCAGGCGCGTTTGCGACGCCAGTGGTTCCAGTGGGGACTCCAGTTGGTCCAGTGGGGACGGTTCTTATTGGCACGAAATGAACCACCGAGAACCGTCCCCAGTGGAGCGTGTTTTTGTGATTAAATCTGCTGTTGATAAGCCTCTTTCTGTAGATGTGTCTCTTCGCGACTATGAGTGTTATATTCAGGCAGGAAGCGCACTGACGGAAAGCCGGATTGATAACTGCGAATATTTCGATGATAAGGGAGAGGGTATCTCGGAGCGCAATAGACAGATGTGTGAGCTTACTGCCATGTACTGGATCTGGAAAAACTACACAGGAGAGATTGTAGGGGCAGAGCACTACAGAAGAAGATTCATCTTGCCGGATGGGTGGATTGGTGCGTTTGAGTCAGGAGATGCAGATGTTATCCTGCCGGTGCCACTGTATGTGCATCCAACGCTCAAGGACAATTACTGCCAGAGACATATTGTGGGAACATGGGAAGCTATGAAACAGGCGCTATCGGGTATTCACCCCGAATGCGCAGAGGATGCTATACGCTTTTTTGAGACCACGTCCTGCTACAGCCCGTGCAACATGCTGATCTCCAGAAAGGAAGTATACGACGAGCTGTGCGAGTGGCTGTTCCCGGTGCTTTTTGCTGTTCTTGAGAAATGCGGAACACTGGATGATGCCTATCAGAACCGCTATCCGGGATTCCTCGCGGAAAGGCTTATAACCTACTTCTTCCGAATGAAGGCGGATGAATACAAGGTAATTTACGCGGACAAGAGCTTTTTAAATTGAACCACTGAGAACCGTCCCCGTTGGCACGCAATTTCTTAAATAAAAATAAATTTTCAGAAACTATAATTTTTCTGCAACAAAATTCCGATAAAATATAAGCGGGAGAATATATTAATTTTTATATTTCTATTGGAGAAGGTTATGAAAAAGAGGATAGTTTCTTTATTTATCGCGAGCATTCTTTTTTTATCAAACATAGGTTTTGCATCTTTTGATAGCAGTACGGCCTTTGCGCTGGAGCCTATTGGGGATGAACCTGTAAAGGTTGATGAGGACGAGAATGTGGTTGATGAGGAAGAGCCCGAATATGATTCGGAGGAAACCTATTCTGCTGAAGAGCCTGCGGATGTGAAGATCGTGGGCTTTGGTGAGCTGCCTGAAGATGTGGTTTATCAGGAAGTTAAGGTAGGCACTGCTCTTGAAGATATTGAATTCCCTGATACATTACGAATAGATGTGGTTCCGGATCCTGACAGAGAAGAGAGACTTGGCAGGCAGCTGGGCGAAGAGAGAAAAGCAAGGAAGAAGCAAGACTCAGAAGAGGAAGACGATGCTTCATCGTTGCTTTCTTCTGATGAGGAAGAGGGCCCTGAGGACGCAGAGGATGAGGACATTGAAGGCGAACCGGATACTGGCGGGGAAGAGGTGATCTTTTTTGACTCCGATACAGGGGAGTCTTCTGAGGATGTCATCGATAAAAAGGATGATACACAGGAGCCTGATTACCGGGATGAAGAATCTGGGCAGCAGGAAACTCAGAAAGAGCCCGACTATCAGATTGATGAAACATCAGGCGGCAGTTCCGACGAGGTTCTGATCATTGATGAGCCGGAACCCGAACAGGGAGATGCGGCTGATACAGGCAACGACGGAGGCGGACAAGAGAGTTCAGATGCTATCGGAACACCGGCATCCACAGATGATACATCACCGACAGAGGACCTCATAGGCAGTATAAAGTCAGTTTTCGGCAAACTGACTGTTTATGCTGCAGAGGATACAAATAATACGGAGGCTGCAGCGGATTCGGAGACTGAGGAAACTTCTGCGGGAAAAGAATCTTCTGCCGACGAAACCGCAATTGATATAAATGATTTTCAGGACGAAGACGGCGTAAGCCATGAGATGGTTTCTGATGTCAGATGGGTTGTTGACTATAACCTATGCGGAACCAACACCTACGATCCCAAGCTGATAGGAATGGAGTATGTGTTCACTCCAATTCTTATTCTGCCTGATTTTTATTATGTTGAAGCTGATCTTCCCACTATCACGGTAAAGATTCTGGAGGAGAAGTTTGCCTTTGATGAGACCATAGAGGTGGACGGCGTAAAGATCAGAGTCAGAGCAGATAAGGGTGTATTCCCCAAAGGGGCAACAATCCAGGCTGAAAAACTTGAAGAAGAGGAAGAACAGAAGGTTGAGGAAGCCGTTTCAAGGCAGTCTGAGGATCAGGGCTTTGTAGTTAAGTCCTATTCCTTTGATATTCAGATTCTTGACAGCGACGGCGAAGAGATTGAGCCTGATATGGAGAAAGGCCGGGTCGTTGTATCTTTTGAAACCGAGGAAGCCGGAGACGAAGAACTTCAAGCTGAGGTTTATCATATTAAAGACGATGAACAGGAAGAGGAAAAAGACTCTGATGCTGAAGCAGCAGGCAACGGCGAATGGGTAGTTGAGAAGCTTCAGACATCGGTTGTTGACGGCGAAGAAGGCAAAGCTGTTGAGGCTTTGACGGATGGATTCTCGAAGTATACGCTGATTTTCTCCTGCACTGAATTTACCATTAACTGGGATAATGACAAATCCTATGTATGTCTGGATGACGCGCTGGTAGAGAATCAGCGCCTGATGGGCAGCCTTGTAATAGCAGATCCTGATAGTGATATTGTCTATAACAATCCGGATGATTCAAAGTTCTTTTACCTTAAGCGCCTTGAAAGCACTGCGACCACGGATACCAATAATAATATAGTGCATGATCCCGTCACATCGAATGGATCCTATATTGAAGATGATACCGCTAATGCTGCATGGTACATTATTTTCAGAAAACCCTTTAAGGGCCAGACCAAATCGGTGCAGGTAACTTGTGACCGTGATGGAGAAGTTGGCACGTTCATGATAAACATTACACAAACCGGAACTGTAGATGCAGCACTTATTCACGAGTATCCTTATGGTATTGACCCTGCAACTATGGTTGGCTCTTCTGTTCCGGATTTTGCTCTTGTGGTTGATACTGTCTCTGCCAATCAGACTGACGAGGGAGTTCTTTATCAGTGGCAGTACAGGAAGAGCAATGGTGGAGACTGGGTAAATATTGATCTTGCTCATACCTGCATGTTTGGTGGAACTTTTGCAGAAGCCCAGTATGCAGCCGGGGACTGGTTCAGGTGTCTCTTGAATGGAGAGGCCAGCAGGGAAGTTCAGATCATTACAGCCAATGCGGATACAGGCAGGATTTGGACAGGCGCATACAATGATGACAATGACAGATGCTATATAAGTAACGGCACGGTTGCTTACACTGTGGATAGTGCTTCCGGAAAGACAGTAGTAGATGTTGTGGGGCAGTTTTCTAAGGATGGCAAGGCGTATATGCTTAGGACCAGTTTGAACGGAAGCGGCTGGTCAATTATCACAGATGCAAATGCAGCACCCACATCCGGCGATTTTATATCAGGCACTACGGATCTGGATGAGCTGTTTTTCTACTTTTCCGATGATGCTCCTCAGGAACTGTATGTGGAGGCGGATCTTAGTTCTTCGTCAAGAGCCCTTGCTGTCGGAGCGCATTGTACTGTCGGAAACGGAGAGATCAGGGATAATGTGCCTATACTGGGAACGCTGATCGGCAGTCTAAACTCCAATAAGAATCTGACCAAAGTATCATTTATTGGAATCGGAAGCAGAGACGAAGCGCAGAATGCCATGAACAACGACCGGGGAGTTGACTATCCGGCTGTTTCACTGGTGCCTATTACAACACATGGCCTGCGCGTATGGATAAACAGTAATGGTGAGCCGCAGCCTTATAAATTTGCTGCCGGATCATCCAAGGTTAAAGTCGACGGTCAGGAATACTCTAATGTTAAAATACTCAGCGAGAAAAACAGCTCAGCTGAAGCTGTATCCTGGCTCGATGCGGAAGCTGGCAGTGTTGTTGAGTTTAAATTCGAGATTGGATCGCTGGCGACTGCCACATCATTTAAGAATGTAAAAGATGCTAAGTCAGAGTATTCAGCAAGCACAACAAATATCAAAGGTGCGAGACTGCTTGGAAATGAACTTAAACAATATGCCATTACAGTTGCAGGACCGACCGATTCTGTTCTGGAAACATTGAGGTTTAAGAATCCCTCTTCTGTTAACTCATTACTTTCGACCAGAATAAAGAGCTATGCCTCCGGCACAACCACATCCGCTGTCAACAGTTATAAGGCTGATTATCTGGATATATCTATTTACCAGACTTCGGATAATGCTTCATATAACA
>ODAI010962412.1_pt1 | contig 13351 bp, 12 predicted proteins | sample 1539321 | NCBI WGS metagenome assembly ODAI01 (sample SAMN02144231, study PRJEB22623) | gut metagenome | biome: sheep rumen | host: Ovis aries | place: New Zealand
AGACAACATCCGTCAGGCCAGCCTCCGCGTCACCCTCACCATCGACCCGACGTGGGGCGGGGATACCGTCATCAACTACTGACAGAATAACTGTTTTAAAGACAGAGTAACAGAATAACAAAAGATGGCGAAGGTATTATCTCTGAATCCAGTTTTCGACCTTGATGTCGGGTATGTTTTCAAAATGTCTGATATTGTCTGTGAATTATAAACGATATATGACTATGAATATGAAAAGAATTGTGCTTACTGTGTTGGTTGGTATGAGTGCGGAATGTATGTATGGAAAGACATCATCCTCTGCCAGTACCTTCAAAGAGAATACTATCAGCATAGAGCTTTTGGAAAAAAATATCAAGTCGCCACAAAAGGGAAAATCAGCATCCCAGAAAAAAGCAATCGTCGGCAAATGGCTGAATCAAGGCTTTATATATTGTATCTATAAGCAAAGGAACAAGTATTACATTGGTATGATAGACGGTAATACAGACGCTATCTCAGAACTGTATGAGGTGGTACGTGTCTCAGCAACCCGCTATGAGAACAGAGACAACGGTGACATGCCAGAACGTTTTAACATACAAAACAACGGCGACATAATGAGCTATGTGTATAATCCAGATGCACCAAGCAGGAACAAATGGGTCTATATGGGTACATGGGTTCGCCTCAAGAACAGATGACTATCAGACCGCGCACAGTGGGCCTATCCCCCTTTGCCCCCGATGGTGGCATGTGGTGGCGGTGATATAAACAGATTGTGCCCTCGTGGTGCCTTCTGATATGTAGTAATGAAATGTTCTCATATGCGTGAACATAGTGTAATAATTATTAACATCCCTCGCGGTTCGCGAGATTGCAACGCCACACTTTGTACCTTTAGGTCAAAGAATAGCGAGGGTTTTAATAAAGAAAGTTGGACGAAAAAATATATAGTATATTAAACAATTAAATTATAAAATTATGACTACAAAACGTATTTTATTCATTTTCTTATGTGTAGTTTCGTTCCTATCGGCAAGTGCCCAACCTAATATTGAATACCGGGGACGTCTAAGGAACGGAAACGGAGCCTCTTTTGCGGTAATTCCAAAGATCTTCTGTAAAGACAACACCCCGTTAATTATTTCTGAAGGAAGATCAATATATGATGGGGATTTGAACTTGGTATGCACTATAAAAGGAGTTTACCCCAAAGAACTGATATTTAGAGATTATGATGATGGAACATATTTTAGCATTGATAAGTATGAAAAATTTGTATTTACACAAACACTGTTTAATGATGATGAACATTTTGAATATATTGTGAAGTGTGAAATTGATGGTGTATCTGGTTACTATGTAATTAACGATGAAGGAACAGTTGTGATGTATTTTGGAAAAGAATTTATACCTAACTTAATAAAAATAAATGGAAACTTTTATTTTATAGATTATAATGGTTTCTTCTATAAATTAAACAGGGAAGGTGCGGAATCTGGTACTAATAAGGTATCGGTTAGCAGAGCAGAAGACATAGGAGAAACACGTTATTTCGGTCTTTCTGGTCAGGAAGTTAATCCACAAAGTACGTCTGAAAAGATTATCATCAAGACTGATGGTAAAAAATCGGTGAAGGTTGTTAATAGATAAATACAAATAAAAATCCCTACTCACACGGGGGGAGCCCCCCGTACATAAAACGAGTGTTCCCACTCATTTTGAACATAATTGTAATATAATGAATGATGCCCCTCGCGGTTCGCGAGAATAGCGAGGGTTTTTGAAAAAGAAACATATGGCAAAGAAAACAGAAAATACAACCTCGATAGGTTTTGAGGAAATCATTTGGAGAGCAGCTGACAAGCTGCGCGGAAACCTGAGTGCATCAGAATATGAAGGTGTTGTGCTGGGGTTGATATTCCTGAAGTATATCAGCGACAAGTTCGAGGCTAAATACGAAGAGCTGAAAGAGGACGAATATGCTGATGTGGAAGACAGGGATGAGTACGAGGCAGAAGGCATCTTCTTTGTTCCGCAAGAAGCCCGTTGGGATGTCATCAGAAAAGCATCACGTACACCAGAGATTGGTAACATCATCGACAGGGCGCTGATGTCTATAGAGAAGGAGAATCCCAAGCTGAGGGGTGTCCTTCCCGGCAACTACGGACGCGAAGAACTGGACAAGCGCAGGCTGGGCGATGTGGTAGACCTGTTTACCAACATCAAGATGCACGCATCAGGTGACGAGAAAGACCTGTTGGGTCGTGTCTATGAATACTGCTTGCAGAAATTTGCTTCAATGGAGGGCAAGAATGCTGGCGAATTCTACACCCCGAGCTGTATTGTCCGTACCATCGTTGAGATATTGCAACCATACGAGGGGCGCGTCTATGACCCTTGTTGTGGTTCGGGCGGTATGTTTGTCCAAAGTGCGAAGTTCTTAAAGAGTCATCAAAAAGAACTGGCAAATATCAGCATCTATGGTCAGGAGTTTAACACCTCTACTTGGAAAATGGCTCACATGAATGTAGCTATCAGAGGTCTAGAGGCGAATCTTGGACAAGCAGCAGCTGACACCTTTATGGACGATCAGCATCCCACATTGAAAGCAGACTATATCATGGCCAACCCTCCATTCAATCTGAAAGACTGGGGAGCCGACAAATTGCAAAACGACCCACGCTGGCAATATGGTATTCCACCATCAGGAAACGCCAACTTTGCTTGGATGCAGCACATGATTCACCACCTGTCGCCTACAGGTCGCATTGGCTTGGTATTGGCTAACGGAGCCTTGTCGTCACAAAGTGGTGGCGAGGGTGTGATTCGTCAAAAGATAGTAGAAGCTGACTTGGTGGAGGGTATTGTCGCACTTCCTTCTCAACTGTTCTATTCTACAGGTATTCCCGTTTCGCTCTGGTTCCTCTCGCGTCAGAAGCAGCAACCCGGTAAGGTGTTGTTCGTTGATGCCCGCAACATGGGTACGATGGTCACCCGTGCCGTTCGTGAGCTGATGCAGGAAGACATCATGAAGATAGCAGACACCTTTGAGCAATATCGTAATGGCACACTGGAGGATGAAAAGGGTTTCTGTGCAGTCAAGTCACTTGCTGATATTGAGGAACAAGAGTTTATTCTGACTCCAGGCCGCTATGTTGGCATAGCAGAGCAGGAAGAAGATGGCGAACCATTTGCAGACAAGATGGATCGTCTGACCTCAGAACTGAGCGAACTCTTTGCAGAAAGCCACCGCCTTGAAGATGAGATTAAAAAGCAGTTAGGGAGTATTGGATTTGGAATATAATATGGAAGCTATAGTTCAGTGGGCAACCATCATGAGTCCTGTCGTAGCAGTTTTGTTAGCATGGTGGACGAGCAAAAGCAGTGTCAGAACAGCCAAAAAGCAAATTGCTTCGATTAAGGAATTGGAGAAAATGCAGATTAATCTACTGCAGCTCCAAATAGATAAAGAATTGTCGGAATCTCATATCAGATATTCACAAGCAAGTGAAAAAGTTAATCGTGAATATGGTCAGCGTCAAGTATTCAATTATATTGGTGGCTTTGCCGACTCGATGCGTCATATTCAAGAACGTGAACAAGATAATATGAGTGAACGTGATTTCCATTCTGAGCGTATGAAATGGTTACGTCTATTTCAGCAACGTTTGGATGAAATGAAAAAACAGGTTAAATAGATTCTCATTTATGGAAGAGTGGAAAGAATATAAAATAGGTGATGTCTGCAGAATCAAACATGGTTTTGCCTTTAAAGGCATTTACTTTGTTGACGATCAGCAAAAATACGTCTGTGTCACCCCGGGAAATTTTGCACTGAAAGGTGGATTCAAGAATGATAAGCCTAAGTACTATAATGGTCCCATTCCAGAAGATTATGTTCTTCAAAAGGATGATTTAGTAGTAACCATGACAGATTTAAGTAAGAATGGTGACACGCTGGGGTATTCTGCCTTAATTCCATATGATGAACACTATACCTTCCTCCATAATCAAAGAATTGGGCTAATAGAAGACATATCCAATGAAATAGATAAGCATTTCCTCTATTGGGTAATGCGGACGTACGATTATCAGAGGTACATCGTAGGACACTGCTCTGGCAGTACAGTAAAGCATACCTCTCCTTCTGGAATTGGTTCCTACATCTTTAGATGTCCAGATATGGAGACACAAAGGGAGATTTCCTCTATATTAGATAATCTTGATGAAAAAATTGAGGTTAATCGTAAGATAAACGAGAATTTGGAGCAGCAGGCACAGGCTTTGTTTAAGTCTTGGTTTGTAGATTTTGAGCCATTCTGCGACCAACCTTTCGTGGAGTCAGAAATGGGGATGATTCCTAAAGGTTGGCGAGTGGGTACATTCCTTGAAAATATACATGTAATGCCAGGTGGAACGCCATCAACAAGCGTTGAAGAATATTGGAAAGATGGTAGGATTCCCTTTTTCAGTCCCAAAGATGTTAATGGAATATATTGCTTTGAGACTGAGAAAAGCATCACAGAAGCAGGATTGAATAATTGCAGCAGCCGTCTTTATCCAAAGGACACATTGTTTATAACTGCAAGAGGTACGGTTGGGAAACTTGCTTTGGCAGGAGTTCCAATGGCAATGAATCAGTCTAACTATGCATTGGTTGCAAAAGAGGGTGTGGGGAAATTTTATTTATATCTGCTCGCTCAGACTTTGGTATCTATACTTTTGAAAAAAGCCAATGGCGCTGTATTCTCTGCAATTACAACGAAGGACTTCAATGAGCCAAACCTTATGCCTACAAACAACGTAATGGAATGCTTTGAAGAACTTGTTAAACCAATTTTTGATAAGATATTCCAAACTTGTGAAGAATCCCGTCGCCTTGCAGAGATTCGCGACATACTCCTTCCCAAGCTGATGTCTGGAGAGTTAAAAGTCACCAATATGGACTTGGTTAACGAGATGTTAGAGAAGGGAATAAGATAGTTTACAAAATACAGAACAAGAAAACCAATGGCTAACGAACGATACACCGAAAACGACTACGAACAAACCTTGATACAAATGTTTCAGGGGATGGGCTACAGTTATCAGCATGGTTCGGAATTAGAACGTGATTATACTGAGCCATATAACAGGGTAGAGATGGAAAAGGCTATCCGACAAATAAACGAAACAATCAGCAGGACTACCATACCTCATAACAAGTTCGACGAGCGTATTTTACAGGAGGCTCTTAGAAAACTCACGTCCATCAATGATGGTACTTTGGCGCAACGCAACGAGGTCTTCATGCAATATCTTCAGAATGGCGTTCCCGTGTCGTATCGTGAGGATGGCAGAGAGTACACCAGTTTGGTTAAACTGATAGATGCGAGACATCCTGAAAGAAACGATTTTAAGGTTGTCAATCAATATCGTGTGACAGAGCACGAAAATATCAGGTGTGACTTGGTGGTGTTTGTCAATGGATTGCCACTTGTGGTGGTTGAGCTGAAATCGCCTTCACGTGGTGAGACAGACGAGAGTGATGCCTACAAGCAGATAAAGCATTATCAGGAGAAATGTCCGTCGCTGTTTGTGTATAACGCCTTCAACGTGATAAGCGACATGGTGACTAGCAAGGCAGGAACGATTACAGCTCCGGAAGACCGCTATATGGAGTGGAAATCAAAGGATGGTGACTATATAACGACAGCTGTTGCAGACTTTAGAACTTTCTTTGAAGGAATCTTTGATAAGACAAGGTTCATTGATATTCTGCAAAACTTCCTTTGTTTTGACCATAAAGACGGAAGGACGGCTAAGATAATGAGTGCCTATCACCAATACTATGCCGTGAACAAAGCCATCAATAGTGTGAACAATGCCTATCAACGCGAAGACGGAAAAGGTGGCGTGTTCTGGCATACACAAGGCTCAGGAAAATCACTTTCGATGGTATTTTTCGTTCATAAACTATTGGCTTTGGCTCCGGGGATGACAGTTGTTGTCGTTACAGATAGAAATGACCTTGACCATCAGCTATATGCCCAATTTGCAGGATGTACCAAGTTTTTGAAGCAAGAGCCTCAATGGGTAGGTTACAACATGAGCGAAAAGGGCAGTTTAACAGTCGTCAGCGATGGTGGTCGTACTGACTTGAAAAACAAGTTGAAGGATATCGAGACGAATGGAATCATCTTCACCACCATTCAGAAGTTTGACAAAGATACGGGGTTGCTGAGTGACAGAAAAAACATACTAGTGATTACTGATGAAGCACATCGTTCACAATATGGTGAAGAGCATTGGGACGCAAAGGACCAGAAGATGAAAAAAGGCTTTGCTCTATTGTTGCGCGAAGCATTGCCTAATGCAATCTTTGTAGGCTTTACAGGAACTCCTATTGCAGAAAGGGATAGAGACACCAAAGAAGTTTTTGGTGACTATATCGACGTGTATGACATGACACAGGCAGTAGCTGATGGAGCCACCAGACCAGTCTATTATGAGAGCAGAGTGATGAACCTCAACTTAGACGAAGATGCCATGAGTAAACTCGACAAGGAGTTTGACGAACTGGCTGAAGAGGGTGCTACTGACGAACAGATAAACAAGGCTCGTCAAGATCATAGCGGACTGGGAGCGATATTGTGTAATGAGAATACCATTCGTAGCTTGTGTGATGACATCCTTAAACACTATGAGGAGAATCGCCAGTATGAGCTGACAGGAAAGGCCATGATAGTTGCCTACAACAAAGAGGCTGCCGTAAAGATATACAGGCGCATCATGCAACTCAGGCCATCGTGGAAGGAAAAAGTACGTGTCGTGGTAAGCAGCAGTAATACGGATAATCCAGAATGGAGTGACGTACTAAGGCCCAAGAAGGATGATGGCAAGAGCTATTGGACAAACAGTGAGTTTGCAGCACTGTTCAAGGATGACAATAGCCCGATGAAGATTGCTATCGTCGTGGATATGTGGCTGACTGGCTTTGATGTACCATCACTCGCTACCATGTATGTCTACAAGCCTATGAAAGGATATAACCTGATGCAGGCTATTGCTCGTGTAAATCGTGTGTTCCCTGAGAAAGAAGGTGGCTTGATTGTTGACTATGTGGGCATAGCCCAGGCACTGAAACAAGCTATGCAGGACTATACCAGCAGAGACAAACTACGCTTTGGCGATCCTGATATCAGCAAGACGGCTTGCGTAAAGTTCCAAGAAAAATTGGAGATTTGTCGCGACCTGCTGCATGGGTATGACTATCAGAAATTCTTTGAAGGCTCAAATCCTGAGAGAGCAGATGTTATTACGGGTGGAGTGAACTTCTTGTTGTCACCAAAGAATGAACTGCAGCTGAGAAATTTCAAGGTCGAAAGTCAACTGCTGCATAATGCAGAAACCTTGTGTCGTTCGTTGCTAAGTAAGGAAAACAAGATAGAGGCTGCCTATATGGATGCAGTTCGGGTGATGATAGTCAGACTCTCGCAAAAGGGGAAGGTAAGCAAGAAGGACATCAACGAGCGCATTTCCCGTCTGTTAGAGCAAAGTATTCAGAGTGGTGGTGTCATCAATCTTTTTGAGAATAAGGAGCGTGAGTTCTCGCTGTTCGACGAGTCATTCGTGGCAGAGATCAAGAAGATGAAGGAAAAGAACATTGCTGCACAACTGCTGGAGAATCTGCTGAAAGAGCGCATCAGGAAATATGAGCGTGTCAATGTCGTGCAGAGTAAGAAGTTCTCAGAGATGATGAACCAGGCACTCAGTAACTACCTGAAGGGAATGCTGACTAATGAACAGGTGATAGAAGAACTGCTGGCATTGGCACAGGCTATCAAGGAATCAGAAGAAAAAGGCAATGAGTTGGAACTGAATGCTGAGGAGAAGGCTTTCTATGATGCACTATCATCCCCAGAAGGTGTGCGTCAGGCTTATTCGGACGAAGAGTTTGTAGCACTGACGAAAGAACTGACAGAGCAGTTGAATAAGAACAAGACCATTGATTGGAACAAGAAAGAGACTTCAAGAGCAAAAATGCGCGTGATGGTGAAGCGACTACTGAAAAAATATAAGTACCCCCCCGAGGGGCAGGAGCAGGCTTTGGAGACTGTAATGGCTCAGTGTAACAAGTGGGCAGATGACGAAGATAACCTGAAATAGAAGCAAGATGTTAGATATTGAAGAATTTAAGCTGGCTCATAAAGACGAGTTGCTGCAGCATACACTTCACGACTTAGTAGTTTTATCTGGAAAATTTGACTATGAAGTACAATATACCATCATGCAAATGAACAATTATTTGTATGATGTTAAGCACGTCATAGATCAAAAAATGGATGTCTCGATTATCAGTCATCTGACCTATAACTTGAACATACAGTTATTACATTGCTATAATCGTACCAAAGATTATTATGATGCATCACGTTATTATTTGCTGGGGGACCATGGTGTAAATATCCAGGAGCGGATAAAAGAATATCAAGAAAAAGAAAATGAGATAAAGGATCTGGTTAATAATTTTAATGAAATCAGACTTTTTGAAATATATTGTGCGCATCCTGCAGATTTTCTTGCAGCAGAACATTATAGAAGAGGCATTGAAGACAAGAACAAGCCACTGCTGAATCTTGAAAGGCAATTATCTTTCATGAATGGTGTCCAGCTCCTAAAATGTCTCATTTATTTGTTGGATCTAACAGAGGGTAAACTTTTGGATATTAGGAATGGTATCACTTTCGAACCTAAAGAGACTTTAGAATTTGTGTATGATTTGAACTGTGTTTACTATGCTGATAACTATTGGGAAGATGATTTAAAAAATTTTAGGATAGTTATAAGTAATGAATTAATGGATGAGGTGACACCACAAGGCTTACATGGTTGTTATCAACATTTATTATATGATTTTAAGACAAACGAACTCGGTGCTATCTGGGCGGATAATGCAGCTAGTATAAGCGATTTAGCTTATGAACTGAAGCTAAAGAATTTAACGTATCCACAATGGGAATACTATTTTAAGACAATATTCCAACTTGAGGAGTTGAAACGTTGGAAGGACGAGCTCAAAAAAGCCACTGGTTCTTCAAAAACCAGGTCTAAAATCAGACAAGTTGAAAGGCAAAAAACTCGTGAAACGATGACATTCAAGAGGGCAAGTAGTGTGTTGGATGGACATCTTACGGTGCTTTTCAATCTACTGACAAAAGCAGGCTGGATAGAGGGTAATGAGGCTGATTTTAAAGCACTTTTCTCTGGAAGAAGAGATGAGGATTGTATAATAACATGGTCAGACAAATTTGGCAAGGCTGCATTGTTTACTCTTTTCAATGTTTTATCTCAGGAAGAGCTTGTAATTATACCAGATGGTTTTGGGATATCATCAATACTTCAAGGTCACTTTAAAGATAAGACAGGGCAATGGCTGAGCGGACTTGACAAAGGGAATAAGGCTCATACTGCTGCTATGCCTGTAATATTGGAAAGCGTAAAGATACTGAAAACAGACCTTAACGGATATTTTGGCAACGGGGAGGATACTTCAAGCGTATATGACCCGTTTAGTAAAGATCTGCACCTACATAAATGGTAGATGATAGGGGTAACCCTAGGGGTAACTAAACTTTTTTTGAAAATTTTTCGTTTTAAGCGGAATCTCTTTAAACAAAGGAGGTTCCGCTATTCTTTTTCTTTGTTCAATCCTCATAATTCCACCTTTTCCTTTACTCACCCCTTAAGTTACCCCTTAAAAACTTGGGGTAATACGGGTATTATGGACAAGCGATCTTTGACATGTTGAGACAAATTGATGGATGATGGCTGATGGATGAGGCCTGATGGAATAGCTAGGATACACGCGCAAACGCGCGGACATTATTTAATTGATTAAAAAAACGAAAACAAATTGCAAGACAACAACGAACTGAAGCGTCGGGCAGTGCGGCAGATGCTGGTGACTGACGACGATGTACTGGGCGAGGCGGAACGCATCGTGGGGCGTACCCTGCAACGCGAGAACCTCGGGGACGAAGGATGTCTGACGGTGACGCAGCTGGCAAGGGAACTGGACATGAAGGCCAGCGACCTGAACAGTTTTCTGCGCGACATGGGCATCCAGCAATGGCGGCACGGTCAGTATCGGCTGACGGCTCCGTATGAGGGGCAGGGGCTGACACACGACAGGCTGTTCATCTACTATTCGAAGGACGGGAAGAAGAAACATCAGACTTATCTCGTCTGGACTGCGAAAGGTAAGGAGTTTATCATGAACATAATAGGTAAAACATTAAAAAAAGGAAGAAATGGAGAAAAGAATGGATGTGAGTCTTGGAAAAAGACTGATTGACGAGATGATTGCCCTGCGCGTGCAGGAGGGGGTGGTCACAACCCTGCAAAAGGAGGTGGCCAACCTCAAGGCTGCAGCAATAAATGGGGAGTATGGAGGCCGTGAACTGATGATAGACGGCAAGCGGCAGGTGCTGCTCCGCGTGGAATACTTTTTCCTGGACGATCAAGTAAACATTACGCTGGTGTTGGGCTATCAGGCTGACGAGGTGGTGAAGAACCGCGATGAGCTGACGGATGTCGAAAGGAAGCTGCTGGATGACTATGACCAGTGCTACGACGAACTGACGCATTTTTTTGACTTCTATGATGGCGGCCGTGCCATCAAGGCAGCGAAAGAGCTGAGCAATCTCAGACATATTGACCTGACACATGAGCGTGTGTTTGACTTCGCACTGAGCGAGATGACGGAGGAAGGCTTCTACGATGAGGCGGGAATTGTACTTTAAATGGAAAAAACAATGAAGATTCAGAAGCTGCTGCCTATCCAGGACAGGCAGTACACTGACCAACAGGGTCAGCCAAGGGTGTTTACGAGCATGGGCTTCGTGCTGACTGACGGTGTAGACACCATCTATGCAGAGGCAACGGGCGACTACGCCCGCTCGCTTGTGGGACATTTGAACGAGGGCGACAGGGTGCGCACTCAACTCTCGACGGGAGTCCGCGACTGGCAGGACCAGCAGGGACAGACCCGATATGAAAACAAAACATTTATCAATAACATTAAAAAGTTTTAGCGTATGAACAAGAACAAGACAGAGATTATGGTAAAGACACAGGCTGAGGGCTATGTGTTGGAAGTAGGACAGAAGGGCTATCTGTACGATAGCGAAGGACAGCTGGTTGAGGGACTGATCTACCACGTGCTGCTGAACGGAAAGTCACACCGTCGGGGACGTGAGGTGTCGAAGCTGCTGCGGACCTTCACGGACAAGACGAAGGTGGAGCTGCAGCGCGAGGTGGTGGCACTGAAGGAACGTCGCAGCCGCCGCGGGGGCTTCAAGCGTGACTACAGACGCACGAAGCACCAGATGAGCGTAGAGGTGGAAGCATGATAAAAGAAAGGATGTAGCGTATGATTCTGAAAAGAAAGGTGAGTATAGAAAACGAAATCATGGAGCTGCTGGTAGAGAAGAAGCGGCTGGAGGGTGCGCTGTATTATGACCCGATGACGGGCGACACGAGCTTCAGGCCCTACATGCGCCACCGCAACAGGCAGAAGGACGAGACGCTGTTTGTGACATCGAGCGGGTGGCTGAAGCGTAGCGTGAAGAAACACAAGATATTCGTCAGTGCCAACAGGGGCATGGGGCGCATCCGCTCTGCGAGGGAGCTGAGACGCCAGGCTACGGAACTGACGGAGCTGCTGATGGCTGCGCAGGACGCTGAACTGATAGACAAGGTGTAAGGGATGTTTAGTATTCAACGCAGTCTGTTCCTTCCGACGGAACTGTGCACTGAGGAGCTGTTCTGGCAGCTGGTGCGCGACCCGAAAGTGAAGCAGCGCGAAGAAGAATACCGGGCTACGGGCGACGCGAAGAAGAAGCGTGCCCAGCCCGCCTTCATCTTCCAGGCTACCTTCGGGGAGTCGACATCGAAGAGTGGCAAGAAGGGGCTGTGGCGCAAGCAGGAGACTGCCCGGCTGAACGGTCTGGTGATGCTGGACGTGGACCATGTGGAGGCTCCGCAGGAGCTCTATGGCGAATGGGTCAGGGCTCATGGCGACCTGAAGCAGTGGGGTGTCCTGCTGGTGCACGTGACACCGTCTGGCAAGGGCCTGAGACTGGTGTTCAAGGCGGATGCCACGGTGGGCAACCTGGCAGACAACCAGCACTGGATGGCCGAGAGGCTGGGGGTGACTATGGACGAGAGCTGCAAGGATGCCAGCAGACTGTCATTCTGTGTGTCGGAAGAGAACATCCTGTATTTGGACAAGGAACTGTTTACGTATGAGAACAAGGAGTATGATGAGCGATTTGCTGCTCTATATAGAGACGGTCGTTCACAGGCTACGGACAAGAAGGGAAACGAAAAAGTCATGACGGCCAGCGAAGCAGGTCAGACGGAAGAGAAGAGTAGTAACATAACACTGGAGAAGAATGAAGAAGGAGAATATGTGTACCACGGAGTGCCCTACCGGCGCATCTGCGAAGCGTGGCAGGAAGCCCAGGGAGGCGCGCCAGCCCCTGGAGATCGCCACCGAACGATGCTGCAGCTGGCTCTCGACCTGCGGTATATCACGGACAACAGTGCGGCGAATGTCGCTCGAGTGCTTGAGCTGTGCGGATTTGTGCAGGACATCATCCGCGAGCGCGGCGAGGGGGAGGTCAGAGGTGTTGCTGATACGGCTTGCGGACGTCAGCTCTACAAAGACATCCCGAAAAGGCTCGCGGGGGTGCTTGAAGGTGTGGGTATTCATGGCGGCGACGCCCGAACAGCTGGACGACCTGTGGCAGGGACTGAAATCCCTTACGCGCAGTTCGCTGAAAGGCTGGAGCCTCTGCTTGGCACCCCTTATGCCGACGCCTGTCGGGGAGTGAGCCGCGAGAACTGGCTGGGGGCGGTGTTTGCCGCCGGGGCGATGTACTGCACGCTGATGACGCGCTGCTGGTATGAGCACTACGACGGGGCGCGGCAGCGGATGAACCCGCAGGTGCTCATCATCGGCCACCCTGCCAGCGGAAAGTCGTTTGCCAAGCACCTGGACGACCAGATCATGTGCTCGATGCGGGCGCAGGACGCTGAGGTGCGGGCGCAGGAGACGCGCTACAAGCAGGAGCAGAAGAAGCGCGGCACGAGCTCGAAGGCGCAGCGGCAGGACGCGCTGGTGGAGCCGGAGGGCATGATACGCTACCTGCCGACGAAGACCTCGAACAACATCTTCTTCCGGCGCTTGAAAAGGGCGAAGGAGCTGGTGGACGGCGAGCAGTTGCCCCTGCACCTGTATATGTTCGACTCGGAGCTCGACTCGAGCATCACCGCTCAGAGCGGAGGGGCATGGATAGGCAAGCACGACCTGGAGCTGAAG
>ODAI013212301.1_pt1 | contig 13350 bp, 7 predicted proteins | sample 1539321 | NCBI WGS metagenome assembly ODAI01 (sample SAMN02144231, study PRJEB22623) | gut metagenome | biome: sheep rumen | host: Ovis aries | place: New Zealand
CCGTACATCAAAAGTCCGCCTGCCCTGTCGCTTCTTTCGTATACCGTCACGCTATGGCCTCGGCGGTTTAGCATATCCGCCGCCGCAAGTCCGGAAGGTCCTGAGCCGATTACGGCTATTTTCTTGCCTGTGCGTACCTTTGGCGGCTTTGCAGCGGCGTAGCCGTTTTCGTATGCGTTTTCGATTATCGCGTATTCGTTATCCCTTACCGTTACGGCGTTTGCCATATCGTATGAACCGCACGTACACGATTTTTCACAAAGCGCCGGACATACGCGCGAGGTAAATTCGGGGAACGGGTTGGTGATTTTAAGGCGGCTGTACGCCTGCTCCCACGCGTCCTTATAGATAAGGTCGTTCCATTCGGGTATGAGGTTGTTTAAGGGACAACCCGAAACCATACCGCCTATCACCATTCCTGCCTGACAAAACGGTACTCCGCAATCCATACATCGCGAGCATTGTTCCTTTCGCTCGTCCTTTGTAAGAGATACGTGGAACTCTTTAAAGTGCTTTATTCTCTTCTTAACGCTTTCCGCCCGCTTTTCTTGGCGGTTATAATTTAAAAAGCCTGTCGGATTTCCCATCACTCATCACCCCTTCCGTCAACTATCTGATGGAACGCTTCGATTTTTGCCTGCTCCGCGTTCATTCCTCTTTCTTCGTTTACAGCGATTGCCGCCATCATTTTTTTGTAATCGTGCGGTATTATCTTTTTGAACTTCGGAATATAGTCCTCAAAGTTGTCAAGGATTTCTTTTCCCTTTTCGGAATTTGTCGCGGCTATGTGTTCGGTGAGCATCGCTTTTACTTCCTCTATGTCGTATTTTTCGCTTAGCTCCGTGAACTCGATAAGCTCCTTGTTTAGCTTTGTATACAAATCCCTGTCCTCGTCAAGCACATACGCGATACCGCCCGACATTCCCGCGGCAAGGTTTTTGCCGGTTTTGCCTATTATAAGCGCGCGGCCGCCTGTCATATATTCAAGCCCGTGGTCGCCCACGCCCTCAACTACGGCAGTTGCGCCCGAGTTTCTCACGCAGAAGCGTTCGCCCGCTACGCCGGATATAAACGCCTTGCCGCTCGTCGCGCCGTAAAGCGCGACATTTCCGATTATGATATTTTCGTCCGCTTTAAATTTTGAACCCTTGGGCGGATATACAATGAGCTTACCGCCCGACAAGCCCTTACCGAAATAGTCGTTGCTGTCGCCTTCAAGCTCTAAGGTTAAGCCGCTTGGGATAAACGCGCCGAAGCTCTGTCCTCCTGCGCCGTGACATTTTACTGTCATCGTATCTTCCTTTAAGGTTGTGCCGAATTTCTTTGTAATCTCCGAACCGAGCATTGTGCCGAGTGAGCGGTCTGTGTTCTTTATCTCGATTTCAAGCGTCTTTTGTGTGCCGTCGTTTAAGGCTTTTGCAAATTTCTTCAATAATACGCGTTCGTCAATGGTTTCGGCAAGCTTAAAATCGTAGAGGTTCTTGTTGTTGTATTCAACCGTTTCATTTGCGCAGTCACCGTTTAATATGTTGCTTAAATCAAGCTCGGTTTCTATGTTCTTTGTCTTTAAAAGGTCAATTCTGCCTACAAGCTCGTCAACCGTTCTGACACCGAGCTTTGACATATACTCTCTTAGCTCCTCGGCAATAAACATCATAAAGTTTACGACATATTCGCTCTTGCCCTTAAAACGTTTTCTAAGCTCGGGGTTCTGCGTCGCAACGCCGAACGGGCAGGTGTCAAGGTTACATACGCGCATCATCGCGCAGCCAAGCGTTACAAGCGGCGCGGTTGCAAAGCCGTATTCCTCAGCGCCTAAAATTGCCGCGATTGCAACGTCACGTCCCGTCATCAGCTTTCCGTCCGTTTCGATTACAACCTTATTCCTTAGTCCGTTCATTATAAGCGTCTGATGCGCTTCGGCAAGTCCCAGCTCCCACGGAAGTCCGGCATTATATATTGAGCTTCTCGGCGCCGCGCCTGTGCCGCCGTCATAGCCGGATATTAGTATAACGCCAGCGCCTGCCTTTGCCACGCCTGCCGCGACAGTTCCGACACCGCACTCGGATACGAGCTTTACCGAAATGCGCGCGTTTTTGTTCGCGTTTTTGAGGTCATATATAAGCTGCGCCAAGTCCTCGATTGAGTAGATGTCGTGGTGCGGCGGCGGTGATATGAGTGATACGCCCGGTGTGGAGTGGCGTGTTTTCGCTATCCACGGGTATACCTTTTTGCCCGGCAGGTGTCCGCCCTCGCCCGGCTTTGCGCCTTGAGCCATTTTTATCTGTATCTCATCCGCGCTGTTTAAGTATTCCGACGTTACGCCAAAACGACCCGAAGCGACCTGCTTTATCGCAGAGCAGCGGTTATCGTCCGTGCCTTTACTTGCAAGGCGTTCGTCACTCTCGCCGCCCTCGCCGGAGTTTGATTTGCCGTGGAGCTTATTCATCGCGCGCGCTAACGCCTCGTGTGCTTCCTCGGATATTGAACCGTAGGACATTGCGCCTGTTTTGAAACGCTGAACTATTGATTGTGCGCTTTCAACCTCGTCCAAAGGAACAGGATTTTCCACGTAGTTAAAGTCCATAAGTCCGCGAATGCTGACCGGATTCATTTCCTCTGTTATAAGGCGCGAATACTGCTTGAACAGTTCATAGCTGCCTGTCCGCGCTGCCGTCTGCAAAAGGTGGATTGTCTGCGGATTGTACAAATGCTCCTCCCTGCCGCTGCGGAATTTGTGACTTCCGCGTGACACGATTTCGTTGCTGCTCTCTAAACCAAGCGGGTCAAACGCGGCGGTGTGCAGACGGTCAACGTTTCTTTCAATGTCGCGAAGAGTTATACCGCCTATTCTTGAAACTGTGCCTGTGAAGTATTCGTCAATAACCTCTTTACTTATGCCTATCGCCTCAAAAATCTGCGAACCTTGGTATGACTGGATTGTGCTTATACCCATCTTTGATGCGATTTTTACTATGCCGTGAAGAACCGCGTTATTGTAATCATCAACAGCGGCGTAATAGTCCTTGTCAAGAAGGTCACTGTGGATAAGCTCATGTATTGTTTCCTGCGCCAGGTACGGATTTATCGCGCTTGCGCCGTAACCCAAAAGCGCGGCGAAATGGTGTATCTCGCGCGGCTCGCCGCTCTCCAAGACAACTGCAAGCGAGGTGCGGCGCTTTGTTACAACAAGGTGCTGATGAAGCGCGCTCACCGCTAAAAGCGACGGAATTGCAAGGTGGTTTTCGTCCACGCCGCGGTCTGACAGGATAAGAATGTTCGCACCCTCGCTGTACGCCTTGTCAGCCTCCAAAAACAGTCTTTTTATCGCCTTTTCAAGACGGGTGTTTTTATAGTAAAGTATTGGGATTACGGCTGTTTTAAAGCCGCTTTCCTTTATGTTCTTCAGCTTTAATATGTCGGTTGAGGTTAAAATCGGGTTATGTATCTTTATAACCTTGCAGTTTTCCGGTCTTTCTTCAAGGATGTTGCCGTCCTCGCCTATGTACACCGTAGTTGAGGTTACTATTTCCTCGCGGATTGCGTCAATCGGCGGGTTTGTGACCTGCGCGAAAAGCTGCTTGAAATAGTTAAACAGCGGCTGCGGCTCATCAGACAGCGCGGCAATAGGCGAGTCCGTACCCATCGAAGCGATAGGCTCGCTGCCGCCAAGCGCCATAGGCAAAATTGATGTCATAACGTCCTCGTAGCTGTAGCCGAACGCCTTTAAAAGACGCTTACGCATATCGCGCGTATGCTCCTCTACCTTTTCATTGGGGATTTTGAGATTGCGGAGTTTTACAAGGTTACTGTCAAGCCATTCACCGTACGGCTTGCGCGCAGCGTAGCTTTCCTTTAATTCATCATCACCTATAAGCGTACCCTTTACAGTATCGACAAGCAGCATTCTGCCGGGGCGAAGTCTGTCCTTTTTAACTATTTTTTCAGCCGGCAGCGGAAGCGCACCGACCTCTGAGGACAAAATCAGATAATCGTCGTCTGTTATATAGTAGCGCGAGGGTCTTAAGCCGTTTCTGTCAAGCACCGCGCCCATAATATCGCCGTCGGAAAACAGTATCGACGCGGGGCCGTCCCACGGCTCCATCATTGTAGCGTAATACTGGTAAAAATCACGCTTTGCGCGGCTCATCGTGTGGTTGTTGTCCCACGGTTCGGGGATTGTAATCATAACTGCAAGCGGCAAATCCATTCCGCTCATTACGAGAAATTCAAGCGTGTTATCCAGCATTGCCGAATCGGAGCCTTCCGTATTTACAACGGGAATAACCTTGTACAAATCGCCCTTTAAATGCTCCGACTGCATTGTTTCCTCACGCGCGAGCATTTTGTCGGCGTTGCCCTTAATGGTGTTAATCTCGCCGTTGTGAACTATAAATCGGTTCGGGTGCGCTCTCTGCCAGCTTGGGTTGGTGTTGGTGGAAAAGCGCGAGTGAACAAGCGCGATTGCGCTTTCGTAGTCCTCCGACTGCAGGTCAAGGAAGAACCGTCTTAAATCGCCTACAAGAAACATTCCCTTATACACGATTGTGCGGCTGGAGAGCGAAACAACATAGGTGTCCTCGTTGCTCTGCTCAAATACACGACGGGCGATATACAGCTTGCGGTCAAAATCTATGCCGCGTCTTGTATCCTTCGGACGCTCGATAAAGCACTGCATAATATATGGCATACAGTCTAGAGCGCGTTTGCCGATAACCGTGGTGTCTGACGGAACATTTCGCCAGCAGAGAACGGTAAGTCCCTCTTTTTCGGCTATGATTTCAAACATCTTTTTAGCCTGATTTCGGAGGAGCTCATTCTGCGGGAAAAAGAACATTCCCACGGCGTAATCACGTTCGCCGCCTAAGGTAATGCCCTCTTTTTCCGCCGCCTTTTTAAAGAATTTGTGCGAGATTTGGAGAAGTATTCCGACACCGTCACCCGTTTTGCCGTCCGCATCCTTGCCTGCGCGGTGTTCAAGCGTTTCAACGATTGTAAGCGCGTCACTTACCGTTTGGTGGGTTTTTACTCCCTTCATATTTACAACAGCGCCGATACCGCAGTTATCGTGCTCAAACTGCGGCGAGTACAGCGCGTGTGTTTGCTGATCCATAAATCAATCATCCTTTCACTTCGTTCAAGGACAAATAGGTAGCGCAAAGAACTTCGTTCTTTCGCTCAATTACGTCCTTTCATATTAGCGGGCAAACAGGGGCTGACCCGTTGGATCAGTCCCTTTCGCCTTTTATTGGGTGGTGATGCTATTTTATTCAACATCCTGCAAAGCGTCATAGCCTTCTTCGCCGGTGCGGATTTTTACGACATTCTCTACATCGTAAACAAATATCTTTCCGTCACCGATATGACCGGTATACAGCACCTTCTTAGCCGTTTCGATAACATCTTTAACGGGTACAGCGCAAACTACTATGTCAACCTGCACCTTAGGAAGAAGGTTTGCTTCAACCTGTACACCTCTGTAATACTCCGGCTTACCCATTTGTATACCACAGCCTAAAACGTGCGATACTGTCATACCGGTAATACCGATGTTCATAAGCGCGTTCTTCAAAACATCAAACTTGGATTCTTTAAGAACAATTTCAATCTTAGTATACTTAGGCCCTGTTCCCTCGTCAAAGGTCGGTACCTTCTTAACCGGAATTGCCTCGGCAACAGGAACATCGCCTGTGACAGCCACCGGTGCGCCGCTTTCGGGCGCGTAATCGGGGTGCATAGCAAAGCCGGCGTATGCCGAAGGCAGACCGTGCTCCGTTGCATCAAGACCGATGATTTCTGCTTCTCTTGAAGCACGAAGTCCTATTGTTGCCTTGATAATAAGGAAAGTAATTGTAATCATAACAGCCGTCCATACCGCCACGCTGCCTATGCCCGCGAGCTGTAGTACGAGCTGACCAAAACCGCCGCCGTAGAAAAGTCCTGTGATTGTACTTCCCGGCGCTGACGGTGTTGCAAAAAGTCCTACTGCAAGCGTACCCCAGATACCGTTTAAGCAGTGAACCGCAACAGCGCCTACAGGGTCGTCTATACGCAGCTTGTGGTCAAGAAGCCATAAACCGAATACAACGAGAAGTCCTGCCACCGCGCCGATTACAGTTGCGCCGAACGCGTCCGTTACATCACACGGAGCCGTTATTGCGACAAGTCCTGCAAGTGACGCGTTTAAACACATTGAAACATCGGGCTTGCCGTACTTTATCCATGTGAACAGCATACATACAACCGTTGCAATGGCAGGAGCGATTGTCGTTGTAAGAAAGATAGAACCGAGCTGCTCCACGCTCGTTGCCGCCGCGCCGTTAAAGCCGTACCAGCCGAGCCACAAAATAAACACACCGAGCGCGCCAAGCGCAATGTTATGTCCGGGGAAGGCGTTTACCTTTACAATCTTGCCGCTTTCGTCCTTCTTGAACTTACCGATACGCGGACCGAGAATTTTCGCGCCGATTAAAGCCGAGATACCGCCCACCATATGTATCGCGCACGAGCCGGCGAAGTCGTGGAAGCCCATCTGACTTAACCAGCCGCCGCCCCAGATCCAGTGGGCTTCGATAGGATAAATCAAAGCCGAGATAACCGCCGAGTATACGCAGTAGGACAGGAACTTTGTTCTCTCCGCCATTGCGCCGGACACGATTGTCGCTGTTGTCGCGCAGAACACAAGGTTAAACACGAAACTTGAAAAATCAAAATTTGCGTATGAAGTGAAAAGGTCGAAGCCGGGCTTACCGATAAGACCAATCAAATCCTCGCCTAAAAGCAAACTAAAGCCGATTATGATGAACATTACGGTACCTATACAGAAGTCCATCAGGTTTTTCATTATGATATTACCGGTGTTCTTGGCTCTTGTAAAGCCTGCTTCTACCATTGCAAAACCGGCCTGCATCCAGAACACCAGCGCGGCGCCGATTAAAAACCATACACTGAATACTTCACTCATTTTAATCTCCCCCTTTTATACACCAAATAACATATCGCTGTATGACGGATACGGCCAATATGTTTTTGCCGTTTCCTCTTCCATACTGTCGCCTACCCGGCGCAGCTCCTGCATTTCTTCAAAAACGGTATTTCTGTAATACAGCGCAAGCTCTAAGCTACTCTCACCGGCCGCGCTGTCTACCGCAGACTGAAGCGCTGATGCTTCTTTCGCAAACTTACTCAGTTTTTCCGAAAGGCTGACGATAATTTCCTGCTCAGCATCTGACGGAATATTAACTGATAACGCCTTTTTAGCCAGTACCGCGTCTGTAAGCGTCTTAATATACGCCGATACTGACGGGATAATATCCTTCTTAGCCATTTGTAGCATTGTCAGCGCTTCGATTTTAAGCTGCTTGGAATATGTTTCAAGCTCTATCTCATATCTTGCTGTCATTTCCGCCTCGGTGCAGATTTTGTTCTTTGTAAACAGCTCTACATTCTTCTTGTCAAGGAAATGCGCGAACGCTTCCGGCAGGGATTTTAAGTTATACAGTCCGCGTCTTTCAGCTTCCTTAACCCATTCGTCGCTGTAGTTGTCGCCGTTAAAGATAATATCCTTATGCTCTGTAAGCACTCTCTTTACAAGTCCCTTTACAGCTTCTTCAATATTGTCCGCATCCTTTAACTCCTCATAAAATCCGCTTAGCTCCTCCGCCGCCATAGTGTTAAGCATATAGTTGGGGCAGGCGATGTTTAGCGATGAACCGAGTGCGCGGAACTCAAATTTATTGCCCGTAAATGCGAACGGTGAAGTGCGGTTTCTGTCTGAATTATCCTTCTTAAAATCCGCGAGAACCGCCGCGCCCATATCCATTTTTGCTTTATCGTGGCTTACGTACTCTCTGCCCTCAATGATTGAGTCCACCAGCGCGCCCAAATCGTCTCCGAGGTACATTGATATGATAGCAGGCGGCGCTTCGTTTGCGCCGAGCCTATGGTCGTTACCGGCTGAGGCAACAGTAATACGAAGCAAATCCTGATACTCGTGAACAGCCTTGACAACCGCCGCCAAAAACAGCAGGAACTGTAAATTGTCCTCAGGCTTCTTGCCCGGATTTAACAGGTTCTCGCCTGTGTTGGTTGACATTGACCAGTTGTTATGCTTGCCGCTGCCGTTCACGCCCGCAAACGGTTTTTCGTGGAGAAGGCAGACAAGATTATGTTTTTCCGCTGTCTTTTTCATAATCTCCATTGTAAGCTCGTTATGGTCGGCGGCAATGTTCGAGGTGCAGAAGATAGGCGCAAGCTCATGCTGCGACGGTGCAACCTCGTTGTGCTTTGTCTTTGAATATACGCCGAGCTTCCACAATTCCTCGTCCAAGTCGCGCATATAAGCAGCAACGCGCGTTTTGATTGAGCCGAAGTAATGGTCGTCAAGCTCCTGTCCCTTAGGGGCTTTCGCGCCGAAAAGCGTTCTGCCTGTGAGCTTTAAATCCTCTCTTCTTTCGTACATCTCCTTATCAATAAGGAAATACTCCTGCTCCGGACCTACGGTTGTAAACACGCGCGTTACGTCTGTCTTACCTAAAAGGTGAAGGATTTTTACAGCCGCCTCGCTTAGCCGTTCCATTGACCTTAACAGCGGTGTTTTCTTGTCAAGTATTTCACCCGTGTAGGAGCAGAACGCCGTCGGTATGTATAGCGTAGTGTCACGTACAAACGCGGGCGAGGTTGGGTCCCAGGTGGTGTAACCGCGCGCTTCAAAGGTGGCACGTATGCCGCCCGACGGGAACGAGGACGCGTCAGGCTCGCCCTTTATAAGCTCGCTGCCCGAAAACTCCGCGATAACCTCTCCTTCGCCGTGAGGCGTTATGAAGCTGTCGTGCTTTTCCGCCGTAACGCCTGTCATAGGCTGGAACCAGTGGGTGTAGTGCGTGCAGCCCATTTCCACCGCCCAATCCTTCATTGCGTTTGCGACAACGTTCGCCGTTTCCGCGTCAATCGGCTCGCCGTTCTGTATTGTGTTTTTTAACGCTTTATATGTAGCCTTCGGCAGTCTTTCCTGCATTTTGCGGTCATTAAAAACCCTGCTTCCGAACATTTCCGATAAATTTGACATTTTTTACTCCCCTTTCAAAAGAAAAAGCGCCGTAAAACCCACGTTGGTTCTACGACGCCTTTGCCGTTTTATATCATATTACAATAAATAGATGTTATGCTTTTCACATTCCGCTCTCATATCGTCCGGCCAGATTGCGCACTGTACCTCGCCGATATGCGCCTTCTCTAAAAGCAGCATACAAAGTCTTGACTGACCGATACCGCCGCCGATTGTAAGTGGAAGCGTGTCATCCAGAATACCCTTGTGGAACGGGAACTGCTCTCTTTCGAGCGCGCCTTCCGCGGTAAGCTGTCTGTGCAAGCTCTCCGCATCAACTCTTATTCCCATTGACGAAATTTCAAACGCGCAGCCAAGCACGCTGTTCCAGGCGAAAATGTCGCCGTTCAATTCCCAATCGTCATAATCGGGCGCTCTGCCGTCGTGCTTCTTGCCGCTTCTGAGTTTTCCGCCAATCTTCATAATGAATACCGTTCCGTGTTCCTTTACGATTGCGTTCTCTCTGTCGTGCGGGCTGAGCTCCGGATACATATCCTCCAATTCCTGCGTTGTGATAAAATACACATCACGCTTAATACTGAAATCCAAAACCGGGAACTGCTTTTTTATCTGTTCATTTGTATCTGCAATCGCGCCTACGATTTTCTTCACTATTGACTGCAAAAACTCAACGTTCCTGTCCTCGCGCTTTATAACTCTGCACCAATCCCACTGGTCAACGAAAAGCGAGTGGAGATTGTCTGTGTCATCATCGCGGCGGATAGCGTTCATATCTGTGTAAATTCCCTCGCCGTCTGTGTAGCCGTATTTATACAGCGCCATTCTTTTCCATTTTGCAAGCGACTGCACAACCTCCGCCTCACCGTCTATATTCTTCATTGTAAAGTGCACCTTGCGCTCAACGCCGTTTAAGTCGTCGTTTATTCCCGACGCCTTTGTTACCATAATCGGCGCGGTTACTCTGTCCAAATTAAGCGCGTTGGCTAAAGCCACCTGGAACGTGTCCTTAACGGCTTTTACGGCCTTTTGCGTTTCGCGCTGCGTTAATGAGGATTTGTAACCCTCCGGGTAAATCATTGCACTCGACATTTTAATCAACTCCTTTTTTTCGTAAAAGAAAAGGCGCTCCGCTTCTTTAGCGGAACGCCTTTGTTCTTTCGTTGTGTTTATTATACGACTGTGTGATTTGTTTGTCAATAGGATTTTTTCTTTTTGTAAAATTTGCTTTCGGAATTCTAACAAGTCAAATGAAAGATTGTATGTTTTGTTTAATTCTTATTTTTCGTCTGCCGAATACTCAAAGCACGGCATAAGCTGAAGTTTGAATAGATTGTTTTTATGCTTTGTGTCTATAAGTTTTTTCTTTTCCTCGTCGTCAATCTCACCGGTGCGGATATAGCGGTCAAGCTCAGCGTAGGTGAAACCGAGGTTTTCCTCATCTGTTTTACCGCTCAAACCGTCAATCGGGGTTTTATGCACAAGCTCCTTGGGAAGCGCTAAAAGAGAGCCTATCTCCTTTACCTCTGTAACAGTCAGACGTGAAAGCGGCGAGAAATCACCTGCCGCGTCACCGTAGCGGGTGGAATAGCCAACCCAATCCTCAGACAAATTACAAGTATTTGCCACACGGCCGTTGCTTGACTGGGAAACAGCGTACAGCGTAGCCATTCTGATACGCGCCGGCAAATTTACGCGCGTCTGTTTCTGTATCTCCAAATCAGACGGTATATTATTCAGAACACCGTCAACCGCGTCCTTTACATTTATGACGTAATGCTTTATACCAAGGTGATTTACAAGCATATATGCCGCGTCAATATCGGCCTGTTCGCCGCACGGCATAAGTACGCCTATAACGCGCTCCCTGCCCAAAGCCTCCGCGCAAAGCGCGGCCGTTACGGAGCTGTCCTTGCCGCCGGATATGCCGACAATGGCGTTACAGTCCTTACCGTTTTCCTCAAAAAAACCTCTGATCCATTCCACACATTCATTCTTAGTTCTTTCCGCGTCAAACATAGTTTTCCTCCTTACAGAAGCGGTGCGACCAGCCTCATAATATGTCCTATCATTCTGGTAAAAATATTGAATTTCTTTATATCCTCAAGTGTTATCCGCTGTGATTTTGCAAGCGTTGCCGCAAAATCCTTCTCCATATCGGCTATGGCCGGTACATTCAGCATATACGCTGCGCATTCATAGTGAAGATATAAGCTTCGATAGTCATGGTTTATAGTTCCGACTATCGCGCGTTTGCCGTCGCTTACAGACATTTTTGCGTGAATGAAGCCCGGTGTATATTCGTAAATCTCAATACCCGCGCGCAAAAGCTCCTTGTAGTATGTGCGCGCAAGATAGAACGCGTACGCTTTATCGGGGATATGCGGCATAATGATTTTAACGTCAACACCGCGCTGTGAAGCATATTTCATACTTTCAAACATTTCATTATCAATAACGAGATACGGCGTCATAATATACACATAGTCCGACGCGCTTTCAAGGTTGTGCAGATACGCGCGCTTACCGACATATTCCTCGTCAAACGGTGTGTCGCCAAACGGTACAACAACACCATTTACACTGTCTGTTTCCGGAAAATTCGTTTCGTTGGTTGCGTTTATATATATACCGCCGTCCTCAACGCGCTCCGCGTTTACATTCCACATATCAAGGAACATAGAAGTAAAGCCGGCAACGCCATTGCCGCATATTTTAAATCCGGTGTCCTTCCAGTGTCCGAAGCGCACCTTTTCATTTATATACTCATCCGCGATATTTATTCCGCCGCTGAAGGCGCATTTGCCATCCACAACAAGGATTTTGCGGTGGTCACGGTTGTTCTGATGCGTGGAGATAAGCGGCATAATCGGTGAGAAAATGTGGCATTTTATACCGAGTCTTTGGAGATACTCATCATAATCGCGCGGCATTGTCGCTATGCAGCCCATCGCGTCAAACATAACGCGTACTTCAACGCCCTGGCTGACCTTTGTTTTTAATATCTGCAGTATTTCCTCCCACATACGACTCATCGTGTTTATGATGAAGAATTCCATAAATATAAATTTCTCGGCATTCTGCAGCTCTTGTTTCATCGCCTCGTACATATCCTCACCTATCGGATAGTATTTCACATTTGTTGAACCGTATGCAGGTGAGCCACCGTATACCTGAAGATAATCTATAAACGAATTTTCAAGCTTGTCCTGCTCGGCAAGACCCCCCAAAAGCTCCTTATCGCACGAAAGGTAACGCTTATTGATTTCCTGAATTTTTTTGTAATTCTCATCTATGTTCCACGCGACGGTACGTATACGCATAAACATATATAAAAGACCGCCGAACACCGGAATAATCGCAATTAGCACTATCCAGGTCATTTTAAAGGTTGGTTCTCCGCTTCTGTTTACCTCAATAATAATAAGTATAGCGCTGAAAAGCGTAGTAAAGCCCAAGACCGCCTGTGAATAATCCGATATCCATATAAAAATAGCGACAAAAACCGCCACCTGAATAAGCAGCATAACAAGCGCAAACAGCTTATTTGAATAAAGCAGTCTGTTAAGCCTTTTCATCGGATTGTCACTTCCTTACTTTAGTGATTTGATATATGCGAAGGTTTTGCTCTCGCCCTCCTCAAGGAGCATCCTGAGCCAGCCCTCTAATAGCTTTGCCGTTTTGGGGTGCATCATATTCTTCGCGTTTCCTTTTTCGAAATAATCTATGGGATTGTGGTCTGTGTACTTGTCACCAAGATATATTTTTCCGGCTGCCACACGGTCGCAGAACATTTCCTTTACATATTTAAGCGGCATTTCAACCGCTTCCATTTTATGCGTTTCTATGTTATAGTCTGTCCAATATTCAAAATGATGCTTGTTCCTGCCCTTGTGGTGCATCCAGGCGCGTGAGTATCCATACTCGCGCCTTTCCGCCTCGGTAGGGCTTCTGTCACCAAGATAGAACCGCGCGCCGGGGATAAATTCGGTCGGTGAATATTTCGATAAATCGTGCCTTAGTCCCTGCCACAATATGCCGCATTTAAAGCAGTGGTATATTACCTTATGCCTGTGGCGCGTTATTGTACGGAAATGTTTTATCCAATGCAGCATATTTATCCCCTTTCTTTTTTAGTCATATTCTGTTATATTTTATCATATAATTTGGAAAATTACAATACAAAAAACGGAACTGCTTAAATGATATGCACCCCAAAAGTTAGACACTTTTGGAGGTGCATATTTTTATGGGAAAAAAAGGTAAAATTTACAGAAAATACTCGC
>ODAI013929263.1_pt1 | contig 13350 bp, 9 predicted proteins | sample 1539321 | NCBI WGS metagenome assembly ODAI01 (sample SAMN02144231, study PRJEB22623) | gut metagenome | biome: sheep rumen | host: Ovis aries | place: New Zealand
GATAATTGAAATATTCAAAAGAATTATATGCATATACATAAAAATAGAAACAATGGCTTCCCACCGCCATTGAAAGCAGTGTGGAAGCCATCTTAATAAGATTCAGATCCCCTTGAAATCAAACGCGAAGACAAGCCTGCGGTCATTCGGCACCATGTACTCCTGATGCGGGCGGGCGCCCCAGCTGTCATCTCCCGCGACACCCATCTGCTTCAGGGAGCAGCGGATCCAGGTTTTATGCACCGGTCCCAGCTCATAGGGATGCCTCGCGATCTCCAGCTGATCCGGGCTGTACGCAAGAGCAGAGAACTCCATCGTGCCCGGGGCGGACGCTTCAGGGTCTCCGCAATCGGGGAACCCGGCAGCGCTGACCATGATTCCATGGCCGCTTCTGTCTGTAACCTTCGCCCAGCGTACGCCGGTGCGGTTCCCGGTCTCCTGCGGGACAAGATAACGCTCCATCAGCTCGGATACCTTTGCCTGATAGACGCCAAGCTTCACGCCTTCCTTCCGGTCACAGTAATTCTCCTCAGGCCCGTTCCCGTAACAGGTCACGGTATCATAATCCGCGCTGACCGCGAACATCCAGCCAAACTCAGGCATGGGGGGAAGCTCATAAGCCGGGTCATAGTCCAGGATGCACCGGACGGTTCCATCCGCAAACACCCGGTAGGTGGTCAGGCAGGTGACACAGCCAAGGGACATTTCCTTCGCCTTCTGAGAATCCGCCGCCTTGTCCTTTGCAAGCGGCTTTCCGGGGCACAGAACCGGAAGGAATCTCTTCCAGATGATCTGAACGTAGTCATCCGTCCGGGAAACCTTCGGGTATGTCCCGTCCTCATCCGGGGAAGCGTCCAAGATCCCCTTCTGCGGATCACTGAACTCCTGATAATCACTGGCGATCTTCCAGATCCCCAGACGGGAAGCCATGCGGTTTCCCGCGTCATTGCTCACCGGTGCCCTCCAGAAGTTCGGGCGCGGGATCTCATCAATCAGCTCCCTGCCACCAAAGCGGTAAGACACGATTCCGCCCTTCATGGATGAGAACAGGACCTCAAAGTGTTCCCCTCTCACGCCGATGTTCATCTTTCCTTCCACGACCTCAAGCCCCTGGGCGCCTTGCTTCGCCTTGTCCGCTCCAAGGCACAAAAGGCCTGTGCCAGAAGCCGCTTTCTTCAGTCCTGCAGGATTCTCTTCCAGGCTCACGGGAAGCGGAGAGCCAACCTTGACAACGGTCTGCCCGAAGGCGATTTCATATCCCTTCTTTTCCCAGAGCGTATCCTCCTTCAGGAGGAATGAAACCGTCACGGCATATTCGCCTTCCTCATCAAAACGGATCACACCATGATCCATCCCTTCATCCCTCGAGGCGTTCTCCTTGCTCCCGGATGTGCCGGCCATGTTCCCCGGCTCATTTCCGGAGATCCCGAACGCGAAGGGAAGCCGGAATTCCTTCTCGCTCAGAGGTGCCACATCCACATCCATCGCTTCGCATGCCAGAAGGACACCCTCTTTTTCCACCTTCGCCACGCAGGCGAACGCGCTGGTCGGGACAAACAGGTTCTTGTTGGTGACCTTTACCGTGCTGCCCTCCACCTCAGCCTTGATGGTTCGGTAATTGTAGCGGATCTCCTGAATCTTTCCGTATGGCCTGCGCGTGGCGTCAATGATCCCGTTTCCGGAGAAATCATAGTCCGTGGGCCGTTCCCCGCAGTCTCCGCCATATGCCAGGAATTCCTCACCGTAGCGGTTCTTTCTGCGTACCGCCTGGTCTACGAAATCCCAGATAAATCCGCCCTGATAGCGGGGGTTCCTCTCGCTCAGCTCGATATAACGGTGCATCCCTCCGTTGGAGTTCCCCATGGAGTGGGTGTACTCACAAAGGATAAAGGGCTTGTCCGGATGGGTCTCCAGGAAATGTTCCACATCTGCCGCGCTGGTGTACATCTGAGATTCCATGTCGGAGGTGTCATTGTACCTGCGGTCATGCATCACTCCTTCATAATGCACCAGGCGCGTGTCATCCAGCTCCCGGAAGTGCTGCGACATCTGGTAAATGACCGAGCCTCCATAGCTTTCATTTCCGCAAGACCAGATCAGGATCGCCGGATGGTTCTTGTCCCGGTCATACTGGGAGCGGACGCGGTCAAGCATCATGGGAAGGTATTCCTGATGGTCATTGGGAAGCTTCTCCTCTTCCCTGCAGGCCGGGAAGCACCAGCTTCCATGGGTCTCCATGTTCGTCTCAGCGATCATGTACAGCCCGTACAGGTCCGCCAGACGGTAAATGATTGATGCATTGGGATAGTGGCAGGTGCGGATGGCATTGATGTTGTTCCGCTTCATGATCCGGATGTCCTTTTCCACATCCTCCCTGCGCGGGGAACGTCCTGTGTCGCAGGAAAACTCATGCCGGTTCACGCCATTGAACACAACCCGCTTCCCGTTCAGGCACATGATCCCGTCCTTCATCTCAAAATGGCGGAACCCGACATACTCCGATGCCGTCTCAACCACCCGGCCATCCTTTGCCAGGAGGCAAAGCCTGAGTTCATACAGGTACGGCATCTCCGCGCTCCAGGCATGAACCGTCTCCAGCATGCACTGAATGGATGCCTCAGCCGCAGCGATCTGGCCGAAAGCCCCCTCCCTTGCATCCGGAAGAACCACCTCAGCACCGCCGCAGCGTTCCTTTTTTGGAAATGCCATCCCGCGAACCGGATCAGGGACAGCGCATCCCCTCTCATACAGCTCCCATACGAGCCTTGCGCCTTCCGTCTGTCCGGAGACCTTCACCGCCACATCCAGAACGCCCTGCGAAAAGGTCCTGTCCAGGTCAGCCTTGATGCGCACATCCTCCAGATGCACGCCAAAGACCGGATACAGCTCCACATCACGGAAGATCCCGCTCAGGCGGTACATATCCTGGTCTTCCAGCCAGGAGCCGTTGGTAAATTTGAAATCAAGGACGGCCAGCCTGTTCACGCCCTCCTGAAGGTACGGAGTAAGATCGAATTCCGACGGAGTGAAGGAATCCTCGCTGTAGCCGACAAAGTCTCCGTTCAGCCACAGCGCGAAGCCGGATTCCACACCGTGGAAACGGATACGGATCTTCTCTCCCTTCCAGGCATCCGGCACCTCAAAAAAGGTGACATACTGCGCGGTCGGGTTGAAGCGCCTCGGCGCAGCCCCGAGGGCGAGATTCTCCCTCCCGTCCCAGGGATACTGGGAATTGACATAGGCAGGCGCGTCATATCCTTCCATCTGGATGTTGGACGGTACCGGAATCTCCCGCCATCCGCTGACATCCATCTGCGGCTTCTCAAAGCCTGCCGCAATCGACGATGGATTTTCCGCATAATGGAACCGCCACATGCCGTTCAAAGAAAGGCTCAGCTCTCTCCCATCCGGCCCCAGGATCCGGGTGTCGGAATGGGCCGGGAGCACATTGACCTTAAAGGCAGCAGGGTCATCAATCATACCAAGGTTAAAATTCTGCATGGTCTCTCCTCATGAATCAAATGTTTCAAACCGCTTCATCATGGCACCGTAACGAAACCGCGCCATCTTATTTTTCTCCAGAACATCCGCCTCACTGCCATGGTACTGGCAGCGGATGCAATAATACTCTTCCTTCTGCGCATCATAAAACATGTCAATGTCGAGATCCCGCATGAAGCAGGAAGGACATCTGTAATTCAGCTTTCCTTTGCCAGCCTGAGCCATGTCGTTACCTCCTCTCCTTCGGCTACCTCCATGACGGTGCCAAGGGTAAACATCGGTGAAAATGCATATCCTTCCTCAATGAACCCGCAGGCATCCCTGCGGCTTGATTCCATGGTGATCTTCGTCTCGATCTGGGGAATCTTCGCCCAGATGCGCGCCGCTCCGTCCATCCGTCTGCTGCGGTCCTTATACAGATATTCCAGGATCTCCTGCGACCTTGCGCCGGACGCATCCGCCGGGGAATCGAGTCCAAGGAGCACCCCTGTCATGTCCTGCGTATATTCCGTAGTCCCGTAGCAGGCGGTGATATACTCCTTCAGGGTGACCTTCGCATCCTTCCTGCTGAAGTCATACACCTTCCTGGTCATTGCGATCGAGGAATCCCCCTCCCGGAAGGAAACGGTTGTCTGTACCTTAAAAGTAAGGTCTCCCAGTTCCAGCTCCACCGGATCCAGGACCAGGTTCCTTTCCTTCAGTCCCTTGCTGCCTTTCCCGTTCAGCAGAAGGCAGGCTCCTTCCATCTCTTTTTCCAGCAGGCGTGCATGGGTTCTGCACTGGCAAAGGTTCGCCTCCTGCCCCTGGTAGGAAAAAACGGCGCTCCTCACTGTCCCGGCTCCCGCATAATGGGTAAAATAACCCGCCCTGTACTTTTCCTGAATCAGAAACGGATAGGAAGCGTCCACCGGGTTTTTGGTGCCGACCCCCACCGGAATGCGCTGCTTTGCCGCATAATTGCGAAGGTCCACCAGTGCGCCTCCCTGATCCATGTTGATGCAGGCTCTCATATTCGCGTCACAGTACCAGAACAGCTGCTTGTCAGAGCCGTACAGAATATCCCGCCAGGGAGCGCACTCCGGTTCACTGTAGCTCTTCTTCGCCCGGAAATAATCCGCAAACTCGGACATGGTCATATCCTTCAGCTCGCCTTTTTTCTTCAGTTCGCCATAATATCCAAGGCCGTCCTCATAGGATTTCTTCAAAAGCTCATACGGAGCCTCCCATCTTCCCATTTTGTTCAGCCAGCCCGGCCCTACGAACATCATGTTATAGGCGTATCCGTCATTGTACTTTGACAGGCTGCGGTACTGGTCCACCAGATTATAATAATAGGGAAATTCCCAGGTATCAGTGTCATAGATCATGCCCCGCAGGACATTCTGGGGATGCGTCCCAAAGTTTGAGCCGTTTCCGTCATAGCACGCCAGAAGGTCACGGGACAGATGCGGAATGGCGACAATGCCTGAATCCTCCTCCGGACAGGAGGCCGGAGCATGGGTATTCTGCTTCGACGGGATCCATGGTGCCCACGGGCCGCCATCCATAAAGGTATACCAGGAATTGTTGCAGGTATGGTAAGCCTTCGGCCCCTCCTCCCAGCAGGTGGCAACGGCACATTTCACTGAAGGGTACGCAGACTTGATATAGTTGATCAGGTCCGCGTCCAGATAATAGGAGCTGGTCGATTCCGGCCAGAAGCCGAACTTCTCATTGAACATACCGAAGACATCGTCCACGATCGCTTTCCTGTCTTCCATCGAGAACATCCAGATGCAGAATTCCCTGGTATGATACTTTTCCCTGAACTGAGGGCAGGGAAGCCCCAGCAAGGACAGGCCGATCTCATCCCCCCAGTTCTCATGATCCTGCTTCGCGATCGCCACCGCTTCCTCCGAGAACATGGATGCATAGGTCATCTGGATCGTCGTCCTGAGACCGTTTTTATGTGCCGTCTCCTGCTGGAACCGGAAGATATCCAGAGACTCATCCCTCAGGTCCGACCGCCCGATATTCTCCTTCTTCCCGCTCCCGGTTACCTTTTCGGCATATTCCGGCGCAAGCTCAGGGCGGTGGATGATATTGACTATAAAGTCACTCATGTTAATTCCTCCTGAATTTGGTTTGTAACAGGTCACGCCCAATCGTTTCTGAAGGATACCTGACATTGAGTTACGCTCCTGCCACAGATAGAATCATAATGCCACCCCGCTGGGCGGGATGGCACTCAAAAAAAGCCTCTTTATCCGCAAAACCAACCCTCAATCCAGGCAGCAGGCCTGCTGCCTGGAAAAAGGCTGCAATGCGTGATTACTTGACCGATCCCGTGATACCTTCCGCAAACTGCTTCTGGAGGACAAAGAATACCACCATCGTCGGGATCGAACAGAACAGGACGCCCATCATGAGGACGCCGTAGTCGATCGTGTATCCGGCGGCAAGGTTTGCGATCAGCATCGGCATGGTCTGTGCCGAGTTGTCCGTCATGACAACCTTCGGCCACAGATACGCGTTCCATGCATTCATGAAGGTAATGACGGCAGCTGCCGCATAGGTAGACTTCATGATCGGCATATACTGCTTAAAGAAGATCCCTGCCTCAGTCTGCCCGTCGATGCGGGCTGCCTCCATAATCGCAGGCGGGAAGTTCCGGCTGTTATTCCGGAACATCATGATCATGAAGGGTGTGGCGATCTGGGGAAGGATGAACCCCCAGACACTGTTCAGCATCCCCATTTTGGAGATCATGGTGAACAGCGGGATCATCGTCGCAACGCCCGGGATCATCATCGCCAGCAGCAGGAAAGCAAACAGCCTGTCCTTTGCCTTATCCGCATACAGCTCAAAGCCGAACCCGGCCAGCGAGCAGATGAACAGGCAAAGAAGCGTCTGCGCGATGGAATACAGGAACGAGTTGCCCATGGACTTCCACAAAGGCTGCGCCGCGATCAGGTTCTGGAAATTCTGCAGTGCATAGGTTCCGAACCAGACCTTTCCTCTGGCAACATCCACGGTGTTGTTTGTCGCAGCAGTGATCATCCAGAACAGCGGGAATACGCTGATAAAGGACCATATAATCAGGAAAATATAGCTCGGGATCAGCCTGCGCTGCACCATCGAACGGTTTTTTTTCGCCTTAGTCACGCGTATCACCTACTTTCATGTTGATAAATGCAAGGATCGCAACCATGATGAAGATCACGAAGGACATGGCGGAGGAATAGCCGAAATGTCCGACGCCCTGTCCGAATGCCATGTTGTAGACATAGTGGGACATGGTGATCGTCGCATTCGCAGGACCGCCGTTTGTCAGGTTGACGGACTCATCGAACAGCTGCAGGGTACCGTTGATGGACATGATGAAAGTCATGACGATGACCGGCTTGAGCAGCGGCACCGTAATCCTCCAGAAGGTCGCCCAGGGGGAAGCGCCGTCGATCTTTGCAGCTTCATAGACCTGGTAGTCAATGTTCTGAAGGCCGGCAAGGTAGAATACCATATTGTAGCCGGTCCATCTCCAGATCAGGGCGATGATGATGATCGCCTTGGCCGTCCCTGCCGTTCCCAGCCAGTTGATGTTCTCATGGATGATATGCAGGTTCATCAGCACCTGGTTGATCAGGCCCTGCGTCGCAAACAGCGACTTAAAGATCAGTGCGTAGGAAACCAACGAGGTCGCGCACGGAAGGAATACCATCGTGCGGAACAGTCCCTTGAATTTCAGATCCTTGTTGTTCAGGATCTGGGCAAGGAGGATCGCAAGGATCAGCATGACCGGAACTTCGATAATCAGATACAGAAATGTGTTCTTCAGGGAGGTGATAAAGATCTTGTCCTGAAGGATGCGGGCATAGTTGAAATTCCATGGGTCAGCCCAGGTAAGCAGGGATCCCTTCCCTGATTTGAAAGAAGTGATAAATGCCTGGATCATCGGCCAGAAGCTCATGATCAGGATCATGATGGTAGCAGGCATCAGGAAGATCCAACCGGCTCTCCGCTCTTTTGCCCGTACGCTTTTGCCTTTTTTATTCACTGTCTCTTTCTCCCTATCCATCCGGCCCGGATGCCGCCGGCATTGCCCAAAGGCGGCAGGCGGGCCGGATGATGCTATTTGAAAACAAAGCGGAGATGCGATCTGGCATCTCCGCCGACTCAAATATACTTCACTTCAGTTTACTGAAACCTGATCCGTGCTGCGTCAGCCTGCCATCTCGAAGGAAAGCTGATCCTGAGCATCCTGCAGTGCAGCCGCTACAGACTCATCGGTCGGCTCGCCGGCAGCAACCAGATTCTGGATCGCGGTACCCACATACTGACGGGCCTGATAGTGATAATCGCTCTGCTCGATGACCGGAACGAATGCGCCCATGGCAACGATGTCAGCATAGATCGGCTGGTCGTTGAAGAACTCAACGCCTTCCTGATAGACATCAGACTCGCCTGCAGAGATGGAGCAGGTGATGACTCCGCCGTTCTTCAGAGCCGCGTCATAGGTCTCGGTGCTGCCTGCGCCGAAGGTCTTGGCCAGAAAATCAGCAGCAAGATCCGGCTTGGAGCAGTTTCCTGTGATGTACAGGGAAGAACCGCCGTTGGAAGCATAGCCTTCGCCGCCTTCCAGGGTCGGAAGAGAGGTGATCTCCCACTTTCCGGAATTCTCGGCAGCCTGCTCCATGGTCGGGATGATCCAGTTTCCGTTCAGGACGCCGGCTACCATGTCGCCGATGATCGCCTGATCGGTGTAATCGGACCAGTCATTTCCAAGATACAGGACATTCTTCTGAATCATCGTGACAATGTTCTTGATGATCTGGATATACTTCTCGTTGGTCGCGAAGGTCGGCTCGCCGTCGGTAAACTGGCTCTCACCCTCAGCCTGAAGCATCATATACGGAAGGTCATTGCCGGATCCATCCATGCAAAGGAGGTACTTTCCGGTCTTCTCATAGACAGCCTCACCAACCTCGATGAACTTGTCCCAAGTGCAGCCGACCATATCGTCAAAGCTGTATCCGGCTTCTTCCAGAAGGTCCGTCCTGTAAGCCATGATCGCGGTACCGTTATCTACCGGAACGCCAAAGTGTGTGTCTTCGATCGTGCTGTAGGAAAGCTTCTCAGCGCCGAAGTCATCCCAGTTGATGTCCGCATCCGCAAGGTCAAGCCACGCGTCCGGATAGCTGACATAGAACTGCTGGAAATAGTGATCCTGGAACAGAACGATATCCGGAAGGTTGCTGTAGTCGCCGGACTGTCCTGCCAGCGTGACTGCATTCTCAACATCCGAAGAACCGGACTGGGTAATGATGTCGAGCTTGAAATCCGGGTTCACGTTCTTCTGGTAATCCGCCTCAGCCGCCTCAAGTGCCGGGATATTGAAGTTCGCGTCCCACGCATAGACGGAAAGGGTGTTCTCATCCTCGGAAGCCACATCGGCCGCCGGCGCTTCCTCTGCAAACGCGCTCATCGGAACCATGGATACTGCCAGGACTCCAGCTGTCAGAAGCGAGATCAATCTTTTTTTCATTGTATGATACCTCCTTACATATACCTGTTGGCAAGTTCCCTCCGGTTGTTCGTACCACCGGATTTCTATCAGTAATGATATACAGTTCTGAACAAGGATTGTGTTCATAATGGCGCAAGAAAAACGCGTTTTCGACCACTTTTCGTCATGTTGACGAAAGTTTTTTTGCAAGCCGCCCCGCTGGCAGGGAGATAAACCATTACAATTTCTTTACTTCATACAACAATGCCTGATAATCCCCCCTGACGCGGGGAACGATGATCCCGGCCTTCATCAGGGTATCGCCGTTGAACCGTCCGAGGGAGGATGCGGTCTGCGGTCCTAAACCGCTCTCTCCATTGCGCGCTGCCATCTCTCCCCTGTAATCACAGGACACCTCATACACGGCCTCCGGATCCAGACCTTGCATCCTTACCCGGACTCCCGGGCGGTTGGGCTGGGCAAGCACCTGCACATAGGTCATGTAAGCCAGCGAGCGGTCTTTGGCGACAACCATCCAGCAGTCATAGATATGGTTTTCCCGGAATGAAGCGATCCGGTAATAATCCCCTTCTCTGTTCACCGGATGGATCTTCCGGAACTGTGCCACCTGGTCCGGGATCCGGGCAGTCTCTTCCGGGTCCATATTGCGGATATCAAGCTCATATCCGAAGGTGCCTGCCATTGCCACCTTCGCCCGGGTATTGAACGGAACCTCCCTGCCGGTCTGCTGGTTCGGGATGACGGAGACATGGGCTCCCATGGTGGAAACAGGGAATACCAGGGCTGTCCCTTCCTGAATCGCCAGCCGCTCGATGGCATCCGTATCATCGCTGGTCCAGATCTGCGGGCTGTAGAACAGCATTCCTGCGTCAAACCGCGCTCCGCCACTGGAACAGTTCTCCAGAAGCAGGTCGGGAAAATCCTTCAAAAGCTGTCCCTGCATCCGGTACACAGCCAGCACATACCTGTGCAAAAGCTGGCCCTGGCAGCCCGGCTCATAGGCCAAAGACCCTACGTCTGTCAGGTAACGGTTCATGTCCCACTTGACATAGGCGATATTGGCGGACGAGAGCACGGCCTTGATCTGGTCATACACCCCGCTCCAGACCTCGGGACGCGTGATGTCGAGGACATACTGCTGGCGCAATGCCCCGGGCTTTCTTCCCGGCAGGCTGAACCTCCAGTCCGGATGCGCCCGGAACAACTCCGAGTCCTCACAGATCATCTCCGGCTCCACCCACAGGCCGAACTTCAGCCCCATGGCATTGACTTCATCCACCAGGCGTTTCAGCCCGCCCTTCAGCTTGCGCTCATCCACGAACCAGTCCCCGAGGGAAGAGGTATCATCGTCCCGGTGGCCGAACCAGCCGTCGTCCATGACCAGCATGTCGATCCCGGCCTCCTTTGCCGCCCTGGCAAACCCGATCAGGACATCCGTATCAAAGTTCATCATCGTAGCTTCCCAGTTGTTGACCAGTACCGGGCGGTTCTGGGTAAGCCAGCGTTTCTCGATCAGATGATTCCGGTACAGGTCATGGTAAGTGCGGGTCATCTTCCCCAGGCCTTCATCAGAATACACCAGCACCGCCTCCGGCGACTGGAACACATCTCCCGGCACAAGGGGCCATGAGAAGTATTCCGGATGGATCCCGATCACGCACCGAAGCTGCCCGATCTGGTCAACCTGGGCCTTTGCCAGAAAATTACCGGAATAGATCAGGCTCATCCCCCACACATCCCCGGAGGTCTGCGTGGCATCCGGGGAAAGGATCGCCAGGAAAGGAGAATCCTCCGCGCTCGATACGCCGCGCAGCGATTCCGCGCTGACGCTGCCGGTCATCAGCTTCTGCCTGGTAATCGTGCGCTCCCGCCCCCAGGAGCCATGCAGGGTCAGAACATCACTCTCCGCAAGATCGGCATTCAGCTGTCCCGACAGGACTCTCTTCAGGGTGCACGGAGCATCAGAACGGTTCACTACCCTGACGCTCTTCACGATCACATCCAGGTCCTTGTATACCGTATACAGCAGGTGGACATCCAGCCCCAGCACATCATCCGCCATCAGCACATCCAGCGTATCACAGCATTCCCTGCATCCCCTGGTATGGGGCAGCCCCTCCGGAACGACCTTCCCTTCCGTCACGGAAAACGAGCGGTAGGTCAGCTCCACACCCAGCTGGCCATATTCATTTTCCACACTCAGACAATTCTCCCGGAAATCCCCTGTCCCGAAGAAGGAATACTCGAAGGGAAATGTCTGCATGAAACGCACCTTGTCGCGTTCATTCACCTTCGGAGAAAATGGAAACTCATCCAGCCGGAATGCCTTTTCCATGCCCGTCGTATCCGACAGCTTCGGTCCATAATACAGATGCCCGAGCCACGCTCCGTCCGCCAGTGCCATCACATAGCTTGTATTCGGAGTTGCCATGTGAAACAGCTGCTGTTCTTCCACATATTTAATCATGTGCTTCCTCCATTTCCATCTCGCTCTCACCGGAATCAAGCTCCGGGAGATACTTTTCAAAATCCTTCAAAAGAAGCTTCGAGCAGATCATTGCGATCCCTGAGAACCCAAAGGTGGCCCAGAGAAATGCATAGAGCGGCATCCGTACCACGTCCATGTAGGTCCAGATCAATGGTCCTGCGTTCAGCACCAGGATGAGGAGGGCACGGAGCGGGTTTTTCGCGGCAAAGTAGATCCCGTTCCTGATCAGTCCCTTCAGGCTGTCCGAAAAGGCCGCCATCACAGGGATCACATGGAACAGGATGAGCAGCAGGATCCCTGCAACCAGGTAGACCGGCCAGCGGAAATAACGCATGACGCTCTGGGTTCTTGTCACAAACATGATATCCAGCACCAGAATGACTGCCAACCCAAGAAAAGCCAGAAAGCCCAGGAACGCCTGCCTGAAATTCATGCGGAAGCTCTTCCAGAAATCCACAAACGGATTCAGGGAGCTGTCCACGCGCAGCGTCTTGAGGCAGACGTAGTACATCGCGACCCATGCCGGCCCTGCCGTTATCACAGGGAGGCTGAACAGGACGAACATCAGGTTTGCCCCGAACAGGATAAAAAGCCTGGATGTGATCCTCCCAAGCAGGCTCTCTTCACTTAGGATGCCCCATATTTTTTCTTTCAACTTCGTCCCCTCTCCCGTCTTTCGTTTCTGTTTCACATGTCGAACCTGTAACTGACTGGTCTGTTCCGGAATAACGCTTCATCGTGCCCGCCTGTTTTCTGAGCAGCGCCTGCCTGTTTTACTATGTGATTGATTTTTGAGCTATGCAATCGGATGAAAAGACAAGCAAGCTCCTTAGTCCGCCTGCGCGGTCTCTGCCTCCAGCGTACTGCTGTCCACCGGCCCGGTCCTGCCTTCAAGGATCCAGTCCAGGAACTTCACTGCCGCATCCAGGTTCCTTGTATAAGAGCCGATCGCGTACACGCAGCTGTTCTCATAGATATGATACCGGGTCATGAGGATACTGTCGCTGACATCGATGCCGATGGGAACCGGCTGTGTGCTGTACTCCGTATCATAGGGAATGCTGTAGACCAGCCGGTCCTTGTACGTCTCATAGATCTTTCTGCAGGGCTCGGAGGACAGGTCGATCAGCCTTCCGCTCCTTCCGAGGGCCTCGATCTCCTCCCGCCGCATTGTCACCGCGTCCATCTGCCCTGTCTCCACCATCGCGACAAAGGTCTCATAGTAGGCGTTGTTCATTCCGGAAGGAGTAGTGGGATCAAAATACAGCTTGTCCTCAAACAGCACATTCTTCTTGATGGTGTCATATCCTGAATACTCCACATAATCCTTCCACAGCTGTGAGCCGTTTCCGACCTGGGTCATCGCATTCGGAAAAACCACGCCGATCCAGTTTTCCCGGATCGCCGTAGTGCTGCGCCAGATAAACCAGCTCCCGAACACCACCGCAAATCCGATGCCGATGATCCAAAGCCAGTAGTAATCCCAGATATACTGCATCCTCTGCTTCATCGGAAGGGAGGCGATCTTCTGAAACTCTTCCCGGCGCCTCGCAGCCCTTTCCTCTTTTCCTGTCTTCTTCATCCGCAAAATCCTGTCTCAATGAAGGATCCGCCCTAAGGACCTGCCGGCAGGCAGGAAGTTTTTTTCCGGGCAAATCCTGAAAAAGACCGGAACAAATCATGTCCCGGCCTTTCGTCAGTTTCTTTCTTCCCCGCCAGGTTCCTGAACCCGGCATCATGAAAGGGTGCGGAGCACTTTGCCGATCAAAGCTTTCCGCCGGAAGTCGCGATACCTTCCACGAACTGCTTCTGGAAGATCACATAGATGACGACCATCGGCAGCACAGCCAGCGTCGCA
>ODAI011529244.1_pt1 | contig 13348 bp, 13 predicted proteins | sample 1539321 | NCBI WGS metagenome assembly ODAI01 (sample SAMN02144231, study PRJEB22623) | gut metagenome | biome: sheep rumen | host: Ovis aries | place: New Zealand
ATTCCGCGCAGCGATTTCGGTCTCTATGTGGATATGATCGCGGCGGAAATAATTCTGCAGGATTATCTTAATAATATGACGAATACAGCGTCAAAAGTATCATTGTGATACCGAGCGTTGCGCGGCTTCGCATCGGGGTTAATTCCGGAAGCCGGAGGCATGCCTCAGCATCGCCTCCGGGTAATTGCCCGGAACATGTCTTACGGCCGGGGTGAAATACGATATTCGTAATGGTTCCTGTGGCAGCGAAAGGGGAAAATCGCTGCAACAGGATACAGTATGAATGATTTCGACCGGATATAAGACAGATAGCAGAAATCTGAGGAACGTGAAAGGTGCTTCGCACTCTGCGCGGCACGGCAGGAACGACGAGATGTTCCTGATGTCAGACCGGAGGAAGTATGAAAGTCGAATCAATTACATTTAAAGATGAAAGCAACAATGATCATGAATTTTACGTCGTTGAGCAGACGCGTGTGAACGGGACCAATTATCTTCTGGTAGCGGATGCACCGGAAGGAGACGCGGAAGCTATGATACTGAAAGATATATCCGACGAGAGCTCCGGGGAGGCGGAATATGTCCCGGTGGCGGACGAAAAGCTGCTCGAAGCTCTGATGAAGGTATTTTCGGAATTGCTGGAGGACGACGTGGAGATTCAGCTTTGAACGAAACGGAGGAAATACTTGAATAATCAGGACAACAGAGCAGATACCGTGAATACCCGGAACGCAGCAGGGCAGACCGATCGTGAGCGCGTCATCGGGGAGAAACTTAAGATCATACCTCTCGGAGGCCTTGAAAGAATCGGCATGAATATCACGGCTTTCGAGTATGGAGACAGCATCGTTGTGGTCGACTGCGGGATGGCTTTTCCCGAGGACGACATGCTTGGCATTGACTTTGTTCTTCCTGACACGACCTATCTGGAAGAGAACTACAGCAAGGTCAAAGGTTTTGTGATTACTCACGGGCATGAGGACCACATAGGCGGAATTCCGTATGTATTCCGCAAGATTAATGTACCTGTTTACACGACGCAGCTGACTATGGCTCTGATCGAGAACAAACTCGAAGAGCACAATATGCTCCAGACTGTACCACGCAAGGTCGTACAGTTCGGGGACACGGTCGATTTTGGGGAAATTCAGGTCGAATTCATTAAGACGAATCATTCCATTCAGGATGCAGCGGCACTTGCCATCTATACACCGGGCGGAACCGTGGTACATACCGGCGACTTTAAGGTGGACTACACGCCGGTATTCGGGGATGCGATAGATTTGCCGCGATTTGCGGAGATCGGACGCAAAGGCGTACTCGCGTTATTGTGTGATTCAACAAATGCCGAACGGCCGGGACACACGATGTCAGAGAAGACAGTCGGGGCAACATTTGACAGAATCTTCTCCGAGTACGGAAAGTCCAGGCTGATTATCGCTACCTTTGCATCAAACATTGACAGAGTTCAGCAGATCATCAACTCCGCCTCAAAATACGGTCGGAAGGTCTGTCTGGAAGGACGTTCGATGGTCAACGTCATCGGGACTGCCATAAGAATAGGGTATGTCGACGTACCCGACGGCACACTGATCACTTTGGATGAACTGCACCACTATCCGCCGGAAAAAACGGTACTTGTGACGACAGGCAGTCAGGGTGAATCCATGGCCGCGTTGTCTCGAATGGCGGCTAATCTTCACAAGAAAGTCAAAATCATGCCGGGCGATGTGATCGTCTTTTCTTCACATCCCATACCGGGTAATGAGAAGGCGGTATCGAACGTCATCAACGAGCTGGCGGAAATCGGAGCAACCGTGTTGTTCGAGGATGCACATGTCTCCGGACATGCCTGCCAGGAAGACATCAAGCTGATATACTCACTGGTACAGCCAAAATATGCTATCCCCGTTCATGGGGAGATGCGTCATCTGCGGGCGCAGGCTGCTGTAGCAGAGTCGCTCGGCATCCCGAAAGATAATATTTTCATTCTCCACTCCGGAGACGTCCTCGAAATCAGCGAGGAGAAAGCCAAAATCATCGGCAAGGTACAGACCGGTACGATTCTGGTGGACGGCCTTGGCGTGGGCGATGTAGGAAATATTGTCATCAGAGACAGACAGCGTCTGTCTGAGGATGGTATTATTGTGGTGGTACTTACCCTCGAGCAATATACGAACCGCCTGCTGGCGGGACCTGACCTGGTCTCCAGAGGATTTGTCTATGTCAGAGAATCGGAAGATCTTCTGGAAGAGGCTACCCGGACAGTCGAGGATGCTGTCTGGAGATGTCTTGATCGAAAAGTGACGGACTGGTCAAAAATAAAAACGGAAATAAAAGATGATCTCAGCGGATTTGTATGGAGACGGACGCAGAGAAGACCGATGATCTTACCGATCATAATGGAGGCCTGCCCGTGACCATCTGCTCTGAGATTGGAGGACGGTTAACATGAGTAGCATTCAGAAAAGCACCGAGGACCTGATAGAGAGTGTCAAGAGCGGAGCAGCGTACAGAAGATACAGAAAGTGCGAAAAGGCTCTGAAAAAATATCCGGGACTCTCGGAAAAACTGGACAAACTAAGAGGAGACATATATCGACTCTACGACGGATCAAACAGTGAAGAGCTTCTGGAGAATACGGAAGAGTTGCAGAGAATGTATCAGGAGATGCACAAGATACCGGAAGTGAACGCATATCTTGAAGCTGAAACCGAATTAATCCTGCAGGTCAGAAATATATATCGACGACTCGTTGGTGAAGTCGGAATCGAACCGCCCGATATGTGACGGAACTGAAAGAGGATCGTATGGCAAATAATAAAAAGAATGATGTCACATATATTGTGACGGTAATGGGTGCACGGGGGATTATCAAACTTCTTCTGATCGTGCTTGTCATAATATTCTTCATTTTCCTGGCGAGGACCTCCTATAAGTTCGGGTATTCTATTTTTAATGAGAGACCCATGAACGCGGAGACGCCGAAGGAGATTTTGGTGGAGATTCCGAAGAATGCCTCAACGCTGGAGATCGCAACTATTCTCGAGAATAACGGCCTGATTGAGAACCGCTTCATCTTCCTCCTGCAGGAGAGGTTCTCCGCCCACCATGGAAATCTTCAGCCCGGCAAGTATTACATGAATACCGGGCAGACGGCATCACAGCTGCTGAAAATCCTGGCAAGAGTGGATACCGAAAATCAGCCCGAGCAGGAAGATGAGAGTACGGAGACTGATTCGTCGGTGGCAGGCGGATGAAGCACACGTTAATTTTGGAAGGATAGTATGACAGAAGCGGAGAGAATGAAGATTTTTCTCGCATCGCTGGATACCGGAAATTCGGAGTTTCTTGACGGGCTGGAAAAGCAGGCCCGTCAGCAGTATGTTCCGATTATCCGACATGAGACGCAGAGCGTGCTCAGAGTTCTGCTTACACAGATCAGACCCGCGGAAATTCTGGAGGTAGGAACTGCCATCGGATTTTCCGCGATTCTTATGTGTGAAAATACGGAAGCACACATCACAACGATCGAGAATTATGAAAAACGAATAGAACCGGCACGGGACAATTTCAGAAAGGCCGGGGTGTCAGATCGCGTCGATCTGATATTCGGAGATGCGGCGGAGGTTTTACCAACCTTGAACGGGCCATACGACTTTGTCTTCATGGATGCCGCGAAAGGTCAGTATCTGCGTTTCCTGCCGGATGTGCTGAGGGTCCTTCGAACGGGAGGAATGCTCGTATCGGACAATGTCCTGCAGGAGGGCGATATTCTTGAGTCGCACTATGCGGTCGAGCGCAGGAACAGGACGATTTATAAACGCATGCGGGAGTACCTGTATGAGTTGACGCACAGGGAGGATCTTGTGACAACGATATTGCCGATCGGGGACGGGCTGGCGCTGACGGTAAAGAAAGTATGAGAGTGTGTGTAATCGACTTTTGGCGACTTTATCATCATTTGAAAAAATGATATCAGTTTGTAATGACAGGAGTGACATATGAGAAAACCGGAACTTCTTCTGCCGGGAGGCAGTCTGGATGTTTTGAAAGTGGCAGTGCTCTACGGAGCGGATGCCGTATATATCGGAGGGGAATCGTTCGGCCTCAGGGCGAAAGCGAAGAATTTCTCCCGTGCGGAGATGGAGGAAGGCATTGCCTTTGCTCACGAGCATGGAGCAAAAGTTTACGTGACCGCCAATATATTTGCCCATGACGCAGACCTTGAGGGTGCGGCCGCATATTTCAGAGAGCTGTCAGAAATCGGGCCGGATGCGGTCCTTGTCGCGGACCCCGGTATGTTCATGCTCGCGAAGCGTAACGCCCCGAATCTGGAGCTTCATATCAGTACGCAGGCCAATAACACAAACTATGAGACATGCCTCTTCTGGCATGAGCTCGGGGCAAAGCGAATCGTCACGGCACGGGAGCTTTCGCTCAGGGAAATCAAAGATATACGTGCGCATATTCCGGATGAGCTCGAGATTGAGTCGTTCGTCCACGGTGCAATGTGCATATCCTATTCGGGAAGATGTCTTCTGTCCAGCTATCTGGCCGGTCGGGACGCCAACAGAGGACTCTGTACACATCCGTGCCGCTGGAAATATGCGGTGATGGAGGAGACGAGGCCCGGAGAGTACATGCCGATCGAGGAGAATGAGAGGGGAACGTTCATTTTCAATTCAAAGGATCTGTGCATGATTGAACATCTGCCCGATCTTTACGAGGCCGGAATCGACAGCTTCAAGATTGAGGGACGTATGAAGACAGCGCTCTATGTGGCAACGGCAGCCAGAACATACAGGCTTGCCATGGATGCATACGAGCGCGATCCGAGAGAGTACGAGGAGAAGCTTCCGTGGTTCCGCGAACAAATCGCGGATTGCACATATCGCAAGTTCACGACGGGCTTCTTCTATGGGAGACCGGATCAGGAAGACCAGATCTATGACAGCAATACGTATGTTAACAATTACACGTTCCTTGGAATTGTGAGAGAAATTGACGGGAACGGGGACGCGGTCACAGAGCAGAAGAACAAATTCTGTGTCGGAGACACGATAGAGATCATGAAGCCGGACGGACGCAATGTGGTTACAAAGGTGCTTGCGCTGCATGACGGTGAGGGTCAGTCGATGGACTCCGCTCCGCACCCTAAACAGGAACTGCATATCCGTCTTGAGGCGGAGGCAGAGCCGTGGGATATTCTCAGGCGGGCGAACTGAGCCGAAGAGCGGTTCGACGTTCCCGGCACGACGTGCGCGCATGTCTCAACTATGGTCTCGAGAATTGCGCGATTGTACTTACGATAAAGCCGGATTTCACTTTGCGCGCGTATCATAAGACTCACGTCACGAGTATTGCGCGATGAAGAATAAAGGAGCTGCCGCATTAAAGTGTGGAGCCACAATATAAAGCAGACGATATTTGAAAATGTCTGCTTTATATTGTGCCAACACTGCTTTTAATGCGGCAGCTCCGTTTTGAATTCAAAAACTTTTTGAAAAAGAAATGCGATTATTTCCGCGCTTTATTTATTCGGATCGAGTGTAACGCCCCGATGCTTGTCGCCTTTCGGATTTTTTCCGTACTCATAATCGTTGCCCGGAAGAATGACGTTCAGCAGGACGCCGGCGATCGATGCGATTGCAAGGCTTGTCAGTGTGATGGATGTACCTGCAATTTCAAATGTCAGTCCGTCCGCAAAACCGAGTCCGCAGACGAGGATGACAGCACAGATGATCAGGTTGCGGCTGTTCGTCAGGTCAACGCGGTTCTCGACAACATTACGGATACCGATTGCGGAGATCATTCCGTAAAGGATGAAGCTTACGCCGCCGATGATGGAAGCCGGAAGCATTGTGATGACGCCGGCAAACTTCGGTACGAAGCTCAGGATGATTGCGAAAATGGCTGCCAGGCGGATAACTGACGGATCATAGACCTTGGAGAGTTCGAGTACGCCTGTGTTCTCACCGTATGTCGTGTTGGCCGGACCGCCGAAGAAAGCGGATAATGATGTGGCAAGACCGTCACCGATCAAGGTGCGGTGAAGACCCGGATCCTCAATAAAGTTCTGGCCGACAGTCGCGGAAATTGCGGACATATCGCCGATGTGCTCCATCATTGTAGCGATTGCGATCGGTGCCATGACCAGGATCGAGGTGATGTGGAATTTGCAGATAAAGAAATCCGGTACACCGACCCAGGAGGCTGCGGTAACATTTGAAAAATCGAGAATCGCACTTCCGTCCGGATTGTGGAGTCCGGTGACGAACATGACGAAGGCGACTCCGTATGAGATAACAACGCCCATCAGGATCGGGATGATACGGAACATTCCCTTGCCCCAGATGTTGAATACGATGATGACGGACAGTGCAATCAGAGCGAGGAACCAGTTGGTGCTGGCATTGCCGATTGCGGATCCTGCGAGTGAAAGACCGATGCAGATGATGATCGGGCCGGTGACGACAGGCGGCAGATATTTCATGACGCGCTTTACGCCGACAAGCTTAATGACCAGGGCAAGGATCAGGTAAAGCAGACCTGCCACGACGATACCGCCACACGCATACGGAAGCTTTTCGCCGTACGTCATATCTGCGAAAATTCCGCTTTTCAGGTTAGCAACGGTGGCAAAGCCGCCGAGGAATGCAAAGGATGAACCGAGAAATGCCGGAACTTTCATCTTGGAGCAGAGGTGGAAGAACAGTGTTCCTACGCCTGCAAAGAACAGTGTGACCTGAATGGAGAGACCCTCTCCGTGGAAATACGTGTTGACCAGAATCGGTACAAGGACTGTCGCACCGAACATCGCGAACAGATGCTGAAGTCCGAGGATCAGCATTTTCGGAGTGCCCAGAGTGCGAGCATCGGTGACGGCTTCCTGGTTTGGTGTGTTGCTCATGTAAAAACCCTCCTCATTTAAAGACCGTTGACATCTTCACGTGACAGAATACCACTCGGAATGTTATAAGTACAGCACTTTTTTCCCGGAAATGCCGGTTGCTCTGTGAACCGGAGCGAAAAAGACTTTCCAACTGATGCCTTTCCGGTATATAATAAGACTACTTTCAGGGGCGTTCTGCCCGAACTTTTTCCACTTATTAATTTCATAATGCATAAGGAGAGGTACTATGTTCAATCGTGTACTTTCTGCCGCCATCGTCGGAATAGATGTCATTCCGGTACAGGTCGAAGTTGATGTCAGCGACGGCCTTCCGCAATTCACGATGGTCGGAAGTCTGACCGGACAGGTCAGGGAAGCCGAAGACCGTGTGCGCACATCTCTGCGCAATATCGGCTTTGCGCTTCCCCCGAAGAAAATAACTGTCAATCTCGCGCCGGCGGATGTATTGAAGAACGGGTCAGGTTTTGATCTGCCGATTGCACTCGGAATCCTTGCCGGTGAGCAAAAGATCCCGGCGGACTCTCTGAATAGTCTCATGGCCATAGGGGAACTCAGTCTGAACGGAGATATAAACCCGGTCAGCGGGGTCCTGCCGTCTGCGCTGCAGGCAAGGAAGCTGGGTATTCATACCATGCTTGTGCCGGCGGGGAATGAGAGTGAAGCCAGGGTCGTAACCGATCTCGACATCATTGGATTCAGATGCATAAATGAGGTTCTGGAGTTCCTCAGGCACGGCACGCTGCCGAAAACAGAGGAAGTAAAAAGCGAGTCTCCGGAACTCAACCGCTATAATCTTGATTTTTCGGACATACGGGGGCAGGAGAATGTAAAGAGAGCTGCCACAGTAGCAGCCGCAGGCTTTCACAATCTTCTCATGATCGGTCCGCCGGGAGCAGGGAAGACGATGATTGCAAGACGTATCCCCACGATTATGCCGCCCCTGACACAGGACGAGAGTCTTGAGATTTCGCAGATCTATTCTGTTGCCGGTCTTCTGAATCCGGAACAGCCCTTCTTAGGAACACGTCCGTTCCGATCCCCCCACCATACCATGACCGCGCAGGCTCTTGCCGGAGGAGGCCGGATCCCCAGGCCCGGTGAGCTGACGCTCGCGCACAGAGGGATCCTTTTCCTTGACGAGATGCCGGAATTCAAAAAAGGATCGCTGGAAATCCTGAGGCAGCCGCTCGAGGACAGGGAAATTGTCATAGCAAGGGCTGCGGGTACGTTTAAATTCCCGGCGGCGTTCCTGCTTCTTGCGGCGATGAATCCCTGCCCATGCGGGCATTTTCCTGACATGAATCGATGCACATGCAAACCGAATGAAATAGCGGCCTACATACACAGAATATCGAGGCCGCTTCTGGATCGCATCGATTTATGCGTTGAGTGTCCTGCCGTGACATATGAGGAGCTGACAGGGAGACACGAAAAAGGAAGGACATCTGCGGAGATACGTGAGGAGGTGTGCGCAGCGCATTTGCGTCAGAAAAACAGATTTGAGGGGCAGGCTGTTCATTTTAACTCGGAGATACCTGCGGATAAGCTCGAAACATACTGCCCGATGGACAGCGAAGCTTCGAGACTGATGCGGCAGGCATTTGAACAGATGCACCTGTCCGCAAGAGGTTACCACAGAATAATCCGCGTTGCGCGAACGATTGCGGATCTGGCCGGGGAGGACATCATTCGAACGCCGCATGTATCGGAAGCTATATGTTACCGGACCATCGACAGGAAGTACTGGAGAGTATGAAAATGAGTGATAGCACATATATTATTAGTAGAAACTCAGACATGTATCCGGCCAGATTTGAAGGCCTTTCTAACATGCCCGAAGAACTTTATGTGATGGGGTCGCTCCCGGATGAAAATGCGCCCGCGGTGGCTATCGTCGGAGCAAGAATGTGCAGCCGTTACGGGCACAATACAGCGTTCACTTTCGGCAAAAAACTCGCGGAGCACGGCGTCTCTGTCATCAGCGGTATGGCTCTCGGCATTGACGGGGCGGCGCAGGAAGGAGCTCTCTCGGGAGGCGGAAAAACATATGCCGTTCTCGGATGTGGCGTGGATGTGTGTTATCCGAGATCAAATAAGATGCTGTATGACCGGATCCCGGAACGTGGCGGAATTCTCTCTGAGTTTCCTCCCGGCACCCAGCCCCTGCCTTATAATTTTCCGCTCCGCAACAGATTGATTTCCGCCCTCGCTGATGTGGTGATCGTCGTGGAGGCGAGGAAGAAGTCCGGATCACTCATCACAGTGGACTATGCCCTGGAACAGGGAAGGAGTGTTTACGCCGTTCCGGGCAGAGTGGGCGATGCGCTCTCGGACGGCTGCAATTACCTGATTGCACAGGGAGCGGGGATCGCCTGGTCCGTGGAGGCTGTCATCGAGGAATTGTCCATGCAGGCATCACTTTCAAATGCAGCAAAGGCCGCCCGCCTGGCTGCCGCGGCAAAACTTCGGCAGCTTTCGGCGGAGGGGAAAATATCCGGAAAATGCCCGGCGGAGGAAAAAAGCTCATGTAAATCAGGTTTAACGGAAGGAAGCGCAGTGAATGATCGCCCGCTTCCTTTGGGGATGGACTCCGGGTCTCTCAAGGGGAAAATACTGCTCGCTCTCGGCAGTGAAACATATTCGCAGGATGAACTGGCAGAGAGAACAGGTCTTACTGTGTCTGATCTCAACGCTGCGATGGGTGAGATGCTTCTCCTCGGATATATTGAGGAAGTCGGACGCGCAAGGTATGTACGAACGCGCGAAAGTTAGGAATTTGTTCAAATTGTCCAATAAAGTCTTCTCTAAATTTATTTTTTTTCCATCTTGTCAGTGGATTTTTTTTGTTGTATAGTTTGGAACTTGAGGAGAGACACGTGAGATGTACAAATCCCATGATGTTCCCCCGGACAGCATGAAGCTGTTTTTGATAGGAGGTAAAGTTTGGCAAAGAATCTTGTAATTGTAGAGTCCCCTGCCAAAGTCAAAACCATAAAAAAATTTCTCGGTTCCAATTATGAAGTGGCAGCGTCCATGGGTCATGTCCGCGACCTGCCCAGAAGCCAGATGGGAATTGATGTGGAGCATGACTTTGAACCTAAATACATAACGATTCGTGGAAAGGGTGAGCTTCTTGCGAAACTCAGAAAATCCGCAAAGGCTGCAGACCGCGTTTTTCTCGCGACCGACCCTGACCGTGAAGGAGAGGCGATTTCATGGCATCTTGTCACAGCGCTGAAGCTGGATGAGAAAAAAATGCGACGAATCACATTTAATGAAATTACCAAGAACGCCGTAAAGGCGTCGCTGAAGAATCCCAGAGAGATCGATATGAACCTTGTGGATGCACAGCAGGCAAGGCGTGTTCTGGACCGAATGGTCGGATATCAGATTTCCCCGCTTCTCTGGGCAAAAGTGAAGCGCGGACTTTCTGCTGGGCGCGTCCAGTCTGTCGCACTCAGGATCATAGCTGACAGGGAAAAGGAGATTGAGGCATTTGTTCCGTCCGAATATTGGACGATCGATGCGGACTTCAGTATCCCGGATACAAAAAAGCCGCTGACAGCGCATTTTTACGGAACAGATAAAAAGATGAACCTCGCCTCGGAGGAAGAGGTCAACGCGGTTCTCGGTGAGCTGGAAGGGGTCGACTGGGAGATCGCCGAGGTAAAAAAAGGCGAGCGGACCAGAAAGCCGCCGCTTCCGTTCACGACGAGTACCCTTCAGCAGGAAGCTGCGAAGACGCTCAACTTCTCGACGTCCAAAACGATGAGGATTGCACAGCAGCTCTATGAAGGCGTGGATATTGCCGGTGAAGGCACGGTCGGTGTGATCACTTATCTGAGAACAGATTCCACGCGTATAGCAGTTGAGGCGGATACAGCGGCAAGACAGTATATAGGCGAGGTATACGGGCAGGAATCGATAGGGTCTTTCGGCAGCGAGAATGTCAACAGAAATTCTCAGGACGCCCATGAGGCCATCCGCCCTACGGATATAAGAAGAACGCCGGTCAAAGTGAAGGAATCTCTGACAAGAGATCAGTTCAGATTGTATCAGCTGATCTGGAAGCGTTTTACGGCGAGTCGTATGGCCAATGCCGTCTATGAGACTGCATCGGTCAGGATCCGCGGCGGAAAGTATACGTTCACGGCTGCGTCATCCAGGCTCAGGAAAGCCGGATTCATGGATGTATATACCACGGACGAGGATGAAAAGACGAGCGGTGACAAGGCAGTCGGAAGTCTGACAAAGGAAACTCCGCTCACACTTCGTGAGATGAAGCCGGAACAGCATTTTACGCAGCCGTCGCCGCATTACACGGAAGCTTCGCTGGTAAGAACGCTTGAAGAGCTCGGCATAGGCCGGCCCAGCACATATGCGCCGACGATTTCTACGATACTGGCAAGAAGATATATCACGAAGGAACAGAAGAATCTGTATATCACCGAGCTCGGCGAGGTGGTCAATGATATCATGTGCAGGGAGTTCCCGCAGATCGTCGATGTACACTTCACGGCCAATCTTGAAACACTTCTCGACGGCGTCGCGGACGGAAAGGTCCAGTGGAAGACAATCGTTGAGAACTTTTATCCGGATCTCCAGGAGGCGGTCAATAAGGCAGAAGCAGAGCTGGAGAAAGTCAAGATCGAGGATGAGGTCAGCGACGTTCCCTGCGAGAATTGCGGCAGGATGATGGTCATAAAGTACGGACCGCACGGAAAATTCCTTGCATGTCCGGGATTCCCGGAATGCCGAAATACCAAGCCGTATTTTGAGACGATCGGAGTCAAATGTCCGGAGTGCGGCGGAGAGGTCGTGCTGAAGCGCACGCGCAAGGGCAGACGTTATTTCGGTTGTGAAAACAATCCGGAGTGCGGATTTATGTCGTGGACCAAACCTGTTGAGAAAAAGTGTCCGGTATGCGGCGGATATATGACCGAGAAGGGAAATAAGTATGTCTGCGCGGATAAGAACTGCGGCCATTCCGAGAATGCCGAGTGATGAATCGCGATAACTGTCCGGAACAGTTGTCTGAACTTATTAAAATAGTACGAATAATCAGAAAATACCGTCGGAACAGTTGTTTTGACGGTATTTTTGTGATATTATCAGAGTTATAAAATATAGTGTAAATCTCGTGGTATATCTGCCATATCTGCGTTCTTTTCAAGCACCGCTGACGGAAAAGGTCAGACTGATTTCGTTCATGCTTGATCGATGCAGATCGGCTGACTTTTATCTGTGGAAAGGAAGTACGGCAAGATGAGTGTACAGCTGCTGGATAAAACAAGGAAAATCAATAAACTGCTGCACAATACGAGCAGCTCAAAGGTTGTATTTAATGACATCTGTAAGGTGATGGTCGATACGCTGAAGTCCAATATCCTTGTAATCAGCAAGAAAGGAAAGGTACTGGGCGTAGGAAAATGCGACGGCGTGGATGAACTCACGGAGCTTTTGTCGAACAATGTCGGTGAATTCATCGACAAGCTTTTGAACGAACGTTTTCTCGGAGTTCTCTCGACAAAAGAGAACGTCAACCTGATCACGCTTGGCTTTGAGGGGGACGACATTTCCAAATATGTCGCAATTATCAATCCTATCGACATTGCGGGCGAGAGATTGGGAACCGTATTCTGCTATCGTTCAGGTGAGCAGTTCGATATCGAGGACATCATTGTCAGTGAATACGGCACAACAGTAGTCGGTCTCGAGATGATGAGATCTGTTGATGAGGAAAATGCCGCAGAGGCGCGCAAGAAACAGGTCGTGAAATCAGCATTTTCCACTTTATCCTTCTCCGAACTCGAAGCGATCATTCATATTTTCGATGAACTTGACGGCAAGGAGGGCATTCTTGTTGCCAGCAAGATCGCAGACCGGGTCGGAATCACAAGATCGGTCATCGTCAATGCGCTGCGCAAGTTCGAGAGTGCGGGAATCATCGAATCGCGTTCTTCCGGCATGAAGGGAACGTATATTAAGGTGCTGAACGATTACATATTTGAAGAGCTGGAAGAAATTAAACTGCGCAGGGAAAAGAAATAAGCACGGCAAATTACATTTTAAAAGAATAGACATTTTTAAATAATCTCTGTTTCGAAATTGGATTCCAACGAAACAGAGATTATTTTTTATTCTTCATCGCGCAATACTCGTGACTTCAGTCGTGAGATACGCGCGCAAAGTGAAATCTGGCTTCATCGTGAGTACCATCTCGCGATGAAGAATAAAAGCCTCAGCTACACAATGCTCCACTGGAGTATTGTTACGCATGCTTAGTCACGGCGGATCGCAGACATGCGCATCTGTGTCAACCGGGGACAATCACACAGTAATCGATAGTCTCATCGCCTAAGTTTTAAAAAATAAATGTTGACATTAGTGTTTGGGGAGAGTATATTATCATACAGATGTTAGCACTCCATA
>ODAI013008396.1_pt1 | contig 13348 bp, 4 predicted proteins | sample 1539321 | NCBI WGS metagenome assembly ODAI01 (sample SAMN02144231, study PRJEB22623) | gut metagenome | biome: sheep rumen | host: Ovis aries | place: New Zealand
CAAAAAGTTTACAGAGGCTTCCTCGGCGCCGCTTTTTTCATTCATGGAACAGCCGGTAAAAGCTGTCGTCATCACCACCAGCGACATCATCGCTATGGCGGTTCTTTTTATTATATTCATTGAATAAGTATCTCCTTAAAATTATTACAGAAATCGTAACACAATGCCTAGTATAGCACATAATGGGCAATTAGCCAAAGAATATCGCAATAACACAAATTAAGTGATAAAATACTAATAATAAATCAATTTTTCAACAGGAGGTTATTTAATGAGAGTACTTTTTAACGAAGGCGTTATTAAAGAAGTCAGTTCGGTAGAAGTTAAGCCCATGGACGTTGGTGATGGCAAGATAATCGGAACTCAGATCAATTTTGTACTTACCAGTGGCGATAAGATAGAGTACATTTATAGCCAGAATGTTCCGATCGAAGAGTCCGGTCAGAGAGCGATTGATTTTGTAAGAGTTCTTTATAATGAGGGCAAGGCAGATTTTTCACATGAGCCTGTTGAAATGCTCTGATGTGTGTTGCTAAAAATAATATCTAAATAAAAAGGTCCTATGCATCATCGTGCATAGGACCTTTAATACTGTTGTTCGTCCATATTATCTCCATTCATTATGAATCAATGTTTGCCGAGACGTCCCTGATTCTTAAGTTCGATAAGCATGTCAAAGACTACCCCCAAAGGTAAACCGGTAATATGGGCAACTTTCTCAGGGTCCGGATAGAATTCATTCTCGCATCTGGTTCTGATGCAGTCCAGGACTACGGGTTTGATATCACAAGTAGCTGTCACCCTCTTATTTCCTCCTTTCTTGAATTGTCTAAAAATATATGGCAGCAGATTTCCTCTGCTACCATATATTATATCGTATTATTTAGCTAAAAGTTAATACTTTTGTGTGAATTTAAGAAATAATTTCAACAGTTTTATGACTCTTTAATCTGCATGTCTTTAAGTTTATTAGCCTGCTTAAAGATATCACCAAGAATGATCTTGAAGTTATTGAACTTATCAACCGCTTCATCGGCGGAGTGAACACCCTCATTTGAAAGAGATGCTACTTCCTGGCTGGTGGCGGAAAGATTTGAGATGCTGTCATTGATCTCTGTTGTGGAAGCGGCAATGGATTTCATTCCTTCACCGATCTCAGAGAAGCGGGAGAGCATTTCCGATACATTCTCGTTGATGCTGTCAAAGTTCTCGCCAACTGTCTCTATCATCTCATTCTGTTCCGAAACGGAAGCAACGGTATCATCAATACTTGCCATTGCTTTCTGAACATCTTCGGTAAGCTCGTTAATAATGTCTGTGATCTCGGTGGAAGCAGTATTTGTTTCGGCTGCAAGCTCACGTACGTCATTAGCTACAACCGCAAAGCCCTTACCGGCATCTCCGGCCCTTGCAGCCTCAATGCTGGCATTAAGAGCAAGGAGGTTCGTCTGCTTGGATATCGACATGATAGATCCGACAATCTTCTGAACTTCTTCAACCTTATTGATGACAGCCTGAGTGGCGTCTACAGTTATTTGGCTGGTTCTTGCTACGTCCTGAGATTTGTTCTTAAGATCCCCGATTACCCTGACGCCTTCCTGAACGGTTTGCTGAGCCGCCTCGGAGGCTTTAGTCATCTCTTTTCTGTTATGCTCTGTTGTCTCTGTCTCCTCCTGGATCTGCTGAACTTTCTGAGCCTGATTTGTGATCGCCTGAGCTGTGCTCTCCATGCTGCTGGCGATATCGCTCATACCGGACTGCTGAGCCTCAATGATTCCCTGAAGGTCATCCATATCCTTTTGTGAACTGTTGAACAGATCTGAGATGGTATTTGCAATATCTGCCATGGCGTTGCCTGTTGCAATTGTCTTATCTGCACCGGCGCTGATCAGTTCGTTGTTCTCGGTATTAAAGGTGGTAAGAAGAGAAACGGTTCCGACACATGCGATGAAAGCAAGGGCCAGGGTAATGAAAGCAGGAACATGGAGCATGTCCAGTGATCCGGTGGTAATGTAAGCCTTTATACAGGAAATAAAGAAAGAAACAACAATGGCTCCGATACCTGCTTTACAGAGTCTGACATTGAGATAGATGATACTGCAGATCAGTATGGGAAGACCGAAGGCAAAATATACTATCTTATCCTCGGCGATAAGAAGTACAAAGTAAAAGATTGTAGCACCGCCCATTATTAAAATGCACCCTTTTTTTACAGTGGAATATTTAAAGTTTCCGATGGCCATAATGATGCCGGAAATAACGGCAACTATGATGATATTGATCTTGGCAAAGGACATTCCGGAGCTGTCAGTAAATGCATTGAAAATAGTAAGCACGATACCTGCCGCTATAATAATTATACATACATAAAAACTGATATTATTGGCTCTCTTATATTGTTCAGCATTCATGGGGTTTCCTCTCTTTTATACGTGAAATGTACGTTTGCGACACATTATTAATTCTAGCATAGTGATGCATATAAATACGTATTTACAATTATTAAAAATTGATAAAACATGAATCGCCCGGTGATGACATTTATTATCTTTTCATTTATATTTATACTTTTTTTAGAACAGTATCATATGCAGTTATAGTACAATAATTATGGTGCTTAAAAACACAATTAAGGTAATAAAAATTTAAGGATTGAGAGGGTAACCGGATGAAGAAAATGAGTCTTCGCGCAAAGATGCTTTTGTGTATTCTTCCCGTAATGGCAGCAGCAATGATCATTCTGACTGCTGTTGCATGCAGTCAGCTTAGCACTTCGATTGAAAATGCTATGGGCGATACCATGAAGCAGACCGTAACAGCCAATGTGAATAACGTTGACGGAGAACTTGAAGTTGTAAGAACCTCCTGTGTTGACATTGCTGAGATGATATCAACGTCTTACAGATTTGTGACCATGGATAACTACAGAGGAACCATAACTAAGATTATCAACAATAATCCTTCAGTTTTGGGATCCGGAATCTGGTTTGAACCCAATGTCTTTGATCCCAATGAAAAATATTGCGGTCCTTATTGGTACAAGGACGGCGGTCAGGTTGTAGAGACCTGGGATTACAGTAATGCTGATTATGATTATTTTAATGAAGAATATTATACAAATGCCAAGGCATTAAGCGAAGGGCAGGCGGTAATAACCGACCCTTACTATGATCCTACATCAGGTATGGTAATGGCCAGTTGCTCCGCTCCAATTTATGACGGTGGTACTTATGTTGGCTGCGTAACAGTTGACATGGAGCTTACAAATATTGAGGATCTTGCCAGAAACGTAAAGGTTGGAAGATCAGGATCGGCTCTTTTGTTTGACTCTGTCGGAACCTACATCTATTGTCAGGATGAACAGAAGGTTCAGAACGGCGTTAAGGTAACAGAGGATGATAATGCTTCTCTGGCACAGGCAGGCGCCCTGCTTATGAGTACCGAGTCCACTGAGCCTCAGATGGCAGCATTCCAGGAGGGTGGAAAGACAGTCCTTCTTACCTATAAGACTATTCCTGAAGTTAATTGGAAAATGGCAGTGAGGATGGATGTAGATGAGCTCGACGAGCCGGTTCAGGCAGCTGCAATGAAACTTATCATCATCTGTGTGATCGCTCTTCTTCTGAGTGCTGTTATTATCTGGGTATACGTAATGAGCATCAGCAGGAGTATAAATAATGTTAAGAAGTTTGCAGGACTCCTTGCAAGCGGAGACTTCACTATTGATAAGATCAAGACCAGGAGCGGCGATGAGCTCGGTCAGATGAGTGACTCTCTCAATGACATGTTTGAAAACAACCGCGATGTTATCAGCAAGATTTCCGATGGATCTGTTCAGGTATCCGAGACTTCCACTGGTCTTGCAAGCATGGCAAGTGAGCTCTCGAGTCAGTTCACAAGCATCCAGGGTAACATCTCAGGTGTAAATGATGCCATGATGTCCTCCGGCGCAGCAACCGAAGAGGTTAATGCTTCCGTAGAAGAAGTTAATGCATCGGTTCATCAGCTGGCAGCTGAAACAGAAAAGACAAGTTCGGAAGCTACTGATATCAAGAACAGAGCAAGGGATATTGAAAGACAGAGCAAGCAGGCTTACGATAATGCAATCAGTATCGCAGAGCAGAGAGAAGCCGATCTTGAAGATGCCAACGAAAAGGCAAAGGTTGTTGATCAGATCGGAACTTTGGCTGACACCATCGCTGAGATTGCGGATCAGATCAACCTTCTTTCACTCAATGCCAGTATTGAAGCGGCAAGAGCAGGAGATGCCGGCAAGGGCTTTGCGGTTGTTGCTTCTGAGATCAATAAGCTTGCAAGCAGCACATCAGAGGCTGTTGAACAGATCAGAGAAACTATTGACGGAGTACAGGAAGCATTCGGAACTCTTTCGAATTCTTCAGGAGAGCTTCTTACATTCATTAAAGAGACCGTTACTCCCGACTATGACAACTTTGTAAATGTAGCAAAGCAGTACGGAGATGATGCTGATTCCTTCGGAGGCTCTTCAGAGAACATAGCTCAGATGGTTGAGAACATCAGAGCATCCATGGAGGAAGTATCCAAGGCTATTCAGAACATCGCAGAGTCTACTCAGGATACAGCAGATCTCTCAAGCCGTGTAAATGACTCCGTAATGGCAGCTGCAGATGTTGTATCCAATGTAAATGATATGTCCAGCAAGCAGGAAGAGATAGCAGGAACTCTGGGTGAGATCGTTGGAAAGTTCAAGCTTAAATAAGACATCAGATTAAAATAATGCCTACAATATTGGCAGTCGCCAATGGATCATAATGATCCGTTGGCGACTGTTTTTTGTTTAATTGAAAATTGCCATGTAAATTCCTTATCAGACAAAAAATCTTTCCGCCGGGGATAACTACAAGATGTTGTAGGAGGGGTTCAAACGATTTCGTTATATGGAGTTCATTTTTTTCATAAATCATTCATACAGTTAATCATTTTTTTAGCAGAATTTGCAAATAGCAATGCTCATTATGATTCTTTGTATGATTACCTTTTCGGTAACATAGACTCAAGAAAGGATATTATGCCATGGAAAAGAATAACTCTAACAATCAATATCCAAATCGCAAGAAAAACTCCGAGACTTTTCTGATCAAAGTCACGGACTGTCAGAACGGTTCCTGGCAGGGCAAAGTCGTATGGGCAGACAAAGAGAGGGCAGCACATTTTAGAAGCGCTTTAGAACTGATCAAGCTCATGGATGAAGTCGTCAGCGAAGGAACCATGGAAGACAGACAGTACTATCAACAGACGGCTAATTAAAGCCACCTAACACAGCAAATTTCTAATAAGGGAGGAACGCGCTATGTTAAGAAAATACAACAGAATTTTAGCATTCATCCTGGCAATGTGCCTTGTAGTTACAACATTCCAGAGTAATCTGGGAACTATAAGTGTATTTGCCGATGATGCGCCGGAAACAGTAACTGAGGCAGCTCCCGAGGCCCCTGCCGCAGAGCCGGAGCCCGAGCCGGAGCCGGAGCCGGAACCTGAACCGGAGCCTGAGTATGTGGAAGAGTACTCAGAGCCGGAGGAGGTTACAGCTCCACAGGAGAGTGCTCCCACGGAGCCAGCTCTACCAGAAGAAACAGTGGAGACTCCTACAGAAGAACAGAATATCGAAACTCCCACTGAGGAACTTCCCCCTGAAGAAATTCCTGTAGAGGAAGAGATTGAAGAGGAAGAAACCGAAGAGGAAGAACTCCCCGAGGAGGAAGAAGAGCCTGCACAGGAAAAAGAGCCTAAGATGGTAACAGTAAAATATCGTGCAGAGCTTGGAGGACGCGTATCAAAGTCAAGTGAGACCATCGACATCAATGATGAAGATGCTCACTTTGAAGGAGCAACTGCAAGTGCGGTAAACAGATACTATCAGTTCACTGCATGGGTAGATGAGAATGGAAACATTGTATCTTCCGAGTCTACCTTTATTCCTTCGGATATCGAAGAAGACGCATCCTATACTGCTAAGTTCATGAAGCTTGAGAATATGCCTGCTCAGAGCTTTTCCGGAAGCGCAGGCGGGATGGATGTAGCCGTAACTGCAGGCGAAGGCATTTTCCCTGAGGGAACAGAAATGTTCGTATCGGCCATTTCTGACGGCGAGGCTATCATGGCTGCTCAGGATGCTCTCGGAGGAGCGGTTAAGCAGGCAAAGGGCGTTGACATTACTTTTAAGAATGCAGAGGGAGAAGAGATTGAGCCTGCTGATTCCAAGTATGTAAGCGTATCGATCTCTCTTTCAAAAGCACTTGAAGGTGAGTCCTTTAGTGTCGTACATAAGGATAATGAGGGAAATGCAGAGGAGATCAGCGCTGCAAGCGCAGATGGTGCCGATTTCAGAACAAACTCCTTCTCAATCTACATCATAGCCGGCGTTGACGGTGAAGACTTAGAGCGTGCTGTAGAAACATATATCTTTGAGCTTTATGATGTGGAAGATAAAGAGTGGAAAGAAGTATCCACACAGCGCATAAAGTCCGGTGAAACTCTTGTAGACATGGGTATCCCTTCATTGAATAAAAACCAGAAATTCTTTGGATGGATCCGTCAGGATAACAAGCAGGAAGTGGAATTCGGAACAATTGAGACTGTAGAGGCTACAAAGATAATCGTGGTAAGAGCAATAATAAAGACTACTTACCATGTTACCCTTATCGGTACCGACGAGGAAGTAGTTCAGGTTCTTGAAGCAGTTGTAGAGAACGATGAAGAGGCAAAAGTAACCCTTAATGTAACTGCAAATCTTACATCTGCTGAGGAAGCATTTGATGGATGGAAGAACAATGCAGGAGTTGTATATCCCTATAATGCAGAGATAGATGCTTCTGATCCCGATAATGAAGTTCTTACCGCCACTATGATTTCCGCTTATTGGATACACTTTGCAGAGAATGACGGCGGATCGGGCGGCGGAGCTTCCTATACGGCTCCCATATATGTGACTGAAGACACCGGTTATAAGGCAACGAAGCCGGCTGATCCCACAAGAAGCGGCTATACCTTCACAGGATGGTATAAAGACCCTGAATGTACACAGAGCTTTAACTGGAACAAACCGCTTACAGGCAACATCACACTCTACGCCGGATGGTCAACAGGTCCTGCAAGCTTCACAGTGATCATCAAGAAGCAGTCCATAAATGATAAGGCTAATTCGGCGGAAAAGACATATGACTACGAGGAAAGTTTCGTAGTATCAAACTACAATGCAGGAACCACGATCACTCAGGGAATGCTAAGCGGAGCCACAGGAAAGACCTATAAAGGCTTTAAGTATTTAACATGGGAAGTAGTAAACTCCGATGCTGAACTTGGTAATAAGATCGCTGCCAAGGGTACAACTGTTGTAAATGTATATTATGACAGAGAAGTTGTTACTATCAATTTCAGACTCACTAATACATGGGGAAGTGATCTTGGACCATATGATAATTGCCCTCAGATGGTAGGCCTGTTCGGACAGACATTAGCAAGTCAAAACTATACATGGCCAAGCGAAAGAGTTTGGAAAAGAAATAATTCCGATGGCGGCCAGACAACCACAACGTTCCTGGATGCTTTTATCCCGCCTACGGGAGTGCAGGGATATACAATAACTTATTACAGTAATTCTACTTCAGCAGGAAGCGCTACTATTCGCCATTATAAGCAGGATCTGAATGGTCAGTATACGATACTTGCTAATCAGACCAAAGGTGATAAAAATGCGACGTTCAACTTTACTAATAAGTATAATGGATTTGAAGTTGTCCAGTATTCCTCAGACGGAAGAACCTGGCATAATACCAGTGCAGGAGAGAGCACAAGTTTGCCCACTAATCTCTATGTTCGCTACATGAGAAAAACATACCAGTTTGACCTTATGAAGGCAGTTGAGCCTGTAGATCCCGCTACCGGTGATCCAACAGGAACAACACCTGTACTGGTAAAAGGTTATGACACACTGTATGAGAAGCCGTTCTCAGCTATGGAGACCACGGTAAGGAACGAGGCTAAGAACGTAACTGCACCTGCAGGATACAAGGTAAAGACTGACGAGCATGGAAATCCTATTCTGTACGCAGATCCTCAGGGAAAAGACATATTTGTCTGGGGCAATGACAGGACAATGCCTTCAAATAATGTCTGCGTATATGTTGTATTTACAAAAGCCCGCTATCGGGCCCTTCTTGACCTTAACGTTGATGGCGACAAGAACATAGCTACAGATACAGGATATGACAGCGTAACACATCCCAATAACCAGAGCACAGACTTCAAGCCCTATTACAATGCAGAGATATCCAGAGATGCTCTTATGGGATTCGAAAGAGAAGGATATGATCTGGTAGGATGGTTCTTTGCAGATGGGCCAAAGGAAGATCAGCCTTATGATTATGCTAATGTTACAGAAGATGTAAAGATCTATGCCAAGTGGAGAAAGACCGGAGGCGTATACATTAAATACGATGCCAATGGCGGAACCATAAATCCTGATGCACTTGACGGACATCTCTATGCAGCAGACTCGGCAGTAGTTGTAACAGCTCCCGCTTATAAAGAGGACTTCACCTTTGTAGGATGGATGCTTCTTGATAAGGATGGCAATGAGGTAGCAAGGTATTATCCTAACAGCACTTTTAATATCATTGATGACTACATTGCACCCGGATCTGACGGAAAGTCCTATGTAACACTCAGAGCTGATTATGTTCCTACGGGACTTAACCCCGATGATCTTCATACAAGCTTTACCTATCATCCAAATGGCGGCGGCGGAAGCCCTGTAACCATCAGTGAGATTGGAGAAGGAGATGCAAGACACCGGCTCTTTGTTAATGAAGCCGTTCCTGTATGGAGTAAGGCTGATGCAGAATCCAATGGATTTGTAAGAGAAGGCTACGATCTTATCGGATGGAATATAAATAAGGCGGCTGCAGATGCAGGAGAGGTTCAGGTTGGATTTGACGGTAAATATGTAATTGCAGATAACAACAATAATCCCGATAATCCTTCTGCCAACATCCTTTACGCAGTATGGAAACCTCAGGTAGTTGTACATGTTTACATCGAAGGCGCAAAGGATACAAAACCTTACACTGGAAGCGAGCAGCAGGTATCCGGATTTACAGTTAAGAAGATTGAGTACAAGGTTGGAGGACATGACTATCCTTCAGGCAGCGGATTCTCACCTTCAGACGTAAAGCTTAAAGAAGCAGGACTTGATATTGCAAAGGGAACCGACGTATACACCTATTACATGGGGCTTACAGAGGAGAGCTTCGTAAGCGAAAATCCTAACTTCAAGAAGGTTGTATTCCATGTTACCGACGGTGAGCTTAAGATCACTCCTGTTGCAGTAAATATCACGATCACAGGTAACAAGGATTCAAAGGCTTATGACGGAGAAGACCACACAGTAGAAGGCTACACCGCTACAGCAGATGTTGCGGCATATGATCTTTCCAAAATAGCATTCTCCGGAACAGCATCTGCAACACGTAAGGATAAGGGAACAACTGACATGGGCCTTAGCGCAGGCCAGTTTTCCAATACAGATCCCAACTATACAGCAACCTTTACCGTAGTTGACGGATCTATGACCATAACACCTATCGACATCACAGTAACCATCAAGGGACACTTCTCAACAGATCCTTACGACGGACAGGAACATGTCGTAACAGGATATGATGTGGAGATTCCCGGCAGCCTTTACACAGAAGATGACTTCACCTTCAGCGGCGAGGCAAAGGCAGCAAGAACCAACGAAGGCACCACACTGATGAACCTGGCAGCAAGCCAGTTCACCAATACAAATGAGAACTTTGCAACTGTAACCTTTAACGTAACAGACGGTTACCAGACTATTACAAAGGTAGGAGACGTAGTTGTAACCATCACGGGCCATAGCGATACCAAGGATTATGATGGTCAGGAGCACAGCGTATCCGGCTATGATGTAGTGATAAGCAATCCTCTTTATACAGAGAAAGACTTCACATTCTCCGGTGAGGATATAGCTAAGAGAACCATAGCAGGTACCACAGGCATGGGACTTAAAGAGTCCATGTTCACCAACAATAACAGCAACTTCGAGAATGTAACCTTTGTAGTAAATGATGGATCAATGACCATCAATCCCATCAATGTAACAGTAACCATTACAGGTAATACAGGTTATGCAGACTACGATGGTGAAGAGCACAGCGTAACAGGATATGAAGTAACAAATATCTCCAATCCTCTGTACACAGAAGATTACTTTGATTTTAGCGGTAATGACACAGCAAAGGGAACAGACGTTGCAACCTATGATATGGGTCTTACAGCAGGACAGTTCACAAATACAAATGAGAACTTTGCAACCGTAACCTTCAATGTAACAGACGGCTGGATCAAGATCAATCCTGTTCCGGTAACAGTTAATATCACAGGTCACACAGATACAAAGACCTATGACGGACAGGAACATGAAGTTACAGGATATGACGTAGAGGTTGTAGGAGGTCTTTTACCTGAAGAAGATATAGTCTTTACAGGAACAGATTCTGCTAAGAGAAAAGATGTGGGAACAACACCTATGGGCCTTGAGAGCTCGATGTTCGCAGCAGAGAATCCTAACTTCTCATCCGTAACCTTCAACGTAACAGACGGATCTATCGAGATAACACCTGCATCCGCAACGGTTTATATCGAAGGAAATAAGGACAGCAAGCCTTACAACGGCACTGAGTACGCAGTATCCGGATATGAGGTAAAAGAGATAACAAATCCTCTCTACACAGAGAACGACTTTACCTATAAAGGATCTGACAGCGTATCGGGAACAAATGCAGGCACATATCCTATGGGTCTTACACAGGCAGGCTTTGAGAATACAAATCCTAACTTCGTAAGAGTAACCTTCATAGTTAAGGATGGAAGCCTGGAGATCACACCGATCACAGCTACTGTTACCATTACAGGTGCAAAGGACAGCAAGCCTTATAACGGCCGGGAACAGAGCGTAAGCGGCTATTCTGTAAGGATAGATACAGATCTTTATACAGAAGCTGACTTTACCTTCAGCGGAACCGATGAGGCTAAGGGAACAGATGCAGGCACATATCCTATGGGCCTTGCAGCAAGCCAGTTCACAAACACCAATAAAAACTTTAAGGATGTAACCTTCAATGTAACCGACGGTGAGATGGAGATCACTCCCATTGATGTAACGGTAAATATCACCGGCCACCATGATACAAAGACCTACGATGGTCAGACATATACCGTAAGCGGATATGATGTAGAAATCCTCAATGACCTGTACAAGAGCGAGTATTTCAAGTTTACAGGCAGTGCAATTGCCAGCAGGAAAGATGAAGGCACCACACAGATGGGCCTTGATGCTTCCCAGTTTGAAAACCTTAATACAACAAACTTTGGAACAGTAACCTTCAATGTAGCAGACGGTTACATGACCATCGTTCCTGTAGACGAAGTAGTTGTCACTATCACAGGACACAGCAATACCGTTGATTACAACGGCCAGGAGCAGTCGGTAGAGGGATACGAGGTTGAGTTCAGCAATCCTCTTTACACAGAAAAAGACTTCACCTTCAACGGAGTGGCAAAGGCAGCAAGAACTGACGCCGGAACAACCGATATGACCATGAAGGAAGCTGATTTTACCAACATCAGCACAAACTTCAAGAAAGTAACCTTCGTAGTTAATAACGGATATATCACTGTAAATCCTATATCTGTAACAGTTACCGTGAAGGGACACAATGATACGGTTACCTACACAGGAGAAGAGCAGACAGCAACCGGATATGATCTTACAGCAGATAATCAGCTCTACGATGTAACAAAGGTTAAGTACAACGGCGAAGCGACAGCAGTAAGAACAGACGTTGGAACCACTCAGATGGAACTTGATAAGGATCTGTTTGAGAACACCGATCCCAACTTCTCAAATGTAAGCTTCGTAATTGAAGAAGACGGATTTATCACAGTAGAGCCTGTCAAAGTAACAGTAACCGTAAAAGGCAATACAAGAGAAGAAATCTACAACGGATCTGAATATGAGGTAAAAGGATATACACTTGAAGCTGACAACGAGCTGTACGATGCGAATGCATCCGTAACATACGACGGCGAGGCAGTTGCAAGAGGAACACTTCCGGGTACCTACGATATGGGTCTTGTAGACACAGCATTCGGTAACAAGGATGAGAACTTCGAAGTAACCTTTGAAGTAACTGACGGCTTCCTGAAGATCACAGACAGACCTGATGGCGAGAAGTACACCATCACAGTTACAGTAGATGATGTGACTAAGGAATACACCGGCGAGGTATTCAGCGGATTTGGCTATAACGTAGCAGGCGGCAAGCAGGTTAAGGCACAGGAAGGTGCAGCTTGGAACATAGTAAACTTCTTTACCGGAATCCTTAAGCCTCTTACAGCAGGCGCAGCAGACGACGCTCAGGATCCTACAGTTACCATTGACGGAGTAACCTACAAAGTTACAGGACTTTCCATCGATCAGGCACAGAGAAACGTTGGAGAGTATCCTCTTACAGTAACAGGAACAATGCACATCGAAGACCTTGAGGGTCACAATATGGATGCCCAGTTTGCAGATCCAGTTATAACCGACGGAGTCCTTAAGATCACTCCCAGAATTATGGAAGTTGAATCCGGAAGCTCACAGAAAGTATATGACGGAACTCCTCTTAAAAACGGAACCGTTACAGCAAACAGAAGCTGGGGTATCGGAGACGAGATAAGCTATGACGTAACCGGTTCACAGACCCAGGTAGGAAGCAGCAAGAACACCTTTACAGTAGTGGCAGGAGAGGGAACAGATCTTAAGAACTACGAGATCAACAGAATCTTCGGAACACTTACGGTGACCAGAAGAACTACTCCTCCTACACCTCCCACTCCTCCCGGAGATGAGCCTACAACGATTATAGATACTCCTACACCTACAGCATCTACCCCTGTTGTAGCAACTGAGGTTCCTGCAGTTCTCGGCGAGCAGAGAGGCCGTGACGGGGCAGCAGTTCTCGGAGCAAGAAGAGGAAGGACTGATGATCCCACAAACGCAGCAGCAAGATATTTTGCAATCGTTGCAGCAGTTGCAGCGGCAATCCTTCTTTTCCTTACAGGAAGAAAGAAAAAAGAGGACGAAGAGAAATAAGTGTAAGACGGGCACTAAATGAGTCCCGGGGCAACAGACACGAGCCCCGGGCAAACTCAAAACCGCTTCGCGGTTCCTCGTTATCGCGGCGTTCGCCGCATAGTCCAATAAAAAAGCAGCTGTGACAGAGTGCAAGCTCTATCACAGCTG
>ODAI013557327.1_pt1 | contig 13348 bp, 8 predicted proteins | sample 1539321 | NCBI WGS metagenome assembly ODAI01 (sample SAMN02144231, study PRJEB22623) | gut metagenome | biome: sheep rumen | host: Ovis aries | place: New Zealand
CGCTGCCGCTTTTATGCGCGCCTCCTGCGCTTTTTTGCGGCAACTTCCGCAGCATCGTGCTGCGCGGCGTTCCGAAAGAAGCGGGGACGGGGTCGCTGCATGATGCAGCGATTGATTGCCCAAGAGCGCGCACGACGCGCGCATATAAGGCAATCAAAGCAGCCCCCCCAGCGGGTGCAGGGCAGAGTCCTGCTGGGGACGGGGGCGGAGCCCCAGCGCTTCTCAAGCGTAAGCGACTTATTTGACAGTCTTATCAGCCGGATATCCTTATATTTGTGATCGCGCACTGATCTCCGGTGATCGCCGCATATATCGTCTTGTCGGTTTCTGGGAGCACAGCGGTATTTCTGATCGCGATACCGGCATTTTCGGTAATTATTGTGATGCAGTTGTTTTCGACTTTGAACGATACGGTGGTATCATAGCCGTTCTGATTGAATTTTTTCCATGCATCCCAGCCTTCAAATGCATCGGTCTTTGTGATGTTTACGTCTGCCTGGCAGTTCGGATCGCTTTCCCAGAATTCTCCGTCAAATCTCATGAATGCGATGTCATGGTAAGTGCTGCCTCCGACGACACCGTCATTTGATGAGAAGATGTCGATATACGGGCAGTGCCATACGAGACGTGATGTCGGAAGACTTTGAGCATGGAAGGATAAAGTGAGGCCGTCTTTTATCTTTATTCCGGCTGAATGTGCGGTACGGTAATTGTCAACCTGTACATTCGGTATATCTCCTGCCGGAACGTTGATATAGCTGATCTCCTCGGCTATCCTCGGAATATAGTCAGCCAGAGTCTCATTTTCTGCCTTTACAGACTTGATATTGAAGTATCGGCAGTGCTTTCCGGTCAGACCAATGTGCAAAAATCTTGAGGTGTCCGGAAGAGCTGCAACCGCCTCAACGGTATCCTTTTTGCCGATTATCCGTATAAGAGCATGGTCTTTTATCCTTACTGCTTCGATACGATAATTTCCGTTGTTTTTTATTTCGTCAGGATCTGTTCTGCTTATCTTCGTTTCGATTTTTCTTGCACCGCCGGTAATTGTACGGCCGTCGAAGCCTATCTCACCGTACTCGAAATACAGCATATCTCTTATCTCTTTTTCGCTGCTGTGTACGCGCTCATCAAGAGAATCGAAAAGGATTATTGACGGCTCAGGAGATATTCCCGTAGCTTCTTCATCTGATGCTATCGCCATGGTGATAGTGGTCATGTACTGGGATATATGGATACCTTCTGATACTGTGCTCCTGTATTCACCGACAGTGATATCCGAAATGCCGTCGTTATCCTGGTTTTCATCTCTTTCTTTCATTTTGTACTCTGTATCGAGATCAATGAGATGCAGCATATATCCTGCAAACACAGGGTCGAACTGTGTTTCAGAGCCCTTGACTATCTCCTCGCGTACTTTCTGCTGAGGTATCGGGTCACGATAGCTTCTCTTTGAAGTCATGGCGTCATAAGCATCGGCAACTGAGATCATTCTCGCTATCTCCGGTATATCCGTACCTTTCAGTCCTTCGGGATAGCCTCTTCCGTCGTATCGCTCATGATGATAGTGCGCTCCTACGCTGAGATACGGGAAATCAGTAATACTTGAAAGTATCTGAACCCCCTTTGTCGGGTGCTGCTTGATGATATTGTATTCTTCATCGGTAAGCTTGCCGTTCTTATTTATGATGCTGCCGGGGACGCCTATTTTTCCGACATCATGCAGAAGTGCGGCATAATAGACATCTTCGCAATCCTTACTGCTTTTTCCTGCAAGCTCGGCGATCTTTCTTGAATATTCGGCAACTCTTGAAGAATGACCGTGTGTGTATTTATCTTTTGCATCAATTGCATTGACAAGCGCTGTCGCTGTCTGGTGGAACAGTCTGCGCTGTTCTTCTTCTCTTTTCTGGAATCTTACGGTCTTTTTATGCAGATACAGCCGTACAAATTCTTCAATTATCAGTATGCCGACCAGACCGCAGATAAGGTAGAACCACCACTGTTCATAGAACGCCTTTGCTTTTATGATGCGGACGGAAAGCTCCTTGTTTCCGCGTCCCATTGCGTCTTTTACGTTTAATACAAAGCGATATTCCCCGCCGTGAAGGTTTGTATAATTTACAGGCATAAGCTCACTTCGGCTGACTGTGGTGCTTTCGCGGTCGAAACCTTCAAGCTGATAGCTAACTTGTGGGTTTATCAGTGAGTAATTATACACATAGCTCGGTATAGTTATCTTCTGAGTGCTGCTTGAAACGTTGAAATCTCCGGAGCTGTCGGGAAATATCCTGTTTCCGTCAGCTTCTATGAAAGGTATGACTGCTTTAAGTTCGCTGACATTCACAAAAGATTTCTCGATATTGACTTTTGCAACACCTGTTGTTCCCGCTATATACAGATCACCGTCCGAAGTAAGTTCGCTGTATGAGTTCGCGGTGGTTATACATGGCAGACCGTTGGCTATACTGTAATATACCGGAGCAATATCCCCGTTTGCGAGAAGTTCACTTGTGGGCAGAACATAAATACCGTTACTGCTGAGTACCCACATATCACCGGCAGTATTTTTGTACAGATCGAAGTTGTTAGGGTAGGGGAAGTTATTTATCTTCACAACTTTATAATCGGGTGTCATATATGCAATGGCACTGCTTGTCACTATCCATACAACATTGTTTTCGGTATCGCGTTTCAGCCGCATCACGATATCAGACGGAAGACCCTGTTCTACGTTGATATTCTTTACTTCAGAGCCGTTGATAATATACAGACCGCCGCCGTTCGTACCGAGAATGATCTCACCGTTCAGACCCTCCTCAGCAGTAAGGCTCTCGGTATTTTCGATGCCGCTTTCTTTCCCGTAAGAAGCGATCACCTGTTCGTCCTGTATAACATTTACTCCGCCGGTCAGCGCAACAAGTATTCTGCCGTCTTTTCCTTCGCTGACAGAACGCAGGCTGTTTGAGAGAAGACCTTCTTCTTCTGTGAAAACAGTAAGTTCGCCGTGATCGAGACACATAAGCCCGTATTTTCGCCATGTGGATATCCATATCCTGTCTTTGCTGTCACGTATCAGCGATCGGATACGGCAGCCTTCAAGCAGCTTTATGAGGTCCGTTTCGCCGAGATCTGTGCCTGAAACCGTTTCTGCTTTTGTAAGCGGATATTCAGTCAGCGCACCATTATCGTCAAGCACGGTAAGTCCCGTATCGGTCGCGATGAACAGCTTTCCGTCGAAGAAGCAGGTAGAATTTACAACAGTTTCAGCGAGATCGAAACGATCAAAAATGTCAGCAAACTGATTCGGTACTATCTTCATTACGCCCTGTCTTGTGGAGGTGAACCAAAGGTTTCCGAGATAGTCTGTCATAACATGACCCACATTATTATCCATAGGCAGGTTTTCGAGCAGATGCATCTTACCGTCTTCAAGAACTCCGATACCGTTAGTTGCACAGATCCAGATCTTACCGTCGATGTATTCCATAGATTTGAGGTAGCTGAGCGGTTCAATGTCGATCTTTTCAACTACTTCATAACCGTTATTTATATCTATGTAATATAGTCCAAGGTCTGCAGCTTCCTGATAGAGCCTTCCGGGTTCGGTAAGTGACGGAAGGATCGCTCCTGCGCCTTTTAAAGGGTTCTCATCAGAACTGATGAACTTCGTAAGCTTTCCGTCACTGATAGTCAGCAGATCTCCGTGATCTGTTGTGCCGTAGATCACACCGTCGTTTCCGAGGCGGATATCACGCATATTGGCTTCTGAAATAAGTTCATCGTCCAGCGATGTAAGATTATACTCAGCATCGAACATCATGATGCCGCCTGCTGTGGCGATATAGATATTGCCGTTTTTATCTTCGGCAATAGCGCGGGTATGTGCCGATTTCATGCCGTCGAGCTTTCCCCACGTCCTCAGCTCGCCTTTATCCATGACAGCAACTCCGTTATCGTTTGTTCCGATCCAGAGTCTGTCCTTGCTGTCAGCATACAGGCATTTTATGCTTGTAAGACCGCTGGAGGGATCTATACGCTCAAAGGTGTTTCCGTCATATCGGATCAGACCTGCGTAGCTGCCTATCCAGATAAATCCCTCTGAGGTCTCTACAATGGCGTTTGCCTCAGATGTCGGCAACCCGCTTGTATTATCATATAGAACTGCGGAAAATCCTTCGTCGCGTCCGACTGGATCGACGCTCAGATTTCTGTTGGAAATCCCGGAGGAATTCAGTGGCATTTCATCTGCACCGGCGTTTACGGCTAACATACTCAGCGCTGCCGAGACAGACACCAGTATGCTGATGATAAGTTTTTTTCCCGAATGATATAACATATTCTGCTCCGTTCTAAGTATATATAATTTCTGTATGATTTCTATGTTTTTCAATGCAGGGTAATGTCTGTATATCATACCGTGCATTGACGCGAGATTCAGATATATTATATCATACTTACCATAATACAGTCAATTACTAATCTGAAAAAAAATCACCATATAGTATAAAAAATGCCGCTGTACCTGACAACGGCGGAAAACTAATTATAAGGCAAGTAAAGCTTTAACAATTGTTAAAACCGACAATTGTTATGTCATATTGCACAACTGGGAATTCTCCGGTGCGTGAAGAATTATAAAAGTAAATGGAACCTCTGAAATTATTGACTTTTGGATATGATAATGATATAATTTACTAAAGGGTACCTCTAAAAATTGTTTGGTTCACTGATTTGTGGGGATCAGAAAGTATGAGGCGGAAATATGAGAGTGATGTGTGAAATAATAAAAGAGCAGACCGACGCTAATTATATTAATCTTATCACCGCGATAAAAACTTATGACAGAAATCTGTCTGTCTGCGGTGCTCCTGCATGGAGATATGTTTATCATACTATCCACTCTGCGGATAAGTGGTTTATTAATCCATTCGTTTATGATGAGCCTGAATTTCACGAAACCGGTATGGACGATCCGAACAATCCGTGCAGCATCGAACTCAGCGATGAGCAGCTGCTTGAATATCTTGAACGTGTCCGCAGAAAAACCGCGGACTATATTGATTCTCTTACAGATGATATGCTTGCGGAATGTCCGGAAAACTGCTGTATGACAAGGCTTGAACTTGTGCTTCGGCAATTCAGGCATATTTCCACACATATAGGAATGGTGAACGGACTTACAATAGAGAAAACAGGCAGATTTCCGGTCTATGTCACGCCGGATACGCTGCACAGGCTTGATAATGGATATTTTGAAGGATGACGACCGGCGGTAAACGATAAAGGCATAGGTGAGGATACTTGACGTTCACTGTATGATACAGTGACTTGCTGCCCAAAGCGCACACGGACGTGCGCAACAAAGGCAGCAACGAGCTATACGGTGCAAACAGCTCTTTTTCTCTGTTCAAAGCGGTTTTTAGAGGTACCCTTATTATTTACAGCGCTTCGCGTATTTTATCAAGCAGATCGCTGTATTCTGCAATAAAAGCATCATGGTTTTCTTGGATATAGCCGATATTTCCGTCCTTTGCAGCATATTCGAGCGCTTTTGCGTGCTCTGAAAGAGCGGAAGCTCCGATAGTCAGCGAGATGCTTTTCAGTGCGTGGACATAAGTCTCGTAGTCCTCCCAGTTTCCGGCGCTGTAAGCGTCACATAACACCTGCCGTTTATCACCGTCCAGATATGTTCTTATGATCTCTGTGTAGAAATCCTCATCGTTCATGCAGTAGGTCATGCCGAGCTTGGTATCGAGCATCGGAAATCGTTCTTCAAAACTTTTTTTACTGTTTGACGCTGCCGTATCGTTATTTTCCTCCGCTGTCCCGGCGGTGCTGCTGTTCACCTTTTGTTCCGGCAGGTACCTTATCAGCATATCAATAAGCTCGTCCCGGCGTATCGGCTTTGACAGATAATCGGTAAAGCCCTTTTCGAGATACATTTCCTTTGCTCCGACAACAGCGTTTGCAGTAAGGACTATAACAGGTGTGTCATTATTGAGATGCACGGTCTGCTTCATTCGTTCAAATGTTTCGATACCGTCCATCTCGGGCATCATGTGATCAAGGAATATGATATCATATCGCTTTACGGATATTTTTTCAAGACATTCTTTTCCGCTCGATGCAGTATCGGGCGTGGCGTGAGTGCGTTTAAGCATTCCCTTGACGACCTGTAAATTCATATCAACGTCATCGACAACAAGTATCTTCGCATCGGGGATATTTATTGCCGCAATGTTTTCTTTATGCTGTCCGGCAAATTCGCTGTATCTGTCAGAGAAATCTCCTATCGGAGCGCTGTTCACTATTTTCTGGGAAAGCTCTGCCGTGAATACCGAGCCCTTGCCGTATTCGCTCTCAACGTGTATGCTGCCGCCCATGAGCTGCACGAGCTTATGCGTCAGTGACAATCCGAGCCCCGTACCCTCTATACTGCGGTTTTTCTTCTCATCGAGTCTTGTGAAGTTGCTGAACAGCTTATCCTTATCATCTTCCTTTATGCCGATTCCGGTATCTTCCACTTCTATCTTCAGATATGAGATCCCGTCAGCCCGTGACATTTCTTTCAGCCTCATGGTTATTTTCCCCGCCTCGGTATATTTTACCGCATTTGACAGGAAGTTGTTTATGATCTGGCGGAAATGCACCTCATCGCCGTACAGCACAGAGGGGATATTTCTGTCTATGTCCATGATGAATCTGAGCCCTTTTTCCTCAGCTCTTGACAGCATCATATTATAGCAGTCGTTGAGCACGGAAAAGATCTCGTATTCAACCGGAATTATCTCCATTTTTCCGGACTCTATCTTTGAAATGTCAAGTATGTCATTTATTATCGAGAGCAGTGTCTGACTCGCACTGTTTATGTTGACTGCACATTTTCTTGCTTCGTCGGTATTACCGTCGTCGAGCTCATCGAGCAGCATCGTGTTCATTCCCATTATCCCGTTGATCGGCGTTCTTATCTCATGTGACATATTAGCGAGGAACTGGCTCTTTGCTTTACTTGCTACCGCATATTTATCCGCAAGCTTTATCTCCTCAGTTACGTCCGCAAATACCATGAGAATACAGTATGGCTCTCCGTATGTGTCTTTTACTGAATTGAGCTTTACCGAGTATGTGTTTTCACCGTTTTTGTCCCGGAGACGTGCAGAATAGATCTCGTTAGCGCCTTTTTCAAACATCTCCCCGATCTCTTCTGCACTGATGTCGAACAGGTCGCTGAGTTCCTTGTTATCAGTGTAAGACAGGCGGTTTTCGGCATAATTGTTAAGAATGGCGATATGTCTGTCGGTATCGAATACTATAACTCCGGCTTCTATAAAATCGAAAAGGCGCTCGGTCAAGTTCCCGACGCTCACATCGAATGAATTGAGTACAATTGCGCCGTACCACATTACTATTGTGCAGACTGCGGCGCCAATACCCGATGTAGCGATACCCGGGTGCCCGAATAACGGCAGGATAGTGTCCGGAACCGTAAATAACAGAATGGAAAAATTAGCTATAATAAGTATCAGGAGAAATCTTTTTGAACGTTTCAGCCGTGTGCGTTTTACCCAGATAAGCGCCACTATGAAAAGCAGCAGGAACATAGATATCTCATAAATGCTGTGGACGGTGCGGTTGATATGCATCTGCGGATCAGCGTACCACCTGGTGTAACCGTCCTCGCGGACAAAAATATCCACTCTTGTGTCAGAAAATACTATCAGATCTATAACAGACAAGGCGAAAACAAATATCCGCAAAACCCATGATGCGTGCTTATTGATGCCTGACATCTCTGTTACGATGAAAGCTTCGTTTATAAGAAAAGCGTTTATTGCTATAAGTCCGGGAATACGCAGGTACGGGCAGAGCGACAGATCGGTCGTTAAACCGAGAATGGCGTAGCTAAGACACCACAGCGCTGAGAACACTCCGTAAAAGAGAATGTAATAGCAGATGTTGCTTTTTGAGTTCTTATTTCTCAGAAAGAAGCTTACTCCCATTACACCTGCGACAGTTCCCAGTATCAATAAAGCGCAGTTATTCATTATCCATATCACAGCTGCATCACTCCTTGTCAGTCAAAAGTCTGTTATTCCTATAGGCTGTACAGCACAAAGATTGTGCGCAGGTTGCGCGTAGTCAGGTATTATTTAATGTGTCCTCAATAACTGCCAACAGTAAGTTATTGAGGACACATTAATTATACATAAAAAGACAACTACTGTCAAGTATTTATAATGAATAATAAACTTTCGTGGTGAGCAGTTTCTTATTGTGCATGGTATCTGCGGCAGTTCATTTTTCAGAGAGAATTTGTGCGGAAAGATCACTGATCTGCCTTTCTGAAGATAATGTTTTCTTCATATATGCAGTATCAATAACCGCCGGCGATAATGAAAACATAATGAAATAATATTGCAGGAGCCCCTTAAAATGAAGGGGCTCGTTTATCTCGTAAGTGGTTGACATTTATATGATTAAGTGGTAAAATATTGAAAATAAATTCTACAGTCAATACCTCATGCTCTTTGTGCAGCATACCCTTAAAGATAATTGCTCAAATCAGAAAATATGATATTATTGCTTAATCATAAAATTATGGAACGATCGCGTCGTTCCGGAAGGAGATCATCATGAACAAAGTAAAAGAGCTGCTTGAAAGCAGTTATGTGATACTTGACGGAGGGTTCGGTACAGAACTTCAGAAACGCGGAATGAAGCCGGGCGAGACTTCTGAGATAATGAATTTTGTGCGTGAAGAAGATGTGTATGCGATACACCGTTCGTATATCGAAGCAGGTGCAAACATCATCAATGCCAATACATTCGGAGCGAACAGACTGAAACTTGCCAAAACCGAGTATTCGACTGCCGAGGTCGTGAAAAAAGCACTCGGTATTGCACGAAGAGCGGCTGAGGGGACAGATGCGCTGGTAGCACTCGACATAGGACCTACCGGACAGCTTCTTGAACCTTCGGGAACACTTTCATTTGAGGACGCTTATGATATCTTCAAAGAAATTGTCGAGGCTGGCAGGGAGCTTGCCGATCTTGTGATGATCGAGACTATGACAGATCTTTACGAGATAAAGGCGGCGCTGCTTGCGGTGAAGGAAAATTCTGATCTGCCGGTATTCACTTTTATGTCATTTGAGAAGAACGGCAGAACATTTACCGGCTGCCTTCCTTCGGCAGCGGCAATGACGCTTTCGGGACTCGGTGCAGACGCTGTGGGCGTGAACTGTTCGCTTGCACCGGACGAGCTTTACGAGATAGTTGACGAGATGATGCAATACACCGATCTGCCGGTCATGGTAAAGGCAAATGCCGGACTTCCGGACCCGTCTGACGGAACATACAGTGTCTCGGCTGAGAAATATGTGAACGACTGCATAAAATACACAGAAATGGGCGTGAAGATATACGGCGGCTGCTGCGGAACAACTCCCGAATATATCGGCGGACTTAAAAAAATGCTGGGGACACATACTCCCATACACAGGGGCAGCCGAAAAAAATGCGGCTCGGTGTGCAGCTACAGCCGGACTGTTGATATAACCTGCCCGAAAATAATCGGCGAGCGCATAAATCCCACCGGCAAGAAGCTGTTCAAAGAAGCCCTCAAAAACAATGATATTAACTATATCCTGAATCAGGCGCTCGAACAGGTGAATGCCGGCGCAGATATACTTGATGTGAATGTCGGGCTGCCGGAGATAGATGAGAAAGAAATGATGGTGCGCGTTGTCAAGGCGCTGCAGGGAATAACCGATCTCCCGCTTCAGATAGACAGCACAAAACCCGATGTGATCGAAGCCGCTCTGCGTGTATATAACGGAAAAGCAATAGTAAATTCCGTAAACGGCGAGCTTGCGGTGATGGAGCGTATCCTGCCGATAGTAAGCAAATATGGTGCGTCGGTAGTGGGACTTACGCTCGATGAGAATGGTATCCCTCCCAGAGCTGAACAGCGTGTGGCGATCGCGGAGCGCATAGCCGCAAAAGCCGCAGAATACGGTATCCCGCGTGAAGATGTTTATATAGACTGCCTGACTCTCACGGTAAGCACAGAGCAGAAAGCTGTTTATGAAACTCTGCGTGCCGTGCGTACCGTAAAAGAAAAGCTCGGAATGCATACTGTTCTTGGTGTGTCGAACATATCATTCGGACTGCCGACAAGAGAACTGATAAACAGCACTTTCCTGTCAATGGCTCTCGAATGTGGGCTTGACCTTCCGATAATAAATCCAAATATCACTGCAATGTCCGGCGCGGTGTTTGCGTACAGGGTGCTTGCCGCACACGATGAAAACGCTGCGGCATTCATAGAAAGGTTCGGGGGCGAGACTGCAAAGAAGCCGGCTGTTCCGAAAGCAGAAGTGACTCTCTCCTACGCGATAGAGAAGGGACTCGACAAGGACGCGGAGCTTCTCACAAAGCAAAAACTCGATGCCGGTGCTGATGCAATGGATATAGTGAACAACGAGCTTATCCCGGCTCTTGACAGGGCAGGGGACGACTTCGGTAAGAACAAGATATTCCTTCCGCAGCTCATACTGTCCGCGAATGCGGCGCAGGCATGCTTTGCTGCAATAAAAGCTGCTATGAGCGGAGAAGAACGTGTCAGCAAGGGCAAGATAGTTCTTGCTACAGTAAAGGGCGATATACATGATATCGGTAAGAACATTGTAAAGACGCTGCTGGAAAATTACGGCTATACGGTAATAGATCTCGGAAAGGACGTTCCCGAGCAGAAAGTCGTTGATGCAGCGATAGAGCATGACGTAAAGCTTGTCGGTCTCAGCGCCCTTATGACAACAACTCTCGGTGCAATGGAAAATACTATCCGGCTGCTGCGTGAAAGCGGACACGACTGCAAAGTCGTGGTCGGCGGCGCAGTTCTCACACAGGATTACGCAGATGCTATAGGCGCGGACTGCTACGCCAAAGATGCAAAAGATACCGTGGATTTCGCCAAGAAGATACTTGGGTAGATAAGAGATGTCAGGAGAGAGAAGAGATGCGGGAGAAAGGCGGCGCCTGAGTGAACAAGTCCCGGTTCGTTTATCAATAAAAGCAAAAGCACAGTGCAATAAATGCTCTGTGCTTTTAATTATTTATGATAGTATTGAACGGGATCCGTTCTGTAAACGAGACTTAAAGTTCCTCAGGATTGCTGAAATCAAAAGTCTCGACTGAATCTGAGCCTACAGAGATATTGTTGATATCATCGGCAGCTGCCGCAACTTCGTCCTTGACTTCCTGGATAGCTTCATCGGCAGCGTCCTGAACAGCATTCTCGATCCTCTCGACGATAGGCTGAGCTGCATCATCAATAGCGTCGGCCATATCTACAGGCTTTTCGGTGATCTCATCAACGTTCTTTTCTATAGCTTCAGCAAGTTCTTCTGCATCAACGCCTTCTTCGTCGGATTTTTTCGCTACCTTGTTCTTTATTTCTTCGATACCGTTCTTGATATTGTCACCGGTAGTCTTGGCAAATGCAACAGCCTTATCCTTTGCCTCGCCTGCGGCTGCCTTGGTCTGTTCAAATGTTTCCTGACCCTTTGTTACCATATCCTTGTTTATGATATCGTCGATACCTTCTTTGAACTTCTCGGTGCCGGTCTTTATAGCTCCTACCGCGAACATTGAAGCTCTCTGGAGTTTTTCTTTGGGTGTGGAATGTTTTTCCTCTACAAAGAGTTCAGAATCGTCCTCATAAATATGCTGAGCACGTTCTTCTTCCTCAGCGTTGCGCTTGTCGATGATCTTCTTTCCTACGTAGAAACCGATGCCTGCGAGTGCTGCGATGCCTATTATTGCTGATACCTTGCCCATTTTAAATCATTCCTTTCAGTTGATAGAGCTTCCGTCATTAAAAAAATATTATGACCGGAAAACTTTTATACTATTATACAATATTTTTTTTGATTTGTAAATAGCTTTTGAACATTTTATTCCATATTTTGTTATTTTTCTGTCTTAATCCCCAATATATGCTTCCAGATGATATATCGGAAGTCCCTGCGATATGAACCGCTGTTCGTATTCTGTAATAATATTCCCTGTGATCGTGCTGTTATGCAGATCGAAGGTGATATTGCGGAGTCTGAAGCCGCAGTCGCAGAAGCTGTTAAGAGAGAACTCGAAAAATCCCGCGTTGTCGGTCTTCTGCTCGATAGTTCCGCCCGGAGCAAGTATCTCCCGGTAGATAGCGAGGAATCTCTCGTGTGTGAGGCGATGCTTTGCGTAGCTTTTTTTCGGGAACGGGCAGCTGAAATTCAGGTATATCTTACTGACGCTGTGTGGAGGGATAACCTTTGCAAGGTACTCAGCCTTTCCCATAAGATAGCGCAGGTTCGTGAGCCCGAGTTCTTCAGTCTGTTCCATTGCTGATACCAGCACGTTAACAGTCTGCTCTACCGCAATGAAATTTATGTCGGGTTCACGTACGGCAACAGTATTTGCGAACTTTCCCTTGCCGCAGCCTATTTCGAGGTGCAGGGGATTGTTGTTGCCGAAGACCGAATGTATATCGAGCATCTGCACGCCGTTATCATGCACAGGGTCGGGGATCCACCCGAGATCAACGCCGGCGCATGCATTAAGACGTTCATCGAGGTGTTTTTTCTTTCTCATTCTCATAGCTTGCCGCCTGCTTTCAGTTCCTGCCATTCACGGAGCATATCTCTGCCGTATGCTCCCTCAAACAGCGCGTTATGGGCTTCTTCGGGCGTGAACCACTCAGCCTCGCTCACTTCATCCGAAAGTGTGAATCTGTCCTTTTTCACATTGCAGACGAAAGCAAGCATCAGGTTATCGTGTTTTGCGAAATACTTACTGTAAAGGAATCTTGTTCCGGTGACTTCAAGCCCTATTTCCTCTTTTATCTCACGCCTGCACGTTTCCTCAGCGCTCTCGCCTGACTTTATATATCCCGCAACACACACAAACCGCTGATGACCGTAACTCTGTCTTATCAGCACGACTTGTCCGTCTTCGTTTACGCAAAGGCAGATCACGCATGGATACGAAAAAGGGAAGAAGGGGCGGCCGCATTTTTCGCAGAACGGGACCGCTCCCTCATCACCTATATGTTTGCCGATCAGTTTTTCCCCGCACTGGGGGCAGTATGTGAACTTCATAATAAATCTCCGTATAAGTGTACAGACCCGTGTATCTGAACACGAAGCAAGCCGCCTTTCAGGAAGGCTGGGGAGAGGGGGCAGGCGTTATGGGAACCTCTAAAAACCCAATTTGAGAGAAAAAGAGCTATCCACGCCGTCTCCTGCGTCAAACCTCACAACCGGGCGCCCGCCCGTCTGCGCCTGCTTGCCACGCA
>ODAI010965327.1_pt1 | contig 13346 bp, 12 predicted proteins | sample 1539321 | NCBI WGS metagenome assembly ODAI01 (sample SAMN02144231, study PRJEB22623) | gut metagenome | biome: sheep rumen | host: Ovis aries | place: New Zealand
AAGTTGCCCGACGGCGAGATAAAGAAAGCGAAGAACGTGCGGCCACACGTGAGCGTGGTGATGAACCTGACGAAGCCCACCACCGACAATCTTGCGCTGCACACACTGGGCGAGGTCGAGACTTTCCTGCACGAGTTCGGCCACTCGCTGCACGGCATGTTTGCCAACACCCGGTTCGAAAGCCTCAGCGGAACCAACGTCTGGTGGGATTTCGTGGAACTGCCCTCGCAGTTCATGGAGAACTACGCCGTTGAACGCGACTTCCTGCGCACGTTTGCCTTCCACTACAGAACGGGCGAACCGCTGCCCGACGAGCTCATCGAGCGAATCATCAGAAGCCGGAACTTCATGGCAGCCTATGGCTGTTTGAGGCAGGTTTCATTCGGATTGCTCGACATGGCCTACTACACCAAGAACGAACCGTTCGACGAGGACATCCTTTCTTTCGAAAAGAATGCCTGGAAAGAAGCCATCGTGCTGCCTCAGCTGCCCAACACCTGCATGACGGTGCAGTTCTCGCACATCATGGCAGGCGGCTACGCAGCAGGCTACTACAGCTACAAATGGGCAGAAGTGCTCGATGCCGACGCCTTCAGCGTGTTCAAGCACGAAGGCATCTTCAACCAGCAGACCGCCCAGCGCTTCCGCGACTGCATCCTCTCGCGCGGCGGAACGGAACATCCCATGACGCTCTACAAGCGATTCCGTGGTGGCGAACCAACCATCGACGCCCTGCTCGAGCGGAACGGAATCAAGACAAAGAAACAAGACGAAAAGGCAACAAGCTGACAAGTATATATGGAATCGAAGCAAGCACTGCTCGACCAGCGCTATCTGCGCATGGCTCGCATCTGGGCCGAAAACAGTTATTGCGAACGCCGGAAGGTCGGGGCATTGGTCGTAAAGGAGAAAATGATCATCAGCGACGGATACAACGGAACGCCCAGCGGATTTGAGAACATCTGCGAAGACGAGACCGGGGTAACCAAACCCTACGTGCTGCATGCCGAAGCCAACGCCATCACGAAACTGGCCCGGTCGTCGAACAACAGCGACGGAGCCACCATCTACATCACCGCATCGCCCTGCATCGAATGCGCAAAGCTCATTATTCAGGCTGGAATCAGGCGAGTGGTCTACGGCGAGAAATACCGCCTGACCGACGGCATCGACCTGCTCAAGCGCGCAGGTATTGAAATCATCTATTTGGGAGACTGACCATATGAACAACAAAAACAGATACATGCCCATCATGCTGGCACTCTCGGTGGTGTTCGGCATCATGATCGGCACTTTCTATGCCAATCACTTCAGTGGCAACAGGCTGAACATCATCAACAGCGGAAGCAACCGACTGAACAACCTGCTGCACATCATCGACGACCAATACGTCGACAAGGTGAACCTGGACTCACTCGTCGAGAAAGCCATTCCGAAGATTCTCGCCGAGCTGGATCCCCACTCCGTCTACATGAGTGCCAAGGATGTGCAGACCTCCAACGACGACCTGAAGGGCTCGTTCTCGGGCGTCGGCATCGAATTTGTCATTCGCGAGGACACCATCCACGTGCAGAGCGTCATCAAGAACGGCCCTGCCGAGCGTGCCGGCTTGCTGGCCGGCGACAAGATCGTGACCATCGACGACAGCGCCTTCGTGGGCAAGGAGGTGACCAATCAGGAAGCAATGCGCCGGCTGAAGGGACCGAAGGACACAAAGGTGAAAATCGGCGTGGCCCGCTACGGGCAGAAGGACGTGAAGCAGTTCACCGTCACACGAGGCGAGATACCGCAGCGCAGCATCACATCGACCTACATGATCGACGACCACACAGGCTACATACGCATCAAGAACTTCGGCGAAACCACCTATGGCGAACTGCTCGTTTCGCTGGCAACGCTCTCGCAACAGGGATTCGACAACCTGGTGATTGACCTGCGCGACAACACCGGAGGCTATCTCGACCGTGCCATCCAGATTTCAAACGAATTCCTGCCGAAGAACAAACTCATCGTCTACACCCAGGGACGCAAGTCGCCACGCCAGGAATATCGCAGCAACGGCCACGGCAGCTACCAGCAGATTCCTCTCGTGGTGCTCATCAACGAGGGCTCGGCATCGGCCAGCGAAATCTTTGCCGGTGCCATGCAGGACAACGACCGTGCCACAATCATCGGCCGACGCTCGTTCGGAAAGGGACTGGTGCAGCAACAAATTGAGTTCAACGACCACTCGCTCATCCGACTGACCATTGCCCGCTACTACACACCGTCGGGCCGTTGCATCCAGAAACCTTACGAGCCTGGTCACGACGAGGACTACGAACTGGACCTGATGTCGCGCTACGAACACGGCGAATTCTTCTCGCAGGACAGCATCAAGCACACCGGGCCGGCCTACCACACCGGCATCGGACGCGAAGTCTATGGCGGCGGTGGCATTACACCCGACATCTTCGTTCCCGAAGACACGCTCAACGTGACAAGCTACTACCGCCAGGCAGCCATGAGCGGACTGATTCTGCAGTTCGCCTTCGCATATACTGACGACAACCGGCAGAAACTCAGCGAGTTCAAGGACATGAAGAAACTGGCCGACTATCTGGTCAGACAGAACACGGTGGAGAAATTTGCAACCTATGCCGACAGCCACGGCCTGAAACGTCGCAACCTGATGATTCAGAAGTCGCACAAGCTGCTCGAGCGGTTCATCAACTCCCGCATCATTTACAACATCCTTGACGAAAACTCCTGGCATCAGTACATCAACCAGGACGACCCCGTCGTGAAGGAAGCCCTGCGCATTTTCCGTGAGGACGCCTCTTTCCCGAAGCTCCCTGAGAAATCAGAGGGAAGCAAGAAAATGCAGAAGGTGGCCGGCATCTGGCAGAAAGGCTATGACTATCACCCCACCCACATGCGAGCTACGTTTGTGGCCAGAGCTTGAACCAAATACAGAGAACTTCACAGAGATCTATACAAGGAGGCGTTGCAACTGTTCGTTGCAACGCCTTCTTCTTGCCAGACGACCAAAATAAATAGAAGGTAAACACCTTTCACTCCCCCACTTCAATAGATGTGGATGTCGGCAATGACCATTGCACCCACTTCCCCGTTCAGCCGGCTCACCAACTGACTGCGCATCATGCTGAGATTCTGGCGAAGAGCGGGACTGGTAATCTTCACGTGAAGTGTCTGGTTTCTGATGAACTTCTCACCGGTGTAGCGCACGACTGTCGGTCCCGTCACCCTATCCCACGCGTCAATCAGCCGCCGTTGCTGCAGCGGAGTTTCCAGCCCTTCATGCCGCAGAAATTCGTGCAGCACCTCGGCCAATGGTTTCACTTGTCGCTTAAACATGTTCCTGCCCCTCCTTCATGGCCGAACTCGACCCCTGTTCAACGACATTTCCCTGCTCAACGCGGAACAGTTTGAAATCCGTTGCACCGGCACTAAGTATCTGGTCGAGATGGTCGCGATTGGTATCAGTAATGAAAATTTGTCCGAAGCTGTCACCCGACACCAGCCTGACAATCTGTTCCACACGGTGTGCATCAAGCTTGTCGAAGATGTCGTCAAGCAGCAAGATGGGCATGGTGGCACTTCCCGACCGCTTCAAGAACTCAAACTGGGCCAGCTTCAGAGCAAGCACAAACGTCTTGTGCTGTCCCTGACTGCCCTCACGCTTCATGGGATAGCCTCCAAGCAGCATCTCGAGGTCGTCGCGATGGCTGCCGTGGAGCGAGTAACCCACGGCACGGTCCTTCATGCGGTCGCGCCGGATAACCTCCAGCAACGGGCCGCGCTGGCAATGCGAGACATAACTCAGCGACACCTCTTCCTTGCCCTCGGCTATCTGGTGATAGATGTTCTGGAAATGAGGCATCAGTTCTTCCACGAACGCACGACGCTTCTCGAACAGCACCTCCCCGTTCCGCGCCATCTCCTGTTCCCAGATGTCAAGCAGCATCGCGTCAGGCTCCTCCTCCATTTTCAACAGCACGTTGCGCTGCTGCAAAGCCTTGTTGTAATTGGCAAGCGTTTCAATGTAGGAACGGTCGTACTGGGAAATGACCATGTCCATCAGCTTCCGCCGTTCCTCGCCGCCACCATCAATCAGCAGCGTGTCAGACGGCGACACAAACACTATCGGAATCAGCCCGATGTGCTGCGAGAGGCGCTTGTATTCCTTCTTGTCGCGTTTGAAATGCTTCTTCGTGCCGCGCTTCATGCCGCAATAGACTGAAATGGGCTGTTCCTCACCATCGGCCATCTTGTTCAGGAACTCGCCCTCGAGCACGAAGAAATCCTGGTCGTGATTGATCACCATCGAGTCGACCGAGGTGAACGCACTACGGCAAAACGACAGGTAATAGACCGCATCGAGCAGGTTCGTCTTGCCTTCGCCGTTATGGCCGATAAAGCAATTCACCTTGCCCGACAGGTCGATATCCGCCGAGGCAATGTTCTTGTAATTAATGATCGATATATGCTTCAGTATCATGGGAGCAACTGCCTTTCGTGCCGCAAAGTTACGAATAAGTGGCATAAAAAACAAATGAAAAACAAAAAAAATGGCAAATAAATTTCAGTATGTGCGAGAAATTCAGTAATTTTGCCACGCCTTATGCGAAATTGGAAACGAAATAATCAAAATCATCAAAAATAATGGCAAACAAAAAACAACAAGAAGTGATTGACGTCAACGAGACGTTGAACAAATCAGAGGCTTTTATCCTCAAGTACAAAAAGACCATCATCGCTGCCGTGGTTGCTCTGATCGCAATCATCGCCGCCTTGTTCATCTACCAGAACTACATCAACGGCCCGCGCGAAGACAAGGCCAGCACAGCCCTCGGACGCGGACAGGAGTATTTCAATGCTGAGCAGTTCGACAAGGCACTCAACGGCGACGGAGCCAACTATGCAGGCTTCCTGAAAATCGCCAGCGACTACAGCAACACCGACGCAGGCAACCTCGCCAACCTCTATGCAGGCCTTTGCTATGCAAACCTCAACAAGTGGGAAGACGCCGTGAAGTATCTCGACCAGTTCTCGCCTGCCGACGACGCCGTGGTGAGCCCCGCTGCAGTGGCCGCTCTTGGCAATGCTTATGCACACGTCAAGCAGCTCGACAAGGCCATCAGCGCCCTGAAGAAGGCTGCCGACATGGCCGACAGCAAGGGTGTTGACGGTGTCAACAACAGCATCGCCCCCACTTTCCGCCTGCAGGCTGCAGAGCTCGTTGAGTCGCAGGGCAACAAGGACGAGGCTCTGAAGATGTATAAGGAAATCAAGCAGAAATACACCAACTCCGCACTCGTGCAGAGTCAGGAAATCGACAAGTACATCCAGCGTCTGGAGAGCAAATAATCAAACCCAACGTCAATGGCTACTGCACTCCACAATCTGAGCGAATACGATTCCTCGAAGATACCCGACGCCAGCAACATGTGCTTCGGCATCGTGGTGTCCGAATGGAATTCTGAAATCACAGGCGCATTGCTCGACGGTTGTGTGTCGACGCTCGAGAAGCATGGCACACTGCCTGAGAATATCCACGTGAAGACCGTGCCCGGTTCCTTCGAACTGATCTACGGTGCCCATCAGATGTGCCTCAATGGCGGTTACGACGCCGTCATCATTCTCGGAAGTGTCATTCGCGGCGAAACGCCCCACTTCGACTACATCTGCCAGGGTGTCACCTACGGCATTGCACGCCTGAATGCAAAGAGCGAGATTCCCGTGGTCTACGGACTGCTTACCACCGACAACGAGCAGCAGGCAAAAGAGCGGGCCGGAGGCAAGCTCGGAAACAAAGGCGACGAATGTGCCGTTGTAGCCATTAAGATGGCAAAATTCTAAAAGTTCTCCAGCCTTCCACCAGCGGTGGAAACAAACTGGAATAAAACAGGAAGAGGATGGTGCTCAAACACCATCCTCTTCTTCTATGTCTTCAGGGGTTGCTTCTTCTGTGCTTCCGCCAGTCCCGGCGTCTTCAACCGCACCCGTATCCATCTGCGTGTCCTTGCTGATGCGGACATCGCCGAATCGCGAAATCTTCAGCACGAGCGGCACATACTCGTCGCTCATCCTGTCGGGCGAACCCACACTGGCGGCAAACACGAGGTAGTCGCCCTCAGCCTTGTCGAACACAATGCCCAGCAGGGCGCTGTTCTTCTTGTAGAGCGGATCGACATAGGCATCGAAATCATCCTTCGAGAACGTACGGTTGAAAAACTCGCTGCCGTCCTTGCGCGTCACCTTCACCGTGATTCGGTTGTCGTAGTACTTGTTGCCCTGCCCGTCGTCGGCCAGCGGCAACGACTCGTCGGCCTTGCGCTGCACAAACACCTGATAGGTAGAGCCCACCCACTCAGCGGGGGTGGTCATGTCGTAGTCGCCCACTTTCTGGGTTGGTTTCTTCACCTCTGCCACAGGTTTTGTGGTAATAATATCCTCACTCTGCTTCTTTTCCTTGCAAGCACTCACTCCCACGACGGCCATTGCCATCAGCAGGATTTTCAATTCGTTTTTTCTCATCATGCTGCAAAGTTACTAATAAGTGAGCGAAATGCAAAAAGAAAACGAATTTTTCTTTTCCTTTTCCGCATCCGCCAACAAAAAGCGATGCGCGCCTGGCAAAGCAGAATAATGAGCAAATCGCATAGGAAAATGGGCAACCATTCGCCTCCTGCCACTCAAAATCAACAGAACAAAAACGCAACCGATATCACCCTTCAAAGTAAAATAGATTATTTTGCCAAGTAAAATAAGTTATTTTGCTCAGTAAAATAAGCTATTTTACCGAGTAAAATAAGCTATTTTACTTTTCAACTCGTAACCTATTGGAAATCTGGATGATAGGATTAAGTCATTTATTGAGGTCAAATCAGCATTTCAGCGCGGTAAGATGAAGGATCGGCCCCAGAGGGCAAGGCCGAAAGAATAGCCTGGTTACCCAAACAAAAAATGCCCGCCAGGTGATGGCGGGCAATGTTATCCTTTGAACTTTCTAATTCCTATTGAAGTCAAAAAAACACGATATAATAAAAGTTCAGTTATAAAAAAGACTGGCCTCACGGCTTAGTTTCGTCAACAACGGTCGATCAGCGGTTCTGGTTGTCACGGCGAGGACCACCCTGAGGACCACGTCCACCGCGTCCGCGGCGTTCCATGCGCTGTTTCTCAGCTGCCTGATACTTGGCAAACTGCTCTTCGGTCAGAATGCCTTTCAACTCGTTGTTATAGTTTTCGCGCTGTGCCTGGAATTCCTTCATGCGAGCTTCCATCTCCTCGCGTGAGGGGCGCTCTGCTGGCTGGGCCTGCTGTGTGGCTCCGCTCTGGGCGTCGACTCCTCGTCCGCCACGCTGACCGCGTGGGCCTCGCATATGCAGCTTACCTGCAAACTTGGTGTTCAGTTCCAGCAGCTTTGCCTGCTGTGCCTGGTCGAGTCCGTACTCCTGAGCCATGCGCTCGGTTTGCATTTTCACCATTTCCTCCTGATTCATCCGGGGACGGCGCTGGTTATTGTCTTGTGCGAATGCTGTAGTTGTCAGCATTGCAACCATCAGGGTAATAAGTATTTTCTTCATTGCTGTTCAAATTTTTAATAAGAGATTCGTTGTTTATGATTGACGTCATTGTGTTGGTTCGAACCATTTTGCAGACTGCATTTTACTGCTGCAATCTAAAACTTTGACGCAACAAGGCATGGAAAGTTTAATCAATTGCAAAAAAATTTGCTTTTTTCAATTAAATTTCTTACTTTTGCGACTAAATCTATAATAAAAAATGAACCATTGAGAACAATGAACAATAAACTCACCTGCCTGCTACTGATGTTCCTGCTGGCTGCCTGCTCACCGACTGACCACGCAGAAAGCGAAAAAAAGGAACCGCAACTGCCCGAGCTCGTCATGCAGATTCAGAAGCAATCGCGGCTCTACAGCACCGAATGCCGCGTGCACAAGATCATTTCGCACAACGACACGCGCCAGCTGCAGGGCAGCATCCTGAACCAGGAGTTCAACATCGACTTGCCTCTCGGCAAGCGAAGCGTGGCCATTCCGATTGAGGCCACGGTGAAGGCTTACATCGATTTCAGTGGCTTCGACGCCGACAATGTGCGCCGGAATGGCGATGTCATCGAGATTGTGCTGCCCGATCCGAAACTCGAAATCACCAGCACGCGCATCAATCACGAGGAGGTGAAGCAGTATGTGCCGTTGCTTCGCAAGAACTTTTCCGACGAAGAACTCACTCGGCTCGAACATCTCGGACGGGAAGCCATCGTGAAAGACCTCGCAAAGCTGAACCTGGCGGAGAACGCGCGGCAGAATGCAGCACGGACACTCATACCGCTCATTGGCCAAATGGGATTCCCCACGGACAACATAACCATCACCTTCCGTAAACAATTCTCACCGAGCGACCTGCCTGCCATGCTGCTCAAAAACGAAGTTCAATAGCCCTATGCCCACGAAACCAAAGAAAACCAACAACGGCGACGAGCTCGGACAGCGCATCGCCGACGTGATACTCCTCATTATCAACAGCCTGTCGCGCACCGCCCTCATCATCATTGGCATCGTGGCAGGATTGCTCGTCCTGGCCGCAGGACTCATCTACTGGTTCGCAAGCGGCAACAGCAGCACGATTGCAACGAAGGAGCAGGTGGAACTTTCCCCCTCTCAGATTGAATCCATCAGGGCCATCGGGCAGTGGGAATTCCTGTCGGTCAACGATGAGGAACTGGTCGACACGGTGCGCTATGGCTTCTTCGGCGACGACGAGCTGGTGAGAATCTACAGCGGGACGCTGCGCCTGGGCATCGACCTTTCTGAAACTGAGGAAGGATGGATCAGCACCGACGCCGACACCGTGCGCGTGGTGTTGCCCGCCATCAAACTGCTGGACTATAATTTCATCGACGAAGCCAACGCGCGTGCATTCTATGAAAGCGGGAAATGGACACAAGCCGACCGCAAGTCGCTTGCAGAAAAAGCGCGAAGGAAAATGCTGGCACGCTGCATGACAGCCTCGAACATTGCCTCGGCGGAGAAAAATGCCACGGCTCAGTTCCATCAGTTGCTGCAGTCGATGGGCTTTCCCAACTCCACAATCCGCTTCAAAAAAGGGAGACTTCCCTGACCTCGCAAGCAATGGGGGTAAGTGACAGGAGGTTCACGACCTCACTTGTAAAAAAACAATTCTCAAATTCTCAGATTCTTGATGATGGCTTTCTTATCAAGAATTTGAGAATTTGAGAATAATATTTTGTGTACCTTTTGTTTTCTCTATCCATACTACCCTCGCCCACTCATCAGAAAAACATCTTGCAATCAGCACAGGGAGGGGTGGAGAATGGGGATTCAACAGGCTTCATCAGCGGACTTCCTCGACAATGGTCTTCAGCCCTTTGATCTTCTCGCCACGGACTCGCCGGAGCAGGGAGGCAAGCTGTGTGCGCTCAACGGCAGCATATGTGTAGCGGTCGGAAACCGTTATCTTGCCAATCTGCGAACCATCGAGACCGCCTTTCTTGCAGAGAAACCCGAGAATGTCGCCACGCGAGAGCTTGTCGCGCTTGCCCTTGCCGATGTAGATGGTAATCATTCGCGGCAGAGGCGGCTGGGCATCGGGAGCTGGATTGGGCTGATAGTCGGCCGGCTCGACGTCGACGTAATCTGGAACGCTTTCCTCGCTATTGAGCAGGAAGAATGCTCGGCCCTGCTTGTCCCAACGGGCGGTGCGACCAATGCGATGGACATAGTTCTGCTCGGTCTCAGGCAGATGGTAGTGAATGATGTTGCCCACCTCGGGAATGTCAAGACCTCGGCTGGCCAAGTCGGTGCAGACGAGAATGTTAGCCGACGCATTTGCAAAACGGTAGAGGGCGTCTTCGCGCTGCTTCTGCTCAAGTCCGCCATGGAAAAGGCTGACCGAGAAGCCTTCATGCTGCAGATAGGCTGCCACCCGCTCAACGCTGTCGCGATAGTTCAGGAACACGATGCTGCTCTCGTCGCCCAGGTCGAGCAACAGTTTCCGCAGCGTTTCGAGCTTGTCCTTCTGAGGACTCTGCACCTTGAAAACCTGCACCCGATCGGGCACCTGATCCTCGTCGTCATGGTAGTCCACACGAGTAGTCCTGCCCATGTTGACGAACTGCGGAATGAGGTCGGCATCGGTAGCGGAAAGCAAAATGGTGCGGTGAGGCGTGTGGGCAAAACTTCGCATGAGCTTCGACATCTCTTGCTGGAACCCCATCTCAAGGCATTTGTCGAACTCGTCGATAACAACGAAGCGAACATGATAGGGAGAAATGTTTTGCTTGTCGAGATGGTCGTTGAGGCGGCCTGGTGTGGCAAAGACAATGTGCGGCTGCACCTGGCGCAACACCCTGTGTTCCTCCATGGCCATGCGACCTCCATAGCAGGCACAGGCGCGAAGTCCCGTCCTCATGCTTTTGAGGACTTCAGCCGACTGCATGGCCAATTCGCGTCCGGGCACGACAACGACAGCCTGAAGCTGGTCGCTCGTTGAATCGATGAGGGCGGCCAAGGGCAGCAAATAGGCCAATGTCTTGCCTGACCCCGTGGGCGAAAGAATGACTACATCCTTGTCGGAACGGGCAATGGCATCGTAGGACTCCTGCTGCATGGCGTTGAGTTCGTCGATGCCGAGCTTGAAAAGAATATCGTGAAGGTCGGTCATGGGTTGAACTGAAAATTAGAGTTTGTTCTTCTTGATAATGGTGTTGATTTCGTCGAACTCTGAACCCAGATTCAGGTTCAGATAGATGGTATAGAGCGGCAGAGCCCAGCGCTTCAGGTCGGCAGGCGCAAGCTCACGGAAATGTTCCATGTAGGTGCGGGCCCGCTGGTATAAAGCAATCATCTGCTGGCGCTGCTTGTTGGTCTTGCGAAGTTTCTTGTCGAATTCAACGGCCTGATAGAAACACGCCATTCCTGCATTGTAATAAGGTTCGGGAAGGCTGTCGGTCTGGGCAATCAGGCGGTCTGCAAAACTGATGCACTCGTCGTAGTGCGACGTGTTGAGCAACGCACTGCTGCGCACGAGCTTTGCACTGAGGTCGGCCGAATCGTTCTTCAGCGCCTGGTCAGCCAGTGAAAGCACTTCATTCCAATTGGCCTGAGTGCTGAAATGCTCGTAAAGACGCGAGAAGAAGAACGATTCCGAGGGATATTTCTCAAATCCTTCCCGCAACGTCTCGACATAGCGCGTCGTGTCGTTCTCAGTCCGATAAGTATCGGCCAGGTATTGCAACATGGAACTGTAGTGTGCCGTATCCTTCAGTGCGAGGTATGTATGGCGCAGTGTGGCATGAGGGTCCTGATTCTTGTAGCCGCAGTAGGCAGCCCAATAGGATGCCTCGGGCAGTCGCTCGTCGGTTTCGGCATAGCGGAAAGGAGCATAAAGCGGGTGTTGGGCGCAAGCAATGTACTTTTCGAAAAAGCGGAAGGCATCAGGATATTTCTGCTTGCTCAGGAAATAAAGTCCGCCATTAAAGAGATTGCGACGATAGTCATTCAGGAACTCGCCGTGGCGCTTACGATATTGTGGACGAATCTGGCCGTTGGCGTTGGGACGGGCATCGATGGAGTCAAGTCCTTCAAGCACGTCGAACATCTTCATCGTCAGGTTGAAGAGCGCAGCCGTGTCGTACTTCTGTTTCAAATAAAGTTTCTCGTTGCCCTGGTCATACTGCTTCTTGACAGCCTCGAAAAGCAGCATCCAGATGCGTTCGTTGTCGTGATTAACCGAGTCGCGCAGGCGGTTGCGCATGAGTTGTTCGGCCTTGTCGAAGTTGTTGCCCGCCTTCAGATAGGTTCGCGCCTGGGCAATATCCTTCTTGGTTGCCCTTATCACGTCCTTCTTCTGAGCACTCACGCTGAATGTCGAAAGGACGAGTAGCAATAAAACGAGAACCTTTTTTGCCATAAATGTTATGATTTTCAATGTCTTGTGTTATTCTTCTGAAACAATCCTTACCTTCTCCGACTTGTAGTTGTCGAGGTTGAAAAACTAAAAACAGAAGGAAGGGAAGGAACCCCTTCCCCTCCTTTTTGTGTTGCAGCCACTCTGAAAAGGGCTGATAAATCAGTATTACTTCAGCATTTCTTCCATCTCCTTGGTGCGCGGATCGTTCGCACTGTAGTTGATGTAGTAGCACTGATAGAGCGGATAAGCCCAGTTAGCCTTCAGACGATCGGGGTCGATGTCCTTGGCACGCTCCAGATACTTCATCGACTCCTTGTAGAGAGCCTTCTGTGCGGGGATGTCACCCTCGATGCCGGCAGCCTTGTTGTTCATGCAGAAACCCAGATAGGTGAGCACGACGGGGTTGGTGTCGTCAATCTCGCAAGCCTTCTTGAACGACTCAATGGCATCGTCATAGTTCATGGCGTTCATCTCGCTCTGACCCTTCAGCGCCCATGCAGTGTGGTTGTTGGGGTCGCGGCTGATCTTGTCGTTGACAATAGCCTTCACGGCTTCGTTATCGCCCTGAGCAGCATAGAGGTTGCAAAGAGTGCCGAAAGCAGCTTCGTTGTCGGGATTGGCAGCGTAGAACTCTTTCAGTTCACCAATGAACTTCACGGTGTCGGCCTTGGTCTTCAGACTGGCCTGACCGATGGCAAACTTCTGAGCCTGAGCCTCCTTGGCCTGCTCGGGATCCTGCATTGCCATGTCGAGATACTTCATGGCACGGTCCACCTGCTTGTTCTGGTTGGCATAGAGAGCCGTGAAGTAAGCCACCTGACCCAGGAAGCCAGCCTCACCACTCTTGTCGAAGTCCTTCAGGAAATCGCTGTTCTCGGTGTCGAGGAACGTACCCCAGTACTTCAGCAGGCCCTCTTCGTTGCCGAGCTGAGCCTCGCGCTGGCCGGCATTGACAAGTTGTATGCGTGCATTACCGACACGGGTGACGTTAGCCTCATGGTACTTGGGCTTCACCTTACCCTTTGCGTCGGGCATGTTGTCGTATTTGTCGCACTCAATGGCGTTGACCAGAGCATTGTAGGCTGCCTCGTAGTAGCCAACAGTATCAAAAGGCTCTGCCTTTCCGCCGGTCTGAGCCAAAGCGGTACCCTGCAGTTGGGCAGCACCTTCCTTGTCGAATTTCTCCATGGCAAGGTTCACAAGATGATTGTAGGCCTTTGCCTTCTCAGCATCGCTGACCAACTGACCGAGAGAAGACTTCAGCAGAGCTGCAGCCTCAGCGTAGTTCTTAGATTTCAGAATGCCCTTCAGAGCATCACTGTCACCTGCAAATGCGGTAGATGTGGCAAACATCATCAGAGCCGCAAACATGATTTTCTTCATAA
>ODAI014714290.1_pt1 | contig 13345 bp, 9 predicted proteins | sample 1539321 | NCBI WGS metagenome assembly ODAI01 (sample SAMN02144231, study PRJEB22623) | gut metagenome | biome: sheep rumen | host: Ovis aries | place: New Zealand
CCATGCATTCTTATTATCAACACCACTCGCAAGCTTGAAGCGCGCACCGCCGCCCGAAAGATACTTTAAGTCTGCGGAAACTATATATCTTCCTGTTGTGCCTGTATCATATACGGCGTCTGTTTCCTCATTCTTTGCAAAGCTCTTTGTGAGAATGAACGAGCCCTGGTTTGCCGCTACCGTTCCGTTGGTGTCCTTCGCACCGTCGGTCTGTACGGTAGTATATTTGAAATCCTCTGTTTCGCCGAGGGTAAGTGTCTTTGTGTATGCGCTTCCCGCGATATTCCAGGAGTTAAATTCGGTAAGTACCGAGGGTGTTTCACCGCCGTATGCCGCGCCGTAGAACTCAAAATCCTCGCCGCCGTTACCGTCTTCATCAAGTATAAAGTGTGCGGTTATTTCCGACGGAACATATACAGATGAATAGGGCTGATTTGCCTCTTCATCGACAACAAGACCGCCAGCATTGTCTTTTGCCTGCATTACGATAGCGGTGTAGGTGTCGTTCTCGCCAAGGGTCACATCGCCCCTGAAATGCGTGATAGTCTGGTTGCCGAGGCCTGTTGAGTTGTCTACCTGGTCAACCGCGTAGAGCTTACCCTTTTCTGTTCCGTCCTCATTATATATGGTAATAACTATGATACCGTATGCAGAAAGATTGATTTTTGCCTGCTGTACCGTTACTTTCGCTGATGTCGGCACTCCCTGCTCATTAAATGCTATATTACGTATAACAACCGGATACTCATTGTCTGTCGGTACTATATATGTAGGCCACGCGTCGCCGGCAAGCGAACCCACCTCGTTTATATCAACAAGGGTAGGTACTTCCTCTGTCGCAGTGTCTAAAAATCCGGCAAGAACCGCCTTTTGTGTCGTGTCGGTTACAGCCTTTGCCGCCTTTATGAACTCATATGCAAGAGCCTCAGCACCCGCGTCATTCGGGTGAGTAGTGTCCGTGCCGCCGCCCTTAGCTGTCTGGAAATAATACTTTATGGCATTTGCGCTGTCACCGTTGTCTGATACTATTTTATTGTAGAAATTAAGACTGTACTCATTAAGGTCAACATATGCAATGTCTGTCGCGCCTGCTGTAACTTTCGCCGCAACATACTCCTCACCCGCTGTCGCAAAGCCGCGAAGTGAATGAGTATATTTGGATGTCTCACTGTCCCACTGATTTATTCTCTCAATCGGGCTGACTATAATAAGCTTTGCGTTCTTTTCGTGGCAGAGATTGTAATACTTGTCAAGGCAAGCAACATAACCCGCCTCGTGATCGTCCTTATGGTTATGACCGTATTCAACATAGAGGTAGTCGCCCGCCTTTATACGGCTTGATACCATGTTGAAGTGGAGCGAGTCGGCAGCGTTAAGTCCGCCCTCGCCCTCGTTTACCATTGCAAAGGTGCCGGGTATGTACTTTGTAAGCCCCGTACCTACGCCTGTGAAGTTTTGAAGTTTGAAGAACGGAAGCGAGCAGTTACCGTCTGTTACAGTTGAGTCGCCGAGTACCCAGAATACGGGCGCTGTCGTAACCTTTTGAATTTCAAGCGAAGCAAGCGCCGAGTTCTCTCCAAGCACGCAGACATTTACCATACCGTCGGCTATTGAGCCCTGAGGGTTAGATTTCTGATAGTAGATAGGTGTCGGTCTTACCGTGAAGAGAACCGTCTTTGTTTCACCGGCCGCCAAAGCCGCGTCAGTGAAAAGCGGATGCTTTCTCTCCGTGTAGAGTGAAACCGTCGCCGGCTTTGTCGCGTCAAGAGTGGTAACGGTTGCCTTTACTCTGTAATATGTTTCATCGTCGGCTTTCAGTGCAAAACGCGTCGGATAGAACTCATCACACGCGTTTCCGTATGCGTCCTCGCCTGTCGAGCCTATACCGTCATTCTCGCCCGTGCCGCCGGCAGCGAGGGTTATCTGCTGTCCCTTCTGCATACCGAAGGAGTCTATACGCTCGCTTAGCTTATATGCCTCCTCGTCTATTCCAAGGAAGCCATAGTCCTTGGCTGTTACATAGTTTCTGTCCGGAGCTACCGCCGTGAAGCCCTCGGCAGGTGTCTGACCTTCTGCGCCAAAGTCAAACTTCCATTCCTGCTCAACCGTATCACCGGCAACAAGCGGTGTTACGTCCGCGCTTGCCGTAACTGCGGGAATAACTGTCGTGCCCGCAATCATAGCCGTTGACAGTATAACGCCGAGCACTTTTTTTAATGTTTTGTTCATGTTTCTCTCCCTTTCTTATTTTAATTATAAAAATTCCATAGTTAATAGAATTTTATCATATGGTAAAAAAAAAGAAAAGCGGAATATGAAAAAACACTGTATTTTTACCAAATTCCACTTATTATTTGTTATCTTTTCTTTCTCAGCATTGAACCTGCCGTTACAGGCTCGGCTGTTTTCATCTTTATTACCTGCTCAGCGTGGTTCGCGACTTCTATATCATTTCCGTTCTCATCCGTCATACTGTCAACCGTCTGTACAAAATACGGCTGCATCGGGCGGATAATCTCTATCTCGTCACCCTTGAAGAAGCGGTTGCGCTGGGTGATGGTCGCAATGCCCGTTTCCGCGTCATACGATTGTACAATTCCGATAAGGTCATAGTCACGGATATATGAGCTTGAGGTATACACCTGCGAGTTTTCGTCAGGCTTGCCGAAGTAGAAGCCTGTCGTATACGGGCGGTGACTGACCTTGCACAATTCGTCATATTCCGCCTTGTTGAAGGTGTAATTTTGGGGGTCTGCAAAGTAACGGTCTATTTCGCGGCGGTACGCGCCGACAACCGTTGCAACGTAGTACGAGGTCTTGACGCGACCTTCAATTTTAAGGCTTGTTATGCCGCTCTGTACCAGTTCGGGGATATGCTCTATTGTACACAAATCCTTGGAGTTAAATATAAACGTTCCGCGCTCATTCTCAAACACGTCCATATATTCGCCGGGACGCGTTTCTTCAACCAATTTGTAATTCCATCTGCACGGGTGCGCGCACGCGCCTTGGTTTGAGTCGCGGCCGGTCATATAGTTTGACAAAAGGCAGCGTCCCGAATACGATATACACATAGCGCCGTGGATAAACGCTTCAAGCTCTAAGTCGGCGGGTATTTTCTCACGGAACTCCGCAATTTCCTTAAACGACATTTCACGCGCCAATACCACGCGTGTTGCGCCCATTTTATGCCACGCGATCGCAGAGCGGTAGTTTACGTTGTTTGCCTGCGTGCTTACGTGGATGGGAATTTCGGGAGCCAATTCACGCATCATATCGAACAAGCCCAAATCCGCGATTAACACCGCGTCAAAGCCCATAGGACGGATTTCTTTAATGAACTTTTCAAATTCGTCTATATCTGAGTTGTGCGGAAGTATGTTCGCGGTCAGATATACCTTTTTGCCGCGGTCGTGGGCGTACTTTAAGCCCTCAATCATATCTTCCTTTGAAAAGTTCTCCGCCGCGACGCGCAAAGAAAACGCTTCGCCGCCTATATACACCGCGTCCGCGCCGTAGTCAATCGCTGTCTTTAACTTTTCCAGGCTGCCGCCGGGGGCAAGTAATTCCGGTTTTTGCATAGTGTTCTCCTTTTTTGCGTAAAAACACAGTAACCGCCACTCTGCCAAGTGGCGGTTACTTATTTAGTAACGGTTACTGAGGCAACCGTTTTACGGCGATACCTCTGTTTCTGTTTTATATTGTATCATATTTTATTGTAAAAATCAATACCCAATTACTTTTTCATTGCCTTATACGCTTCTTTTTTCTCGTCAAGTATCTGCTGATAGCCTGAGGATAGATATTCCTCGCAAGCTGACTTATACTTGGCTTCAAATTCCTCCGGCTTGCAGTTGATAAGGTCAACCTGTATGCCCTCCCACTTGCTCTTTAACGATGCGCCGTACTTTGAAAGCGAGTCGATTGAACGGTCAAAGAGGAAGTCTGTATACTTAAACTGCTTTGTCTGCTGATAGTAGTCGTATGACTGCTGAATAAGATCCTCATAGCCTGCAGGAGCGTAGGTCTTTTTCTGGACAGCGAGGTTCTTTTCATCGCTGCCGTAATCCTTGCCCTCTGTTACAAGACACCACATATCCTTGTTTGAGTTGTAGTTAAGTCTGTCATTGCCGGTGTAATCGTCTATAAGCACGGGAACACCGTCCTCGTTTTTATACGTCACACCCTCAATACCGTTCTGCATTACAAAGAGGTTCTCCGGCTGACTGAGCCACTCAAAGTACATCATAACAGCCTCGGGGTGAGCGCAGCTTGCGCTTATACCGCTGACCATACCGAACGGCCAGTCTGCGCGTCCTGCCTTGCCGTTGTCACCGTCACCGGTAAGCGGCGGAAGAACAGCGACCTTTGCCGCGGGATCATTCTGTACAAGCGTCTGCAATACGGGTGGATTCTGTGAGAGATAGAAGCCGTACACGCCCGCCTTGCCCGATATAAAGTCGGACTGCATTTTGCTACCATCCTTGTCAAGATACCATTCGGGGCTTATAAGTCCCTCGTTGTAAAGACCGTTTAAGTATTCAAGCTCCTTCTTGCTCGGCTCCCATGTAAGAGCGGCAACGGTAATATCGGAATAGAGCGCGTTATCCTCCTCGCTGAGCGGATACGGTCTGTAATAGTAGTTGCCGAAGTATGCGTTGTAAAGCGCCTGTGTCTGGGGGATTGTGTTCTCGCCGCCGAGCTTTAACTCCTTGAACTTACGGAGCATATTTACGTACTCCTCGCGCGTTGTCGGCATGCTTAATCCCGCCTTTTCAAGCCAGTCGGTTCTCACGATATTTACCCAGTTGTACGCAAGCGGACGCGTTGCCGTTAAGAAATAACGCTGTCCTTCCATTTTTGCATACTCGTCCAATGCCTTTGTGTTCTCGTAGAAGGTCGGAGCGTATAACTTTAAAACATCCTCATCAATCGGCTGGAACGCCTTTCTTGCATAGAAGGATACGATTGTCGGATAGTCGTAGCTGAACAGAATATCCGGCGCGTCATCAGCCGCTAAAAGGTTGTTGAACGTCGTAACGTCCTCCTTACGCGGTATAGCCTTGAACTCCACCTTGATATTGTACTTGTCACCAAAATTCTCCTGAACGTACTTTGTCCAGTAGTTGTTGGTAACGTCCGCCTGTCCCGATACACCTCTGTCGTATACGGGGATTTTGATTGTCACCTGCTCGTCGTACTTTTTAGGTCCTGTGAGCTTTGACTTGTCAACAGCCGACTTCTGTGATGAGCCGCCGCACGACGCCAAAACCGCGGTTGTCATTACGCCCGCAAGCGCAAGACTTAATAGTTTCCTTAATTTCATAATTTGCCTCCTTATTATATTTGATAATTTTTATTACTCTTTAACTGCGCCTATCATTACACCCTTTACAAAATATTTCTGTATAAAAGGATATACTATTACAATAGGGATTGTCGCGAACATTATACACGCTGATTTCATAACCTCGGGGTACTGCATTTTTTCAACGCCTGTTTCCTGCGATACGGCGGCGTTTGCGCCGACGGGGTTTATGAGATTATTCAGCTTATGCTGGATAAACTGCAGCTTCGGGTTCGTTACGAAATAGAGCGAGTCCTGGAAGCTGTTCCAGCGGCCGACCGCGTAGAAAAGCGTCAGTGTTGCCAAAACCGGCACCGACAGCGGCAGCACTATTCGGAACAGTATCATAAAGTCATTGCAGCCGTCAATCTGAGCCGCCTCCTCAATGCTTGCCGGTATGCCGCTTGTCATAAACGTTCTCAGAATTATAAGGTTGTACGCCGAGAACGCAAGCGGCAGGATAAGCACATAGGCGGTGTTTATAATGTTCAGCTCTTTAAAAACTATGTAATCTGGGATTGTACCGGCGCTGAAATACATCGTTATAAGGAAGATTACGCCGACAATTCCCCTGCCCTTCAGTCTTTTCTTTGAAAGCGCGTACGCGCCGCAGATTGTGAGGAACATACCGAGAACCGTAAACGCGATTGTCACAAGTATGGAATACCACATCGAGTTCATCAGCGAAGCGTCCTGAAATACCTGCACATACGCGTCAAACGTTATATCCTTGGGGATAAGGAACACCTGATTTGCCATTACCGCGCCGCTGCCGCTTATTGAAACGGCGAGCACCTGCAAAAACGGTATCACGCACGCAAGGGACAGTACGGTTATCAGGACGTAGATAAGCACGTCCGCAACAATATCGGAAGGTTTACGCTTTATCATCATAATCCCTCCTCTCCAAGGGATTTCGCAAATCTGTCGGAGGCGAATACGAAGATGAGTCCTACAACAGACTGGAACAATCCAACCGCAGTCGCTATGTTGTAGCGGCTGTTTTTAAGACCGTAGTCATATACGAAGATTGAGATTACATACGAAATTTCGTCCACCGAACCGTTTGAAAGTGTAAACGGACGCTCGAACGAAACGCCGAGTATTCTGCCGAGGCTCATTATAAGCATAACAACGATTGTCGGACGTATGCAGGGAAGTGTTACGTGCCAGATCTGCTTCCAGCGTCCCGCGCCGTCAACCTTTGCCGCCTCGTACAAATCGGCGTTTACTCCCGTTATCGCTGCGAGGTAAATAATCGTACCCCAGCCCATACTCTGCCATACACCTATTAAGCAGTACGACACGAGCCAATGCCATTTTTCCGTCAGGAACGGTACACTCTCTCCGCCGAGGTTTCTTATTATAACGTTTATGTAGCCGCTGTCCGGCGAGAGGAACTGGTAGAATATTCCGGCTATGATAACCCACGACAAAAAGTGCGGCAGGTACAGAACCGTCTGCGAAACGCGCTTGAAATATTTGTTCTTGATTTCATTAAGGCATATCGCCAAGATAATCGGAGCCGGAAAGCCTATAATCAGATCAAGACCGTTTAAGATGATTGTGTTTTTGAGCGCCTTATAAAAATCCTTCATTTTAAAGATTTCCGCGAACGCGTCAAAGCCGATAAAATCCGAGCCTGCAAAGCCGCGCGTTACGTCATAGTCCAAAAACGCTATGGAAAGTCCGGTCATAGGCAGGTATTTGAACAGTATCGCAAACGCGAGCGGCAGAGCGAGAAGCACATAAAGCTGCCAGTCACGCTTTAGGTAATACGCAAAGCCGTGAGTGTTTTTCAACCGCAGCTCTTTTTCACTCTTCGACAAGAAAATCCCCCCCTTTTTTGTTTGTCTGTTTTGATTTATTCCTTAACTTTTATATTACCATTTTTTGTTTATACTGTCAATAAGATAATAAAGTTATTTCTATTTGTAAAAAAGTCAGACAAATTGCTTATAAGTGTTTACACATCATTTCGAGTATGGTATTATTAAAGTATTACATCAGTGCCATTACAGCCGGACTATACACTGTTTACAGGCTTAAAGCCAAAGGAGGTATCATTATGAAAAGATTACTTTCAGTTATCACACTTATGACAGTTATTGCCGTGCTTTTAGCGTCGTGCGGCGGCAGTAAGGTAAGCAAGGAGGACGCGGAAGCTATGGCCGGCAAGTGGGTGCTTGTCACCTATGATTATTTAGGAGTTAAAATGCTGCCGGAGGATGCGGAAACGAAGATGTCCTTTGAATTCAAGGATAACGGTATGACCACGTTTACTCTTGACAACGAACACGAGGATTACAAGTGGGAAAAGAATGATACCCTTGTTACAATATGGGTGCCGGAGGGCGGAGTTTCAAAGGGGCATACCGCGGTACTTGAGGACAATTATTTCACGCTGTACTGGAACTATAAAGGTACGCCGGTAAAGATGATTTATGCGCGCGAAGGCTCCTCCGCTGTAAATCCCGATTTATACATCAAGGACGGCGATATTACCTCGACAATGCTGAAAAATTCAAACGAGAACAACATTCTTGAGCTGCTCGAAAAAATGACCCCCGAGGCGCGCGAGGCGTTCGGCGTTACGGAAATTTATAATCAACTGAAGAAACCGGACAATTGATAAGAGAAACAGCACAAAAAAATAACCGGCGCGTGTGCGCTGGTATTTTTATGCTTTTAATTGCCAAGGTCAAGGCCGCCGTAACACTCAAGCGTGTCACCGTTCCATACATAATTCTTTACCTTACTCCATTTTGAAGGCGCTTCGCTTGCACCTCCGATTTTTACCGCGGTAACTGTTCCTTCAAAATCATAATAAACATCTATAAATACCTTTTCCTCTTTGGCTCCGAACGCTTCAAATGCAGGGAGTGCCTTTCCGTCAAAGTCAAAGAGCGTTGTGTTTTCGACAACGTTTCCCGCCGGCTTATCGTCGCTTTCGTTATACGCCCAGCCGGAGAGCGATTCGTTCGGATTGTCGGGATCCTCAACGTGTATCATACACGGATCCCAATAGAGTACGCCCGCACATCTTCCGTTATCAACCGATTTCAATGCGTCAAACAAGTCCGCGAGAAAATCAAGCTGTCCGGCAGGCGTGAACGGATATTTTTCTTCATAGCCCTCAGCGTTTTTCGGATCGTCCTCGGTCGGGGTAAGCTGGCCGCCGTAGCCGTTTTTCTTGTTCAGCGTCCAGTTGTAGCCTGTTTCCATTATAATTATATCGCGGTCATATTTTGCGCTGATGTTGTTGCAAAACGTGACGAGCGTTTCAATAGTGTTATGCGACCACGCGGGGGAATATGAAGCGCCTATGGTGTCGAATTTACCGCCTGCCGCTATGTATTTGTCAAAGAACCAGTTAAACACACCCTCGTTTGAACCGTTTGCAAGGTGGATAACGACCTGCGTATCGGGCGCGATTTCCTTAACGGCGTCATAGCCGCGGTTTAAGATTGCCGCGAGAGCGTTCCAGTCCTCGGCGCACTTAACATCATTTTCCTCGTCCTTATTCTCATCAAATACAAGCTCGAAACGGCCGGCGTTCATATTCGCGTCATACGTGTTCGCAAACGGGAAGAACATACCGCCGTTTATCTCGTTGCCGAGTGAAACGTATTCGGGAACGGTGTCCTGCGCCTTTAGCTTTTGCATTATGTCAAGCGTGTACGCGTAGACTATATCGCCGAGCTTGGACTGTATTTCCTTCTTTTGCGCGTCGGTCATTGACTTTAAAAACTTCACATCCTTAACGTCATAGCCCAAATCAGCCTTGATTTGCTTGACCCACTCGGACGGTATTATTTGTCGTTCGCCGTTTGACCAGTAATCGGAATAGTTAAAGGTGTACTGAATAGCCATACCGGCATCCTTTGCGCGTTTGGCAAGCGAAAGCGTGTCCGCCTCGTCCTGATAGCCCTCGGGCAGATAATACGTTCCGTCGCCCGTGCCCTTTCCCGGGTTGTTGCTTAAACGGATACGCGCCATATTTACGCCGCCTGACGCCATAAACTCAAACGGGTCAACCTTATCTCCGGCAGTATTTTTGTATTCACCGCCCAAATCCTCTATATACGTTACCTCTGTCATATCGCCGCCGGTGTAAAATTCTGCGCTTGCCGCGCTGCCTATAAGCATTGCCGAAAGAATAGCCGCTATCAACTTTTTCATTATCATTTCCTCCTGTTTCTCTTTTGAAATATTGTAACATAAACTTTGCACTTTTACAACAAAATTTACGCTATAAGCACATAGCTTGACGAAATATAGAATTTATTATACAATTATGAAGAATATTTTGATTTTTAAGGGATGCGAACGCGGTTCATTCTAAACTACGCCGCTTTGCTATGCAAAGCTCGCTAATTCCCGAACAAAATGAAAGGATGTTTGATTTATGGCAGTCAAGGTACACGAGAGCAAACGGGGAAAATGGAAGATACCCGTTATAATAATAACGATACTTGTGGTATTATGTCTTGTAGGTGCGGGCATAGTATTAAGAGAGGCAGGAAGCGTAACAGTCGAGGGCGGTTCGGTGACGCTGGAGGTAAAAGACGGCGAAAGCACACAATCCGTCGCTGACAGATTAAACGATATGGGCATTGTCAAATATCCGTTCCTGTTTCTGCTCCAGTCCAAATTAAGCGGCTATGACGGTAAGCTCCAGCCAGGTATGGCAACGATTGAAAACGGTATGAGCTACGGTCAGATACTTGATTTACTCGTGACGGACAGCAGAAACGTGACTAAAATCACGATACCGGAGGGGTATGAAATAAAACAGATAGCGCAAAAGCTGGACGAGGCCGGACTTTGCGGCTGGCAGGATTTTTACTCGGCGTTAAATCCAAAGGACTACGATTATGCGTTTCTTAAAAACCTGCCCCAGCGCGACGGTCTTATGGAGGGCTACCTCTTCCCCGCCACATATGAAATCCCCAACGGCGCAACCGCGCACGACATAATTGACCTTATGCTTGCCGCGTTTGACAGTCAGTTTAAAAGTGAATATTACGACCGCGCCAAGGAGCTTGGTATGACGGTTGACCAGGTTATTACTATGGCTTCAATCGTTGAGCGCGAGGCGGAAAATCCTGAGGAAATGCCTAAGGTTGCAGGCGTGTTCTATAACAGACGCAACGCCGGTATGAAGTTCCAGTCGTGTGCGACGGTGCAGTACATTTTGCATGAGCGCAAGCCGGTATTGTCGATCTCGGACACAAAGATTGACTCGCCATACAATACATATCTCTACCCCGATTTCCCGGTAGGACCTATCTGCAACCCCGGTATAGAGAGTATACGCGCGGCGCTTTATCCTGAGGCTACAGATGCATATTACTTCGTTATGGGCAAGGACGGCGAGCATATCTTCTCGTCTACATACGAGGAGCATCTTGCGGCTATGAACTCTAAGGATATGGCGACAAGCGTTGATTCGAACGCGATTGAAAACCAGGATAACTTAAAGCATTAAAGGAAATTAAAATGTCAGTAGATTATGATTTACAAGCGATTGTGCCGCAGTATATCACCGATTACCTGCGCTCTCATATGACGCATAATGATGATTTTCTGCACTCGCTTGAGGCGTATGCGGAAAAGAACAGTGTGCCTATAATTGAGCCTGAATCGGCGCGGTTTCTGACCGTTATGTGCCGCATTAAAAAGCCAAAAAAAATTCTGGAGGTCGGCACGGCGATTGGCTACAGCTCAATCCTTATGGCGCAGAACACACCTAAATCAACGAAAATAATAACGCTTGAATATTCGGAGGAAATGGTGCATATCGCACGTGATAATGTTAAAAAAGCCGGTTATGCAGACAGGATTGACGTTATTGAGGCAGACGCTAAGGATTACCTGTCCTATATTGATGACGAAAACTCGTTTGATATGATTTTCCTTGACGGACCCAAGGCGCATTATGTCAATATGCTTGACGAATGTGTAAGGCTTTTAAAAAAGGGCGGCATACTGATTTCCGACAATATTCTCTACAAGGGTATGACAGCCGATGATAACCACGTTGTAAGGCGCAAAATTACGATTGTGAAGCGTCTTCGTGACTACATTGATGCGCTTATGGCGCACAGAGAGTTACACACTTCAATTTTGCCGCTCGGCGACGGCGTTACAATTTCGGTTAAGATTTGATTTGCACGTAAATTTATGATAGAATAGTTGTATATTCAGATTAAGGAGCAAAAAAATGGATTTTAAACAGCATATAATTGACAAAATAATTGAGATAACGGAGCTTGACCGTGAAACGGTCACAGGCGCAGTTGAAACACCGCCCGATGAAAAGATGGGCGATCTTGCTTTCCCGTGCTTTCCTTTAGCGCGTATAATGCACAAGGCGCCGCCTGCGATTGCGGCGGAACTGGCTGAAAAATTGAGCGGTGACGAGTATATCGAAAAGGCACAGGCGCAGGGCGGCTATTTAAACTTTTTCTTTAACCGCGCAAAATACATCACAGATACAGTTAGTGCCGCGCGTGACGCGGGCCCGGATTGGGGTAAATCGGATATAGGCGGCGGAAAGACCGTTCTTGTCGAGTATTCCTCACCGAATATTGCAAAGCCGTTCCATATCGGTCACCTGTTCTCAACGGCTGTCGGTAATTCGCTTGCGAGAATTTACAAGCATCTTGGCTACAATGTGCAGTCCTTAAACCACCTCGGCGACTGGGGCACACAGTTCGGCAAGCTCATATGCGCGTACAAGCGTTGGGGCGACAGAGCGGTGATTGAAAAGGACCCGATTAACGAGCTTCTGAAAATATATGTTAAGTTTCACGAGGAAGCCGAAAAAGACCCCGCTTTGGACGATGAAGCGCGTGAATACTTCAAAAAGCTGGAGGACGGGGATAAGGAAACGACCGAATTGTGGCAGTATTTCAAGGATATAAGCCTTGTTGAATTTAAGCGCGTGTATGATATGCTCGGCGTTGAGTTTGACTCATACAACGGCGAGGCGTTTTATTCGGATAAGATGGACGAGGTTGTTGACATTTTGCGCGATAAGAACCTCTTGACCGAGAGCGAGGGCGCGCAGGTCGTTGACCTTAGTGACCTTGATATGCCGCCGTGTATAATCTTAAAATCCGACGGAGCGACAATTTATGCGACGCGCGATATTGCCGCCGCGCTTTACCGCCACAGAACATATGATTTCTATAAAAATATATATGTCGTAGGACTTCCGCAGTCGCTTCACTTCAAGCAGATTTTTGCCGTTATGGATAAGGCGGGCTGGGAATGGTCAAAGGGCTGCAAGCACGTCGGTTTCGGACTTGTGAAGCTGCCGGGCAAGGCTATGTCAACACGCCACGGCGATGTGGTGTTCCTGGAGGACGTACTGAACGAGTCGATTGAAAAGACGCGTGAAATTATCGAGAAGAACAACTCCAAGGTGGATGACATTGACGACGCGGCGAAGAAAATTGGTATAGGCGCGATTTTATACACGTTCCTGCACTCCTCGCGCGAAAAGGATATTGTGTTTAGCTGGGAAAGTATGCTTGATTTTGAGGGTGAAAGCGCGCCGTATTGTCAGTACGGCTACGCGCGCGGCAGAAGCATTTTAAGACGCGCGGAGGGCGTTGACTACGAAAACGCCGATTTAAGCAAGGCGGCGAGTGATGAGGCGTACACGCTTATAAAACAGCTCGGCGCATTCGGCGATGCCGTTAAGGACGCGGGGGAAAAGAACGAGCCGTTCTATATAAACCGCTACGTTACCACGCTTGTAAAGCTGTTTAACAAGTTCTACACTACAAATCCTATTCTAAAAGATGACGTGGACGAGGAAACAAGAAAAGCGCGACTTGCGATTGTTGATGCTGTCACAAAGACGATTAAAATTGCGCTGAATTTGCTGGGTATCAACACTGTTGAAAGTATGTAATAAACGACAAATTATTGTTTATATGTGTAGCCGGATAGTGGTCAGGGATGGGCTGTCGAGGGCGCCAGCCC
>ODAI010541643.1_pt1 | contig 13344 bp, 11 predicted proteins | sample 1539321 | NCBI WGS metagenome assembly ODAI01 (sample SAMN02144231, study PRJEB22623) | gut metagenome | biome: sheep rumen | host: Ovis aries | place: New Zealand
CCTGCAGCAGCTATTGTCTGGAATATCTGTGTCCGCACTTTGCCATCACGGTGTTTTACTTCAATCCGAATATCTCTGCGGAGCCGGAGTACCGGCATCGGGTAGAGGAACAGAAGCGCCTGATCGCAGCTTATAATGCGGAGCAGAAAGGTTATCCTATTCGGATCATAGAGGGGGACTATGAACCGTCCCGATTTTTTGAGATTGCAAAGGGGTATGAGGAATGTCGTGAAGGCGGCGAGAGGTGTTTCAGGTGTTTTGATCTGCGGCTGCGGGAGACGGCGATACGGGCTGGGGAAGGTGGGTTTGATTATTTTGCCACCACGCTGACCATCAGTCCGCTGAAAAACGCGCAGAAGATCAATGAGATCGGACAGGCGCTCAGTGCAGAATACGGCATTGCCTGGCTGCCGTCGGATTTTAAAAAGAAAAACGGCTATAAGCGATCGGTGGAGTTGTCGGCGGAATACGGGCTCTACCGACAGGATTATTGCGGCTGCGCGTTCTCCAAGGCGGAACGGGAGCGTGAGAAGCAGACAATGCAGGATAAACAGGAATGACAGAGCAGTAAAAAGACAGAAAAAGAAACAGAATATTGCATAATATTTCCACTTCTGATAAAATAAAAAGGAAGTTTTTTACAAATCACAAAATGGAGGTGTAAGTATGGATTTTTCAAAAATTTTGACTTCGTTGATCAATGGAGTCGGGAACGTTGTGTGGGCAGCTGTACTGCTTGTACTGGCTTTTGTAGTCAGCAGTATTGTGAAAGGCCTGATTGTCGGACTGTTGAATAAGACGAAGCTCAAGAACTATGAGGAATCAAACGGAATGATCACATATGTCGGTAAGCTTACTTACCTGTTTGTGTTCCTCCTGTTTATTCCGGGCATCTTCACAACCCTTGGGGTTGGTACCATTGCAAACCCAATCAGTTCTTTCCTGAATGTGGTTTGGGGTTATCTGCCCAATATTGTGGCAGCAGTTGTGATCCTGATCGCAGGTACGATGATTGCGAAACTGGTGCGCGAGCTGCTGGTCCCTCTTTTCCAGAAGCTCCATGTGGACGAGCTGCAGCAGAAGGCAGGTATTGAGGTAAAGGAAGATGGAAAATTTTCCACCACGCTTGCTTATGTGGTTTATGTGCTGATCATCATTCCTGTGATCGTGGCTGCTCTGCAGGCACTCAGAATCTCTGTGATCACACAGCCGGCAGTTGCTATGCTGGACAAAGTGCTGGCATTTTTGCCTGACATCGTTGTGGCGATTGTCCTGATCCTGGTTGGTACACGTGTTGCGAAATTTGCGGGACAGCTGGTTCGCAAGCTGATCGCTTCCAGCGGTGTGGACGCGCAGATCAGAAAGCTGATCGGCGACAAGGTACCGAAATTTGTATTCTCTGATACCGTCGGTCTGATCGTTCGGATCGTGCTGGATGTGTTCTTTGTAGTAGAGGGTATCCGTGTACTGCGTCTGGATGTACTCACCAATATCGGTGCTACCATGATCGCATATCTGCCCAATGTGTTGGCATCTGTGCTGATCCTGATCGGCGCGTTCCTGCTTGCGGCAGCGGCTGAAAAGGGCATGGAGAAAAACGGTCTGAAGGATTACGCAGTGATCACCCGCATCGCAATTCTGGTGGTAGCAGGATTTATGGTTCTCAACCAGCTGGGCATTGCGAGCACCATCGTGAACTACGCATTCATCATTATCCTGACTGCGATCGGCGTTGCCTTCGCAATCAGCTTTGGCGTGGGCGGCAGAAGCTTTGCTGCACGCATGCTGGACAAGCTCGGCGATAAGATTGAGAAAAAGGACGGGGAAGAGAAGTAAGGCATTTGTTCTGGAACCTGATTTTGTGATGGAACAGGATGGCAGACTGATCGGACAGAATATGTTCATGAGAACGGTCATTGATGCTGACGATGGCAGCACGGTGGGATGCTTGACGATGGGGCCGATCGGAATGATCGGCCGGAGGATGCAGATTCATCATTTTTTCTCTGCAAAGAACTGGTCCCCGGATATCTTGATCGTGTCACAGGGGTGTATCAGACTCCGCAGGGGTATTACGTGAAAGAGGAAGATGTGGATGAATTCGACAAGGGTTTCCCTGCAAGGGAAAAACTAAGATTGCCGGGACAGATCTTCGGATAAACGAAAACAGAATCATTGCAGCATAGGCTGCCGGAAAGAGATCGGGAAACCGGTCTCTTTTTGTGGCCCTAGCATTTTTAAAATAAAAAAAGGTATTGACTCCTACGTTGCGTAATAGTTTATATTAACATTATCAAGCAAATGGAGGATACGTCAATGATGACAGTACATGAGGTGAGCAAGCTTGCCGGGGTGAGTATACGCACTCTGCAATATTATGACAAGATCGGTCTTTTGCATCCGACGGGATACACCGATGCAGGTTACAGGCTGTATGACGATGCAGATCTGGAACGCCTTCAGCACATCCTACTGTTTCGTGAGTTGGAGTTCCCTCTGAAGGACATCAAGGCGATCATAAACAGTCCTGATTTTGACAGGGGTAAGGCATTGGAGCAACAGATTGAACTGCTTCGGCTGAAAAAGGAACATATTGAGAACCTGATGAACTTTGCGCTTGGAATAAAAATGTTAGGGGTGAAGCACATGGATTTTAAGGCTTTTGACAGAAGCAAGCTGGATGAGTATTCCAGAAAAGCAAAGGAACTTTATGGCAATACGCCTGAATACAAAGAGATGGAAGAAAAACAGAAGAATCGTACGGAGGAAGAGGATAAGATCCTGGCAGACAGATTCATGCTGTTTTTCAAAGAGGCCGGGAAGATGAAGGACATGGATCCGGCATCACCTGAGGCTCAGGATCTGGTGAAAAGGATACAGGATTATATCACGGAGAACCTGTATACCTGCTCGAACAAGATTCTGCGTGGTCTGGGAAAGATGTATTCCGGTGGGGGCGATTTTACGAAAAACATCGATGAGTACGGCGGTGACGGAACCGCAGAGTTTGTAGATAATGCTATTCAGATATACTGCGATAGAGCAGAATGATCAAAACATACGAATTCCGGCATTTGGAGTAAAATTTCCGGATGCCGGATATTTTTGCGTTTAATCCAATTAACACAAAATAAAAAATAGATTGACAATGCGTTCTACATATTGTAGTACACAAATGTACTACAATATGTAGAATGAAAGGAGAAAAGAGATATGGGTGAATTGCGAATGGGAACCGCTGAAGCTAAATTTGCAGATATGATATGGGACAATGAGCCGGTCTCATCGGGGGGATCTGGCCAAATTGGCGAATGAGGAATTTGAGTGGAAAAAAACGACTGCTTTTACCGTGTTAAAACGACTGTGTGAGAGAGAGTTGTTTCAGAACCAGAACGGAATTGTTACATCTCTGATATCTAAAGAGGAGTTTTATGCACGTCACAGTGAGACGTATGTGGAAGAGACCTTCGGCGGCTCTCTGCCGGCTTTTCTGGCTGCATTTGGAGCGAGAAAAAAGCTGACGGACAAGGAGATCGATGAGATCCAGAAGATCATTGAGTCCATGAGGGGGTAGACATATGTTGGAGCAGATTTTTCTAAAAGTGATCAATATGAGCCTTTCCGCGAGTATGATCATTGTGGTTGTATTTCTGGCGCGTATTTTGTTGAAGCGTTTCCCAAAGTTTATTTCCTATATGCTCTGGAGCGTGGTCCTGTTCCGACTGCTTTGCCCTGTCGCCCTGAGATTCGCGTTCAGTCCGGTTCCTGAGTTGGAGCCCGTATTCCATGAGTATCGGTTGGAAAAGGATGCTGTTACGGCAGGTGTGAGGGAAGAGGGGCAAGCAATGCCCAAACAAACAATGTCCGAACAAACAATGTCCGAACAAATAATACCCGGACAAGCAGCATCCGGACAAGTGCTGCCTGAACCGGAACTGTCCGGTCATATGTTACCTGCTCAGACCTCACCAGGGGTGACACCGTCAGGACAAATATCTCCCGAACAGTCTGCAGCGGAGGAAAATAGGATCAACACACAGGTTTCCCGGCAGACACTGTTTGTATTATGCGGAAAATATGTGTGGATAGCCGGAATCGCCATCATGCTTTTGTACTGTGCGGTATCCACGGTCAGGATCCGTCGCAGGGTGGCGGAAGCCATTCCGTTTAAGGAAAATATTTATCGGACGGAGGAAGATATATCACCGTTTGTAATGGGTATTTTTAAGCCGAGGATCTATCTGCCTGAAGGTCTGGCGGAGCGGGAGCAGGAGTATATTCTTCAGCATGAAAAATATCATATTAAGCGCATGGATCATATCGTAAAGCCGGTGGCATTTGCGGCGTTATCCGTTCACTGGTTCAATCCGCTTGTATGGATCGCTTTCAGCCTGTTTTGCAAAGATATGGAAATGAGCTGTGATGAAGCTGTGGTCAGCAAAATGGGGGAGCATATTCGTGCGGATTATGCCGAGTCCCTGTTTGCGCTGTCCACAAGACACCGCATCCTTCAGTGGATTCCGGTGGACTTCGGAGAAGGGGATACAAAAGGCAGGATCAGGAATCTGGCTGCTTTTCGGAAGACGAAAAAGGGGGTACTGGCAATCCTGGTGGCTGGGGCGGTTCTTTTGATCGCATGCCTGGCATCCACCCGCGGGGTGGCGGTTTCAGAGGCATATGGTACAGAGGAGGAAAATATTTCCACTTCAGATGCAGGCACTTCGACAGACGAGAATGCGGGTACGAGTGGTGACAGCTCTGATTCTTTGATTTCGGCGCAGACGGCGGTGTCTCTGGATCCTGCAAAACTTTATCATACCCATGTGGGAAATTCGAACAATCTTTATTATATCGACGAAAATCTTGTATTATGGGGAAGCGGCAGTAACGATTGCGGACAGTTGGGACAAGGTACACAGGATCAGGAGTTCCACGGTGACAGCGTGAAAATTGCGGAGCACGTCATTGATGTGGATTATTCACAAAAAGGATTTATCATTTACCTGACGGATGAGCACAAGCTATATGGTGTGGGCAATGCCGGATCCGGGGCCTTACAGCAGTATGACACTTTTGATCCCGGAAGATATGTAAATGCTGAGCACTATTGCATCAGTGAGCCGTACTTACTTATGGAACATGTAGAACTTGCGCGGTGCGGAAGGGATGATGTAGCCTGCCTGACAGAAGATGGCGCAGTCTGGATCTGGGGAACTGTCTGGAGTCAGGGTGTTTTCCCTGCAATAAATGCCTATTTTATTCCCAAACCGCAAAAGGTTCTGGAAGATGCGGTACTTGTTACCGGTGGTTGGAACAATCACGCGGTGCTGTTACAGGACGGAACGGTCTGGACCTGGGGATACAACATTGCCGGGAATTGCGGTGTGGCAGACCCTGTTGTGGTCAGCGCGCCCGCCATGGTTGCGGAAAATGTTGTCATGGTCTGGACGGATCGCGCATTGAAGAATTATCCGGAGCCTACTGCGGAGGATATTGCTGCAGCCTGGACGGGGAAACTGACATACAATACGGAGTATGACGACATTGCTGATTTTGGGGGTATCTACCCGCGATTGTTGAACAATACGGTGATACAGAAGACAGATGGCTCCTATTGGGTATGCGGTGAAAACGTGGGTGAGACAACAAAGGTGGTACACGGCGCGGAGGGGAATACTTTGTCACTTGTACCCATGAGTTTCAGCCGTGTGAACAAAACAATATACAGCCCACATATTGGATCAACCGTCACGGGGAAGTATACGACAGCAGTTTCGCGCCTGCAGGATTGGATGAGACCCTCAATACGGTTCTGTGGATTTCCACTCATGAGGGAGAAATCATAGGAGAAAATTTGCCGGGCAGCGAGTATCCCTGTATTGCTGAGAGCGAGGGCATATTGGAAGCGGCGGCCGGGGTAGAAGATGTCTGGAGTATGCAGGGAAACGCCTCTGTGGTCTGGATCAGAATAGAGCAGGAGCACTTTGTAGCGCCGGAAGGCTCCATCGGACAGGTTTCCCATAAGGATTATATTATTTATCGCGAGGGCGAGGATGCTTATGTCGGTTTACAGTCTGTGGAGGACGGAAATAAATGGACGGTCAGCCGGATTGCAGGTTACGGGGAATGGCTGGAGAGGGAGTTGGATATTTTTATCCGCATGACTACAGGGCTTTAAGCGTCTTTGTAAAAATTGTTGTATTTTTTGTCCCTGTTTCCAAAATTTCCTACTATATAGGTATAAGGCCTTAAACATTTGTCGCTATTTTACATGAGAGGAAAACAGTATGCAGGATTCGGAGATTGTGGCATTATACCTGGCGCGCTCGGAGGACGCGATCCGGGAGACGGATCATAAGTACGGGAGTTATCTGGGAAAAATCATATTCAACATTCTGCGGGATCGCGAGGATGCGGAGGAGTTGGTAAACGACACCTACATGGGCGCTTGGCGTGCAATTCCGCCGACCATACCGGACAGTCTGAAGCATTTTCTGTCCCGGATTGCCCGTAATCTTTCCTTTGACCGTTTGGACTATAAAAACGCGGGAAAAAGGCAGGCAATTTTGGTGGAACTGGATGAGGCTGTGCCGGATGGGGATTATAGCGCTGACCCGGCGCATGTATGGGAGGCGCGGGAGATCGGAGAATTGCTGAATCAGTTCTTAGCAGGATTGAATCGGCGGACATGCGCCGTTTTTGTGGCACGGTATTATTACGCCTATCCCATTGCGGAGATTGCGGAGAAATATGCGCTGTCGGAGAATCAGGTGAAGTATACGCTTTCCAAGACGAGGACAAAACTTCGCAGCTATCTGGCGGCAAAGGGGGTGGCGGTATGAGCGGTGAAAACAGAGACAGCAGAAAACTGGCGGATGCGTTTGGATTTGTGGATGATAAATATCTGGATCTGGTGGAAAGCGAACAGCGAAGTAAGAGACCGATATGGTTCTATGGCGGTATTGCGGCAGCATTCTTAATCTGTATGCTGACCGTTTTTTCGGTGGGTGTGATCGCGGCGGACTGGTTCGGACTGCGCAGCTTGCTCTTACCGCAAAATACGCAGGGCCCGGGACAGGAAAATGACGAGAGTTCTTCTGACGATGACTGGCAAGGGCGAACAGATGATGAGATCAGTCTTTCCGGTTACTGGGAGAGTCCGGAGACCCAGGCGCTCTATGAGTGGGAAAACTTTGTCAGGGCTTATGATCCGGACGGGCAGATTGCAATAGAGAATGACAAAAATCCCATCGGGTTTGCGGACAGATATTTGGCATACACCGTCTATACACAGGAGATGGCGGATAAGTTGGAGGAGATTGCACAGAAGTATGGCTTAAAACTACACACAAAAATGAACCTTGTGTGGGGCGAGGAATTTGCATACAGGTTGGGCGGTAAATTCTGGCTGGACGGCAACAAGGCGTATTCTGCCTATCTCTATGAGGACGGTTCCTTTGGCTGTGACGGAAATTTTTCCGGGCGAAGTGATTCAGATGTAAATATGGAATATCAGCTTCGCAGAGCAGTGAAGGGAACGCTGGACGCCGTGGCACTGAATGTAAACCATATAGAGGACTATGAGGAGTGGCAGTATCAGACCGCAGACGGCGAGAGGGTCATGCTGGCGCTGGGACCGTATAAAGGATTGATCTATGGAGATTTTGACAGTTGTTTTATCTCGGTGAATGTGCTGGAAGGGACAAAGACCGTTTGCAACCGCAGGGAATTGGAGCAGATTGCAGACAGCTTTGATTTTACAGTCCTGAAAAATGTGCAGACACCGGATATGAGGGGAGACTGTGTACCCGGAAAGGAATGGCTGGGCGAGGACAGCGAAACAACCGGTCTTTCTATGCGGGACAAATACTATGAAACCCTCTTTAACCTGCGCTATCTGCAGCGATGGCCGGACGGGACAGACTGTGAGTATGAAGGGGGTCGCAGTAGTATGGCGGACAATACCTTTGCCATACTGGATGTGGACAGGGACGGAGCAGAGGAGCTGGTGATCAGATATTTTACCAGTGCTATGGCGTGGAAGTGTGCCAAAGTCTATGGATTTGACGAAAGTACAGGGAATTTTTATGAGGAATTATGGGAGTTTCCCGCTGACATTACATTCTATGATAACGGCATTGTAACGGCCGGACTTTCCCACAACCACGGACCGGTCTGTGACAGCCTGTGGCCTTACACTGTCTGGCAATATAACGAAGCGGTTGACAGTTATGAATTGGTATGTACTGTCTACGGCTTTGATCAAAAGCTGGCGGAGGAGTTTGGCATCGATACCTATCCGAAAGAAGTGGACACCGATAATTATGGAACGGTTTACTATATCATGCGGGAAGGCATTCAGGATCAGGCAATCAATCGGGAGAACTATGAAAAATGGTATCAGGAAACCATAGGGGAGGCAGGGAAAATCGAGGTATCCTATCAGAAAATGACAGACGAAAATATTGAGGCGGTGAAGAAAAAATGAGAACGAAAAAATTTATTCAGATAGCAGCAGTCGGTCTTCTGGTGTTGGCAGGATGCGCGAAGAAAGAAATAGGAATTGATCATGCGGAAAGCGCACAAACCGGACTGACAGATTCGCAGACTATCCTGACAGGCATACAGGATGTAGAAATATATTACATGGAACCTGCTATGACGATCGATCAGGACGAAAATACAGGGGAAGGTTATTTTGATTTTGATTGGGACATGAAAATGGTCGGGGAGCAGATTGGACAATTTGCAGGTGATTATGACAACGATGGAAAAAATGAAATCTGTCTGCTTATGACCGGAGCCGGCGGAACAGGTGTCTCCGTGGAGAGATTGTTCATGATTGAACAGGCTACAGACGGCAAAAACATGAAAGCGCTAGAATTTGGAGGGAACAACCTGTGGGAGAGTATCAAACAGAAACTGACGGCTCAATGGGATGCAAATGCGCAGCAATTGATCGTGCAGGCGGCGGGCAGTGACAAAAAAGTGACCTATTCCCTGGCGGGAGAACACGTTACGGCACTCGGTATAGATTGTTTGAACCAAATCCATTTTGAGGTGCAGGATAATAAAATATGGATGGACATAGATATTGGTCTTGGGACAGGAGAGGGCGGTCCCGCCAGATTTTTGCCGGACGAGGAAGGTAATATGCGTTTTGAAGTTCTTTATACAGGAAGTGGTTTTAGACTGGCAGATCCTGATGTAACAGATGTTGAAAAGACCATAACTTCCACCCTGTATTCTTCAAAAACTCAACAATCAGATTGGACTTTGCTGGAATTTGAAGAATTAGGTGATATAGATTCTTCGAATCGTGAAATGACTTTTTTAATTGCACAAGAAATTTCTCCGGAGGTTCCGGTTTATAACGCAGGCGTAAATAATACAACATTATGCTTGGATTTTTTGAAAAATTTACAGGCAAGAGAGGCGGAGAAGCGGACTACAAGTGCAGAATATTATTTGCTGCTTCGAGATGAAAATGATATGGCGATATGTTTGATTGAGGTATGGGATAACTTTATTGCTATAAATCATGGATGTTTCTATGAAATGAAAAGCGATGAATTTTCAACAATGATCAGAGACCTGATTTATGAATCCTAATCTCCCGAATAAATTATACACAACTCGGCTTCTCGTACTTGCGTGAAACCGCATAAAAACAAGGTTTTTGGCACATTTTCCATTGACAAAACTATGTATAAAATGTATAATATAATGGTAAATATTATACACGGGTTTTTAATGGAGAAGGCTATGTCATCGTTGATATATAACAATAACCCGAATGGTATCACCTATGTTTATGAGAATGTCTCTTATTGGGATAAAGAAACCAAAACCACAAAACATAAGCGTAAAAGCATCGGTCACATAGATCCCCAAAGCGGTAAAATCGTACCAAACCGCAAGAAAGGGGATGCCGCCAAAAAGCGTGCCGCACTTAATCCGGTAATAGAAACTTCACATTGTTCCGTTCAGACTTCCGGCGTATCCAGACTGCTCGATAAAGCGGTCTCCGATATAGGCTTGCAAAAAGTTTTGGCATCGGTTTTTCCCGAAGACTGGTCACGGATAATGACATGTGCCTATTATCTTGTGAGTGAAGGTGGAGCGCTGGTCCACGCAGACAAATGGAAGGAAAGCAACATTGTTCCTTTCACGGACTCTCTTGCAAGCCAGCGGATCAGCGAGCTGCTGGGGAGGATTACCCCAACATTACAGCAGGACTTCTTCCGCAAATGGATTTCACGTAACCAACAGGACGCTTACTATGCCATGGATATCACCAGTGTTTCCTCCTACAGCGAGTTCATCGAGTTTGTTCGGTGGGGCTATAACCGTGACGGTGATGACCTCGCACAGATCAATCTTCTGATGATAACCGGGGAACAAAGCCACATGCCGCTTTACTACCGAATCCTGCCCGGCAGCATCAAGGACGTACGGACGCTTCAGGAAAGTCTGGCTAACATGTCTTACATTGAGAGCGGAAGCCTTCACTATGTTATGGACAAAGGCTTTTACAGTGAACCTAATGTTGATGCGCTGTATGCCGCACACAAAAAGTTCATGGTTGGCATTCCGTTTACTGCCGGATTTGCGGTGGATCTTGTAGAGAAGTACCGGGATTCGATACGATCCCACAAGAATTACTGCATGGTAGGCACGGATGATCTATATGCTGTCACCGAATTGATGGATTGGGATGGTCACAGGTTTTATGCCCATGTCTACTACGATAGCTATAAAGCGGCGGTAGACGAGAAGAAATTCGACCACACACTGCATTGCTGCTACGAGGAGTTGATGGGCGGTAATCGCATAAAAGAACATTCAAGATACTATGAGCAGTTCTTTATCATCAAAGAAATGCCTGTCAGAGGGCTGAAGGTCGATTTTGATGAAGAAGCCATTGCTGAACATAAACGCAATCGTATCGGATGGTTTGTGCTTGCCGGCAATGATATCAAGGACAAGGTTAAGGCACTCGAAGTTTACCGGGCAAAGGATGCCGTCGAGAAATGCTTTGATGACTTAAAAAATGATCTCGACATGAAGCGCATCCGGATGCATACGAAGGAAACAATGGACGGACGGATTTTTATTCAGTTTATTGCCCTTCTCATCACTACGAGATTAAAACAGGTAATGAATGAGGCAGGCTGGTTCAAGAACTATGATCTGCAAGAGGTCATCAACGAGATGAAAAGTATGCACGAAGTCAGGATTGATGGCACACGAAAGAAATACCATACTGAACCAACTCCACTTCAAAAGAAAATCATCAAGTTGTATGGGCTGTAAAGCAGCTGACCTGTGTATAATTATGTCGGGATTTTAGGATTGAAATATCAGATTGGCAATCAGGCGGAAAAGGATTATGTATGCAACGAATGTCGGAAAATGGGAATTTCCGATGGAGAAATGGATTGGTCAGAATAGGAAGATGAACGATGTTTGAAGGTTTTAATGAGTCTGCTATAGGGTTTTATCAGGTAATTATCAGGAATAATTGCAAGAATAAACGACCAATGTTTAAGAAAAGGAGATTCTAATGTATAGACTGGGGATAATTGAAGAAAGTATTGAAAATATGGAAAAGAAGAAAACAACCTGCTATATCATCCTGTATTCTGGGTTGATATCTCTTATGAATGTTACAGGATGCTATTTAAGCGTAAAATATAATACAACCGTTTATTCAAAAACGCTTGCCGATTTTTTTCGGAAATTGCCATTTGGGGGTTATGCTGTCTGCTTTGTATGCTCTTTTGTTTTTTTGATGCTTTTATCCTCTCTTTTTTTAAAAGCAAACATTAAAAATGCTGTTCGCAGAGAGGTTTTTATTCCCTTTCGATTCGTTGTGCTGATTTTTATTGGTTTGATTATCTGCTGGATTCCCGTATTGTTGGCAGTATTTCCGGGCTTTTTTAATTATGATATAGAGGGGCAACTCCCACAGGTTATGTATCATACGGGATATATAACGCATCATTCCTTATTGAGTACATTGATCATGGGAACAATCATTACTGCAGGATATAGGCTCTTTGGTGAGAATATTGTAATGGGTATTTTTTGCTACAGTGTTTTCCAGATGATCGTGTGCTCTCTTGTTTTTACTGTATGCATATGTTACTTATACAAAATAACCCGCAGTAAGACTATAGCAGCATTGGCTTTTACTTACTATGCTTTTTGCCCGATTGTATTCATGTTTGCGCTAAGTACCACAAAAGATGTAATTTGCTCATGCTTTTTACTGTTGAGCGCATTACTCATATATGATCTTTGGACAACTAACACGGAAAATGTAAATGATAAATTTCGAATACGGTTTAAGAAGATATCACTTGTTGCTTCACTGATACTCATGTGTCTTATGAGAAAGAATGGAATCATCGCGGTTGTTCTCTTTGGAATTGCACTTTTTCTTTTTGGGAAAAAAGAAAAGCGTTATATTGGGATGATCATAGTTTCTGTCATCGGGTATTTTGTCATTGCGGTAGCGTTGAAAAGCGGATTACATGCGAAATCTGGAGGTTCGGTTGAGGCATTTTCAGTTCCGATACAGCAAATATCCAGAGTATATATTGATAAGGGAAAAGATGCTTTTAGCGAAGAAGAGTGGGATTTAATAAGCAAAATTGTAAGTGAAGAGAGACTCAGTCAATATAATCCGTTCTTGGCTGATGATATAAAGAATTTTCTGATGTTTCAAGAAGTAGAACGGGCACCTCTCGATTATGCAAAACTTTGGATCATGGTCGGAATAAGAAATCCCAAAGAGTATTTGGAAGCTTTTGGAGATATGACATATCAGGCATGGTACCCGTGGACACTAATCGTGGAAGACCCCAATACCGGGGAAATAGACTATTTTGACTTTGATATGTCATTAGATATTGATAGAATAAGCGTACTGCCAAGGTTATGTAACCAATTGGAATTATTATCCAAGACGGATAAATTTCAAAGGTTCCCATTTATACGATTGTTTTTTTCTATCGGATTTATGTTGTGGGTAGCCATCACACAATTATTCATAGGCTTAGTCACAAAGAAAAAAGAAATAGTTTGGCCAGTTGTGGTAGTTCTGGCTTATTGCTTTTCTTCCATAATGGGGCCGGAATCATTGGTTAGATATTATTTGATACTTTTTTATTATTTTCCGTTAGCAATTGCATTCATTTGTAAGGCTTTCTGTAGAGAACATGACTAGCTGATAAGTGGATATAATTGCAGCAAAATTAATAATGGTGAGTATGCAGAACAGGGTGGTCAGATGACTACCCTTTGTTTTACGGAAAAGCGGTAGAAAATGAAAATCAG
>ODAI014605044.1_pt1 | contig 13344 bp, 10 predicted proteins | sample 1539321 | NCBI WGS metagenome assembly ODAI01 (sample SAMN02144231, study PRJEB22623) | gut metagenome | biome: sheep rumen | host: Ovis aries | place: New Zealand
TCCCCAAATTAGCCTTTTCATATCTTATAGTTTAAAGAGTACATACAAAAAAGAGACAGATTCCTTTATAATAAAAGAATCTGTCCCGAAGATACTCAAAAAATTGAGTAATTACATTATTTCACCCGAAATTAATAACCAGCGTTCTGTTTCCAGTTGGTATTATTGTTCAATGTTCCAGTCGGAATTGGGAAGATACGACATTCCTTGTCGAAACGAGCTGTTGGGAATGGAGTGATCGCACCACCGTTGCGATAGTCAGCCCACTGACGAGTATGGAAGCCATAGTCATTCTCGAATGTTCCGAAACGAATCATGTCGTTACGACGCCAGTTCTCATCAAAGAACTCACGGCCACGCTCATCCAGAATGTCCTTCAACGTCGGGGTACCTTCCAACAACGGGGCGTGAACATACTCACGAATCATGTTGAACAAGCTTTGAGCAGTCTGTCCGTTCGTTGCACTTGCGCCGCGAACAATTGCTTCAGCCTTTGTCAAAAGGATATCAGCATAACGGAAGATAGGCAAGTCATTGCTCTGATTACGACCATTACGGAAGTCGTCAGCGATAACAAAGTACTTTACAGCCTTATAACCTTGGCTCCAACCGTGAACATCCTTACCAGTATTCAGAATAGTCGGGTCAATCCAGTTGCCTTCGCTATCCTTTTCCTTCAGTGTAATTGTTTTCTCCAAGGAGATTTCTTCGCCTTTATATTTATATGGTGTAGAGGTCTTAGCATAAGTAGTCGGATCGAACATATAGATCTGACCAGCCAAGATATTCTCATTACGGTCGTCCCCTTCAAGTGTAAACAAGTCGGCCATTTCAGGAGTCATTGAGAAGTTACCACCAGTTGACTGACCGATATCGCTACCGAAGTAACCTGGGCCACCATTACCATCGTTACGTCCCTGACGCCAGATACGTGGGCGACTATATTGGAAACCTTGAGCGGTTACTGCATCGTAAGGCATCGCATAGATAAAGTCCTTTACTTGATAACCGTTGTTCGGGAAGAACTTTGAGCGATAACCGTTAGCGCCGGCAGCCAAGTCGAAGAGACCACTATTGATAATTTCATCGCAATATTTAACGACATCGTTCAGGTGTTCGTTGCTATAGTTGTTTGCATCGTAAGCAGTCACATTGCTAGCAGTATAAACCGGCCAGTTGATGTACAGTTTAACGAGAAGAGCCTCAGCCATCCATTTATTCGGTTTACCATAAGTAGCGACATTGTTTTCTTCTGACAGCAGAGGAATGATTTCCAACAGTTCACTTTCGATCCAGCGAGCAACATCTGCACGTGGCTGACGTTCGATGGCCTGACCTTCTTCAGGGATAGCATCCAAGATAGGAACATCACCATAGCTATCCATCAAAATCCAATGATAGTAAGCACGCATTGCACGAGCCGGAGCCAGTGAAGCAGGATTCTCATCACCGATAGTCATGATAACGCGATTAGCCTTCGTGATACCGGCAGCAACATCATCATACCAACCAATACTTGGGTCATCAGCGATGAAGTTGTGCAGACAAGTGTGAGCATATGTACCGCTATCGTAATAGTCACCATCGAAGCTGATACCAACCCATTCGTCAGAAGCCAAAGCCTGAGCTTCCATATAACGACGTCCTAATGTTCCACGCAGATGGAAATACACATCCGCCATCTGAGCCTCAACAGCTTGAGGTGAATCCGGATAAGAAGTATACTGCGATTCTACGTTAACATCCAAATCTGTGCAACTGAAAGAAACCAATGCACAAACAACTGCAGCAAGATATAATCTAATATTCTTTTTCATTTCAATTCCTCCTTTGATTTTAGAAGTTAACCTTTACGCCAAACATGAATGAACGTGTTTGAGGGTAGAATGTTTCACGAACATCCAAGCCCGGTTGCAAGCCACCAAGATAAACTTCAGGGTCCAAACCTTTATAACCTGTAAGCGTAAGCAGGTTGTTTGCTGTAGCATAAACCTGTAAACTCTGAGCCCATTCATTCAAGTTCTTGAAGGTATAACCAATGGTCAAGGTCTTCAAGCGCAAGAAATCACCTTTCTCCAGATAACGATCTGAAGGAACATTATAACGTGGGTCACTCTTGAAGTGAGAATCACCAAGAGCTTCTGCCAATACGTTTTTACCACCAGAAAGCAAACTACTGCTGCTGTAGTGAGCACGTGTGGCATTCATAATCTTGTTGCCTAACATTCCTTGGAAGAAGGCTGTCAACGACCAGTTCTTGTAGCTCAAGTTGTTGTTCCAACCGTAAGTCAACTTAGGCATAGCGCAACCAACCTTTGTTTTATCCTTTACCTGAGGATCGGTCGTCGTTTCACCTGTACGTTTGCCAGTCTCAGCATCGTGTACATAGAACAAAGAATTGCCGTCAGCGTCATAACCAGCCCATTCATAAGTCCAGAATGTACCTAACGACTCACCTTCGAGGATACGCTCAACTGTTCCGTTAGCCGAGATACCGGCAATACGAGGATCACCCCAGTCGATATAAGGAACGCTGTAAGTAGAGTTGGTCAACTTGTCAACTTTGTTCTTGTTGTGTGACAAGTTCAACGTGCTTTGCCAAGTGAAGTCCTTTGTCTGAACAGGAACTGCGTTCAATGTGAACTCAATACCAGTATTGGTGATGTTACCTACGTTAGCAGTCATCGTGCCGACTGGATAGATGTTTGTAGAAACAGGATAATCCCAGATCAAGTCTTTTGTCTTCTTACTATAAACCTCGATGCTACCACTCAGGCGACTGTGAAGCAAAGCAAAGTCAAGACCGATATTCAACATACCTGTGCTCTCCCACTTCAGGTCAGGGTTCGCATTCTTAGCGACATTAATCTTATAGTACTTAGAGACTGTACCGTCTGAGTTGATGTATTCGAAGCTACCTTTTTTATCCAATACGTAAGTAGAGATCGCTGTATAAGCATCGAAACCGAGAGCGTTACCACTGATACCGTAACCGGCACGCAGCTTCAACTGATCGAAGATGCTCGACTTCATGAAATCTTCTTCAGCAATGTTCCATGCAACGCTGACTGATGGGAACGTACCCCAGCGGTGATTCTTACCAAATACAGAAGAACCATCACGACGGATTGTTGCCTGCAACATATACTTACCATTATAAGAATAGTTCACACGACCATAGAAAGAGATGTTACGAACAGTTGTCTTGTTACCACCGTCTACATCGGCGTTCATGCCCGTATTATCACTCATGTGATGAGCAAATCCCATGTTGTTGTAAAGGAGATAATCATCAAAGAAATCATAAACAGCAACACCGAAACCATCATCCTTCATTCTTTCCTCCCAAGAATAACCGGCCATCAAACCTAAGCGGTGAGCCATGTTGAAAGTCTTGTCGAAGTTAGCATAAGTTTCAAAAGTCTGATCCTCACCTGAACGAGTCTGGCGGTAAGCCTTACCATCATAACCTTCTACGAGCTGAGATTTCTGACTATTATAATAGCTGTAGTTATACTGATGGGCATTATAGCTGTAGTTCGCATTCCATACCAAGCCATCAACAATCTTCAATGAAGCCTTGCCAATAAACTGGAGACGCTTTGTCACCGTATCATTGTTGTCTTCATAAATCATAGCCATTGGGTTGTAGTTCTGTGAACCAATGTAGCTACGGAACCAAGAGCCATCTGCATTACGAACAGGATTAGTCGGTGAGAAATAGTTCATAGCGTCCAGAACAGATGCACCGTCTTGGTCTTTAGGAACGTTATGGTCTTTGCTCTGCATAGCGTTAACGCCTGCTGAAAGAGTCAGACGATCCTTCAAGACATTTGTAGTAACCAAAGCACGTGCATTAACGCGGTTCATCGAAGTACCACGGATGACACCGTCACGGTTCATGTAGTTCAAAGAAGCATTGTACTTTGTCTGCTGTGAGCCACCACTGATAGCCAAGTTATGATTGTGGCTTAAACCAGTACGGAGAACTTCCTTCTGCCAATCAGTGTTGGCACCTTCATCCTCAACCACCTCACCAGAAGCACGAAGTTGGGATGCAGTAGCCATATCCAAAGTCTTCAATGCATTGTCGATAGCAACGTAAGCATTGTATGAAACATTGGTACGACCTTCCTTACCACTCTTCGTCGTGATAATGATGACACCATTAGCAGCCTTCGAACCGTAGATAGCCGTAGCTGTAGCATCACGAAGAACGTCGATGCTTTCGATATCATCAGGGGCAACCATTGAGATGTCGACACCAGGAATACCATCAATGACATAGTATGGTTCCATAGCATCACCTTGGCGCAATGAGGAAGCACCACGAAGTGTGATAGAACCTGTACTTGTCGGGTCACCTGTAGAAGTGATGGTCAAACCGGCAACCTTACCTTGCAACATGGAAGCAGGGTCAGCGAAAACACCTTGGTTCAGGTCATCACGTTGAATGGTAGTAATAGCACTGGTCACATCCTTACGACGCATGCTACCGTAACCTACTACTACAACCTCGTTCAAAACAGAAGTTTCTTCATGTAGAACAATATTCATATTATCCGTAGCGGCCAATTCCTGAGTCTGATAACCGATATAGCTGATTACCAAAACAGCATCATTGCCTACATTTAGCTGGAAGTTACCATCGATATCGGTAATGGTACCGTTGGTCGTTCCTTTCTCCAAAATACTAGCACCAATAACAGGCTCACCTGCATCGTCAGCGATGTGTCCTTTCACGGTACGAGTCTGCTGGACGGATGCAACGCCGTTCATTCCGTTCACAGCTGCCATACTTTGCGCTGGTACAGCCAACAACAAACTTAAACATGCTGCACCAATCACGTTAATTAAACCTTTTCTCATATTATAGTATAAAAATTAAGTTGTTCTCATGCGATAATTCCTTATGTAAATATAAAGAACCATGAATAAAATAGAATAGTTCTATTCCCCTAATTTTAGCGGTTGCAAATATAGGGATATTTCTCTATTTTTAATCAATAATTTATATTTTTCTTCAAGTTTTAACATATTCAAAGCATCGCAACCTTACAGAATGATACAAAAAGAACCATTTCCCGCAAGACAAGAGCCTTTCGGTGTGCAAAAAGACAAAACACTGGTAATGTTGGACATCAATAAATACTTATCCAAACAACATTCTAAACGATGTAAAGAAAATAAGACATATTGCGCTGTCGATTGAAAGTTTTTTGTATCTTTGTGAACTTTGTTTCAACAAGGAAAATAAAATGAATGAAATTTGTTGCCTAGGGCATATAACCTTAGATAAGATTGTCACACCAAAGTCGGTGACATATCTCCCAGGTGGTACTGCATATTACTTTGCGCACGGAATCAGTCATCTGGACAATTATAAACATTTTGAATTGGTAACGTCTCTGGCTGAAAGCGAAATGAAAGCCGTCGAGGACATCCGCTCCAGAGGCATTAAAGTAAAAGTCATCCCCAGCAAACAGACTGTTTATTTTGAAAACACATACGGCATCAATCAAGATAACCGTACGCAACGCGTGTTGGCCAAGGCTGATCCATTTCGTGTGGAAGACCTTCAAGATATTGAGTCACGAATCTTTCACTTAGGCAGTTTGCTCAGCGATGACTTCTCTTTGGATGTCATCAAATACTTATCAGGGAAAGGAATTCTCAGCGTTGATGTTCAAGGCTATCTACGTGAAGTTCGTGGAGAAAAAGTATTTGCCGTCGACTGGCCGGATAAGAAAGAAGCCATGAAGTACATTGATATATTAAAAGTCAATGAGTACGAGATGGATGTCTTAACCGGATACTCCGACCCTATTGAAGCAGCCAAACAATTAGGTAAATGGGGCGTAAAAGAAGTGCTTGTCACATTAGGTAGTCTTGGATCCATTATCTATGTGAACGACCAGCTTTACAAGATCCCCGCATATCCACCAAAGAAGATTGTCGATGCCACTGGATGTGGTGATACCTATGCTACAGGCTACTTGTATATGCGAAACAAAGGTGCTTCTTACGAGGAAGCCGGTTGTTTTGCTGCCGCTATGTCCACATTAAACCAGGAAAACTCAGGACCGTTCCAAGGAACAGAGCAAGAAGTGTGGAATCTCATTAAAGAAAGCAATTGTAAACCGGAACGCTTATAATGTTATCGTTTCCGTTACTATATATAAATAAGGTGCAGAAAATTCTGCACCTTATTTATATTATCTCCGTTTCCATCTTCGAACCAACACGATTGCATAGATAAGTATGATGGTATACCCAAGCAATGGGATATAGAATGGAGTCACTAAATCAGTGCGATCGGCAATGATACCCATCAACAGGAAGCCGCAGCCTCCGACCGGTGTCATCATCAGCAAAGATGAAGCACTCTTGGTAAGACTTCTTAAGCCGACTAAAGCCAGTGAGAAGATTGTAGGGAACATGATCGCTTCGAAGAAATAGTTAGCCACTAATGCTATCAGTGAGATCTTCCCTAAATCCATTAAGACAAGAATCATACATATCACTGTTCCGGCAGCACAAATCATCAGCATTTTTTCTGCTCTCACCTTCTGCATGATCCAGCTACCGGCAAAACGACCGACCATGAAGAATGCCAACGCACAAGTCAGGATAATAGATGCCAAGTTATCGTTCATCCATCCTTCCCCGGTCACAAAGTTGATGAAATAGCTGTTAATGGAGATCTCCGCTACTTCATATGCCAACAACGAGAAAAGGCCGAAAACAAATAAATGATGGGAAGTAAACAAACGCCTGATATTCTTCCAGCCATTGGTAGAGGACATCTGGGCATCTTCTTCATGCTTAATCTCTGGTAGGGGTACTTGAGAGAAAATAACGGCAATACATAATACGAGTGCTCCTAAGATAGAATAAGGAACGACCGCATTCCCTGTTTCATCTGAATTGAAGAAGAACTGTCCAATCACGAACGTAGCAAATAAGCTACCTAACCCATTGAATGATTGAGACAGATTCAGGCGACTGGTGGATGTTTCGGGCACTCCTAACTCGGTCACATAAGGATTGGCAGCTGTTTCCAGAAATGTCAAGCCACATCCTATGATAAATAAGCAAACCAGAAAAGCATAATATGTCTCCATATAAGTTCCCGGTATAAACAACAAGGCACCGGCACCAAACAAGATCAATCCCAGCACAACGCCTTTTCGATATCCATTCCGATTAATGTATAATCCGGCAGGGATAGCCATCAAGAAATATCCCAAATAAGTCGTGACCTGGATCCAAGCCGACTGGGTTATTGAAATATTCAACTCATTTTGGAAATGTTTATTCAATACATCCAAGATAGCTCTTGCAAATCCCCATAGGAAGAATAAGGTTGTCACCAACACAAAAGGAACAAGATATTCCCTTTTCACCATCGAATACTTTTTCATCTTTCTACTCTATATTACCTATTAATTGATCTAAACTCGTAATGATTACATCGGGTAGTGATTCATCAATCGTTTCATTTCCCCACCCTTCTCCTTTCAACCAAACAACTTTACACCCTACCTTCTTAGCCGGGACTACATCCTTCGAAAACGAGTCGCCAACAACTAAGACTTCACTGGCATTGAATCCCATAGCATCCACACCTAATTGATAGATTGCAGGATCGGGCTTACGCACACCAACGACAGAAGACTCGACAACATCGGCAAAGAAACGATCAAGCTTAAAATCACTGAGTATCGTCTGAATGTTTCCATAAAAATTGGAGACAAGCACTAACTTATATCTTTTTGATAACGTTTCTACAACAGGGCGAGTTGTCTTCAATACCTCCTGCACATATCCATAACTACTCTCAGCTACTGACAGGGCATACTGCTGAAGTTTCCTTTCGTCCATCTCCAAATGATGGTGCAAGGCAAGATACTCCATTTGAAGCTTGCACTTGAATAGGAGGACATCGAAAAAGTTATGGTCAGGACGAACATACGGATACTTTGCCAACGAACGTTCACCGAAAACATACGCTTCACGGAAACTGCCCTTATCTACGGGAATATGATGCTTTACATATTGACTCCATAGCACTTCGGCCCAGTGACGGCTGTTTGTATCAATTGTGCCACCATAATCAAAGATGATACCTTTTATATCAGTTATCTTTCCCATCTTCATTTGTTTTTTCATTTTTAGGATGAACACCTGTGCCTACCTTCATCAAAGCTACACCTATAACAATCCAGACTAATTCGCGGACACGAGTCAGCAATCCGGTGTACAAGCCATAGGCTCCCGGAATGGAAAGTCTGTCCACCGAAATTGCGAATCCACCTTCGCGAACACCCAGCTGCATCGGAGAGAAAAAGAATATATTGGCAAATAATGATGTAAAAGCCATAATCAGGATACAATTCGGGAAACTGACATCGCGTGTAAGAATATTCAGGATGAAATAGATTTCCAAACATCCAACGATTCTTGCCAAGAATTCAAGTCCAAGTGAAGCATAAAAGGTTGTCCTGCGCTGTTTGTGTAATTCGGCAATCTGACTGTCTATCCGTTCAAGTGTTTCCTTCTTTTCTTCTGAAAAACGTTTTGCCCATTTCTTGGCAAAAGGTACATATCCCAATAATCGTAAGGTTTTGACAGCCATTCCCTGACTATATCCTCGCATGAAGAAATAAATCAGTAAAAGCAATACTGCCCCGACAAGGAAAAAGAAGAAACCCGCAACAAAGTCCACCTTATACATCGAGATATACAAGAAGATGGAAGCAAACCAGAAGCAGATATGCGAGAAGATGTGCATCATCACATAGAGGATGACCGAAGATGTAGCCTTACTTGCACCGACATACGGTGTCAACTCCATGATACGGTACGGCTCTCCTCCCATCAACCCACCTGGTGTGGCATAATTCAGTGCAAATCCAGTGATAGTGAGTTTATATACCTTCCAGTAGGATATCGGAGAACCTTTCCTTCCGTCACGGATAATGATATACCATGACAAGGCATTGATCATGTAGATAAATGCCCAAAGAACAATAATGGCAGGTAACCAGTATCCCGCTCGTTTAAGGTTTGCCCACAACTCTTCATACTCCATGTTGAAGGTCAGGAGCATGATTACAATGGCAGCAATACCAAATAGCAAGAAGAAATTACGGTACTTACTCTTCACGGCTCTTTATGTTTTGATAAAACTTAGCTGACATCGCCTCATGGCGGTGACGCATATAAAAGAACAAGGAAGTCATGACGACTATCTCAAAGATAAAGTACAACCAAGGCTCCTTGATCAATAAGCTGATATACAACGCAATGGCACGTGTGTTGAATGTCAGTATGTTGGTATATTTCATCAATGGAAGACTTTCCGCACGAAATTCATCACGTAACGTCTGTGGAATATCATCCCCATATCTTTCACGAACTAAATCATAGAACTTTTGGAAGTTCGGAGTCATCTTCTCCTGATTCCTCGTATAATTGCCGTAGAAGTACAGGAAGATTTTCCACCAGAAATTCCCTTTCCAAGGGAGACTATGATACAGTTCCCGCTGTTGTATAAAATTATCCAGTTCGCTTCCACTCTTTCCTTTTAAGAAGAATAAGTGGATATTCCGATAGTAATCGGCCAACGTGCATTGCTTACTATGGCAATATGTTCCTGAGAAGATGGCCAGTATCCAGATAACGATGCCCCAGTGCATGCCATTTCCGATATTGAAAGGCATCGGTTGGTTCATCAATCGGAGACAGATGGCCACATAAATGGTAAAGAACCAGATATCTCCGGCAAAGCCGTCCAACATCCGTCCCCAACGAGTCTTCTGCCCGGTCATCCGAGCCAGTTGCCCGTCACAACTATCATAATGATTTGCCCAAACAAGGAACAGAATACCCCATAAGGTATGCTTCATGTCGGGATAATAAAACATGATACCTGCCGCCACACCTAAGATGATCGACAGGATTGTCACCACATTCGGGTGAACTTTCAACTTTTTAAAGAACAACGCCCAGACATAGCCGATCGGGCGGTTGAAATGAATGTCTAACCATTCTTCCGTATCAAAAGATTTGAAAGATGCTTCCAGACCTTTTTCAAATTCTTTTTTCATATTTTCAGATATTCTTTGGCCAAATAATAGATGCTGTCTGCTATCGCCCTCCCTGCCTGCTCTCGGCATCGGGAAAAACTTGGCCAATCATTAAAATCAATTATCTTAAATGAGCCATCAGCTGCTACGACACAATCTCCTCCGTATATCGTTATACCTAATACCTTGGCAGCCTCATCGCTCCATCTCTTTAATTCTTCAACATTGAATTCGTATCCTACAGGTTCTCCATTGATCTGTTCAAGCCCGAATTTACTATGTTTGTCGGGCGAACAACGTTCCCAGTCGAAGAAGCCCACATGACGAACGCCATAGAACTTTATCAGATCACCTTTTAAATGCCTATTGACTACAACCGTGTCAATGCCTCTCTCCTTGAACTGTAGCAGTAACCTGCCGGCCTGCTCTTTCGTCTCGACAAAAGACACATCTTCTTTTACGACAGCAGATGAATCCCCACGCTTAAACCAGCAAGGGAAAAACATCTTGTCGAATGGTTGGTCAGTCGGCCAAATCAAACTATCGGGATAGGGAATATGATGTTGTATGAAGAGTTCGGTCAGCGGACGACGGACACAATTCTTTAGGCCTTTTGCCGCATTCACGACCAATGTCCCCTCCTCCTCCAATGCTAACAAGCGATCGATAGTCCGCTGATCACGTGCCATCGTGTAGATAACATCGGCATGGATTTCCTTCTCACAAAATAATTCTTCGGGATATGTATCAATTTGCCAGCCTTTTTTCTCAAGTTCATGTGTGACAAGGTCAAAGATGGCAGCATCATTACTTTTCAAATTAGGAGAATACTGTGCTCCACGACTGACGCCTATTACACTTAAAACTCCCATGCCCATTTTACTTTTGATGATTCGATAAGAATTCCTCTGCCTTCTGTATATCCGACGCATGATCCACATCAAGAATCTTACTAAACGGATATGCCTTCAGATACCGGCCATCCACTACCAGCTGACGCTGAAAATTTCGCATCCGCGACAAGCCTTCATCCATACATTTCTGCAGTGTTTCTAAGGCACAAGGAGCCAGACAATAGATACCTCCTGAAATATAACGTATATCTTTCTGATATTCATCATAAAACCCCGTAATACGGTTATCCTTATCTGTTCCGACATACAAGGGTTTCTCATCATCAATGAAATCAGTCACCGCCATCAACCCATCTACATCCGATTGCATGAACTTGTCAATATAAGCCTTAAACTCTGATTCCTGAAAGATCGTATCTACCGTCGTCAGGCAGAACTTATCACCTTGCAGATACTTGCTTAATTCGTAGAAGCTATGCATCGAACTTGGTGTAGACTTGATAATCAAACGAATAGGAACTTCTGAGACTTTTTGCAGTTCCAACAGATGAGCCTTTGTCAACGGTTGTTCATTATTGATGATAATCACGATCTCAGACGCTCCGCAACGACGGAATATTTGTATCAGTCGATCTATCATGGCACAGCCGTTCAGTTGCACCATCGGTTTAGGGAGTGAAACCCCTTCTTGGGATAAGCGAGAACCTTCTCCCGCAGATATTATAGCGAACCTCATTTTACAACGTTTCTTCTTCCGGAGCATCCAGCTTCAGTTTATAGCTATCGTCTTTCTTATCGAAGTATTGTTTCCGTAACGGGTTGGCATGGATTTCCTCTTCCCATATACGGTTACGAAGGATGTCGATAGCCAGATAAATTGCGTTTCGCATACCACTCTCGTCGGCAAGCCCCTGCCCTGTAATGTCATAAGCCACTCCATGTGCCGGAGCAACGTGAACGATCGGCAACCCTGCCGTATAACGGACACCACTTTCCTCCGTCAATGATTTAAAGGGAGCAGCACCTTGGTCGTAATACATAGCCATAATGCCATCAAAGTGCATATAGTTGCCCGATCCCATCAAGCCATCCACCGAGTAAGGGCCGAAGCAAAGCACGCCTTCAGCATCCAGCTCATTCATCACCGGAAGAATCAGTTCCTGCTCTTCCAAGCCGATTTGTCCGTGCTGGCCGGCATGCGGATTTAATGAGAGGACAGCGATGCGCGGGTTATCAAGCCCGAAGTCCTCCACCAAAGATTGATGGAATATCAGCAGTTTCTCTTTCAACGTATCTGCATTCAATGTATCCATTATTATATTCAACGGAACATCGTCAGTAGCCAAAGCTATACGCAAATCATCCTTTACCAGTATCGTCAGCGGTGTTTGTCCTTCACCTGCTTCCTGCTGTACGAATCCTGCCTGGTTCAGGTAGTTATATTCATCACTTTGAATCGTCTGGTTGTATACAGGTGCCGTCACCAGTACATCAATCTGACCATCCATATAATCGTTCAACGCCTGACGCAATGCATCGAGGGCCGCCTTCCCCGCTTCGATGGACGGACGACCTAATTCCACTTTCAGTTCGTCATCGACACAAGTAAGGATGTTCAACCGGTTCGGTTCTGCATCCCTTGCTTGATTAATGATACTAAAGTTCGTTTCCGAGTTAATAGCCTTTCGGTGATAGGTAGCCACCTTAGGTGATCCATAGACAATGGGGGTGCAGAATTCGTAGATAACAGGATCAGAGAATGCCTTCAGGATTAACTCATATCCCACACCATTGATGTCACCATGGGTGATTCCTACTCTTATTTTATCATTACTACTCATAGATCTGTTATTTTCTGTTCACTACTTTGCTGATACAGTTGTAGTATCTATCTTTTCTTCTTGAATCGCATCGTCCGGAAGTATGACAATCTCAGGTAACTGCTCTTCGGTCGGCAGCTTCAATGTATATAAAGCGGCTTCCATCTTTCTCATGAAGTTACGCTTTTGCTTATCGGGTGAATAGACAAATCCTTCCACGACGACGACCCGTCCATTTGCTTGGTCTACTCTGGCATGAGAGACGAACGGACCGCCCATCATATCGTTCTTAACATCCCACAAGCCTTTTACCTCCATGGCATAGTCGCCTCGTACGTTGATATTATTTGCGAACACATGAGCCGAATCCGTTTCCATATACATTCCTTCCCGTTCACCAGGGATATTGACTTTCATGACTGAATCCCGCTTGTTGATAAAATAGTCCAACGTGAAGGTATTCTTATCTGTATAGGGATAGGAATACATCACGAAGTTCAGGTCGGCATTCGCACGGTTCGTAGAAGCCCAAAAGAAGTTCTTTCCTTTCTTATAACTTTGAAGTTCGTAAGGCATCCA
>ODAI014816321.1_pt1 | contig 13342 bp, 9 predicted proteins | sample 1539321 | NCBI WGS metagenome assembly ODAI01 (sample SAMN02144231, study PRJEB22623) | gut metagenome | biome: sheep rumen | host: Ovis aries | place: New Zealand
CGCGTCCCGTCGGGACGCAGTTTACTGACGTCTGAGTATCACGGCACTGCGCCTTCGGCTTGTACCGTGTTATTAATAGTCTCACCCCTTCTGGGTGATTTATAGAAGTCCCCTTAATACTGTTCTTTGTCGTTGGGGAAGTCTTGGCGTTTGACATCACTGATGTACTGACGGACGGCATTGCTGATGTCGGCACCGAAGCTTCCATAGGTGCGCAGGTAGCGGGGTTTGAATTGTTGGGTGATGCCGAGCATGTCTTGCAGCACTAGTACTTGTCCGTCGGTGCCAGAGCCTGCCCCAATGCCTATGGTGGGGATTTTGATTTGGCTGGTTACTTGGGTGGCCAGCTTGGCGGGGATTTTTTCGAGAACCAGGGCGAAACAGCCGGCTTCTTCCAGCACATGGGCGTTGTGGATGAGTTGTTGGGCTTCGTCGTCCTGGGTGGCACGGACTGCATAGGTGCCAAACTTGTTGATGCTTTGGGGAGTGAGGCCGAGATGTCCCATGACGGGTATGCCTGCTGTGAGAATGCGAGTGACGGATTCCAACACTTCTTCGCCTCCTTCGAGCTTGATGGCGTCGGCTCCGGTCTCTTTCATGATGCGGATGGCTGAGGCCAGGGCCTGCTTGGAGTTGCCCTGGTAGGTGCCGAAAGGCATGTCCACCACCAGCAGGGCACGCTTGACGGCACGCTTGACGGAGGAGGCATAGACTATCATTTCGTCGAGTGTGATGGGGAGCGTGGTGTCATGGCCTTCCATGACATTGGCGGCGGAATCGCCCACGAGTATCACATCTATCTTTGTGGCATCGAGGAGTTTTGCCATGGAGTAGTCATATGCGGTAAGCATGGCGATTTTTTCGCCGTTTTGTTTCATGCGCTGGAGCACATGGGTGGTGACTTTGGTCACGTCGGTCTGTAGATAAGCCATAATGAGTTTTTTTTTTTTAAAGTAAAAGGTAAAAACTAAAAACTAAAAGGGTGGACGGAGTTGAGAGTTTTGTAAACTAATAACTATAATCACTTTTTAGTTTTTAGTTTTTACTTTATAGTTTTATTTTAGGGTTTCATTCTAACTCTTCGTCGCCATCATTGCGGAAGGTATTGTTGGATTCATCGCCAAGTTCTTCTTCCTCGGCTTCGACTATACGCAGCAGGGCACGGAAGGGTTTCTTGTAGTCATACTCGCCCTTGTTATTAATGCGGAAGGGTTTATAATATCTCTCCTCACCCTTGACTATGATGGTTACTGCTCCCTGCTCGGTAGGCGAGTCGGCGGCATAGAGGTATTTTGAAACCTCATCTTCTTTGATTCGCTTGGCCAGAAAGATGGTGTCGAACATGGTGGGGTTGATGGCTCCTTGAATCATCAATACGGGGCCGCCTTTGATTTTCTTGGTAGGAAGCGACTTATACTCAGGTCCTTTGGCCGTATATTTCTTGCCGAAAAGGCGCAGGCCTGACTCTAGTTGCTCTTCGGTTACAGGGAGCCGAACAAAGATGGAATCAGAGAGGTACTGGCACTCGTCGGGCTTGCGGTTGAAGCTGGAATGCAGCACGATATAGCCCACGGGCAGTATTATTTGCCGACGGTGGGGCACCAAGAAGTAGCGGTCGACCATCTGTTGGTGGTCCAGGTGTTCTTCTATGCTCAGCTGGACAGGCGGAGGGCATTCGTCTTTGGTGTTCTGCACCGAGTAGATGGAGCCTTTCTTGAGGATGACCTGCGTGTAGTAGGCCCTGATGTTGCTGTCCTGCGCCGGAAGAAAGCAGCCGCTGTTGCCGCCCAGACACTCTATCGGGTTGTCGCGGAAGGTTATCAGAACGGAATTCTCCAGCCGTATGCCAGGAGGGAGTATCATGCGGCTGTCGGGCAGTTCGGCACAGTCATAAATCTGCTTGTCAGTCGGCACCTCGAAACGGACCAATTCTACTGTGTCGCCATGGCAGCTGCAATGAATGGGATTGAAGGCATATCGCACCGGCATGACTTCATGGCCACGCATGGTGAAATAGCGATAGACAGACTCTACACGGGCCCGCATAAGGTCGCCGTTGCCGGCATTGCCATAAGCTTCGATAGTCATGGTATAAAGCCTCGGATTCTCACGGTTGAAAGCCTTGATATAGGCGGTGTCGAGCAAGTCCAGGTCCTCTTCACGATATGCGCTGTCGCCCTCATTGAAGAAAAGCTGCAGACAGAAGACTTCTGGGTTGTCCCATGCCTTGGGCAGATCCTTGGGGCGGATGGGTTTGGCGGAAGGAATATGCAGGCCAGAGGTCTGGGCCATGGATGTGGCAAAGGCCAGCAGCGCGACAATGAGAAGGATGGACTTTTTCATAGACTAAATGGACTAATTAGATTGTTCTATCAGTTGGGCCACAATTTCCTCAGTGGTGATGCCCTCGGCCTCGGCATAGTAGTTGCGGACTATGCGGTGGCGAAGCACCTCTTCGGCCACGGCCTGCACATCCTCTATGTCTGGTGAGTATTTGCCTTGCATGGCGGCATGGGTTTTGGCTCCCATCACCAGATACTGCGAAGCACGGGGGCCTGCACCCCACGAGAGGTATTTGGTGGCCAAAGGGGTCCCTCCTTTGCCCGGGCGGGTGGATGAGGAGAGGGTGACTGCATATTGGCAGACGTTGTCGGGCACCGGCATCCGCCGAATGACACCTTGATAGTCGAGAATTTGCTGGGCAGAAAGTATCTCACCGACCACTTGACTGCTGTCCACCGTGGTGCCTTTGACTATGTCCACCTCTTCTTGGAAAGAGGGGTAGTCCATGCGGATATTCAGCATGAAACGGTCGAGCTGGGCTTCGGGCAAGGGATAGGTGCCCTCTTGCTCGATGGGGTTTTGTGTGGCCAGGACGAAGAAGGGGGCTGAAAGGGCATAACTCTTGCCTGAGACTGTGACAGACTTCTCCTGCATGGCCTCCAGCAGGGCTGCCTGGGTCTTGGGCGGTGTGCGGTTTATTTCGTCGGCAAGTACGATATTGGCGAAGACGGGGCCTTTGATAAATTGGAAGCGGCGACTCTCATCTAATATTTCGGAGCCAGTAATGTCGCTTGGCATGAGGTCGGGTGTGAACTGTATGCGGCTGAAGGTCAGTCCTAAGGTTTTGGCAAGTGTGTTGACCATCAGGGTCTTTGCCAATCCAGGAACGCCTACCAGCAGGCAGTGGCCCCCGGTGAAGATGGAAAGCAGCAGGCTGTCCACGGCCTTGTCTTGACCGACAATGACCTTGCCTATTTCGCCTTTGAGCGAACGATATTGCTTTACAAAAGAGTCTAATAACTCAGAATCAGACATGTTTAGAGAATTGAGATTTTTTTTATAAGTAAAAGGTAAAAACTAAAAACTAAAAAGATGGACGGGGTTGAGAGTTTGTGATAAAGTAAAAGGTAAAAACTAAAAACTATAAGGGTGGACGGGGTTGAGAGTTTTGTAAACTAATAACTATAATCACTTTTTACTTTTTAGTTTTTACTTTATAGTTTAAAAAGTCACGGCATCTGTCTAATCTCTTTTAGTTTTTTGTTTTTACTTTATAGTTTAGTTTTACTTGGGCCAGTTGACCCTGAAATTGGGGCAATCCTTGTATTCGTCAGCTATGCGGATGTAGGTGGTACGCACCATACGGTTGGCCCACTCCACCACTTTCTGGGTCTGGGCATCTTGTAGACAGGCATTATAGATGCGGTCGTAGTCGTCTGTTAGATTAGCCTTATGTTCGGGAATCTTCTTGACAAGTTTGATGAGGCAGTAGGCACTCTTATTATCGGGAGTGACTATGGCGGTGGCATTGGAAATTTCGTCCTCCTCCATGGCCACGATGCCGACGCCCGGATAGAGCTGTGAGAAGACCTCCTTGTCGAAGCGGTTGCCACCGGTAGAAGGGTTGGTCACGGCACCCCCCTGAGCCTTGCTGGCCCCGTCGCTGTACTGCTGGGCAGCAGCCTCAAAGGTGATGTGTCCGAGACGTATTTCCTGTGCCAAGCTGTCCAGCGTGATTCTGGCCTTGAGCAAGTCGTCAGAAGAGGTCTTCGGCTGGAGCAGAATATGGCGCACATTGATGGTATTGCCGCGGCGCTCAATCAACTGAAGGATATGGAAGCCGTATTGGGTTTCCACAATGGGAGACACTTCGCCGGGTTTGAGGGCAAAGGCAGCAGCCTCAAACTCTTTGACCATATCTCCCCGCCCAAAAAAGCCCAACTCGCCGCCCTTGGAGGCAGACCCTGGGTCCTGCGAATAGAGTTTGGCCAGCATACTGAACTTCTCGCCCTTGAGCACACGTTCGCGCAATTCGGCCAACTCGCCGCGCACACGGTCACGCTCTTCCTCTCCGATGGTGGGCTCAATGACGATCTCCGAAACTTCATATTGACTAGGGATGGTGGGGAGGCTGTCCTGGCTGATACGGGCATAGAACTCTTTCACCTCAGCAGGGGTCACCTTGACATTTTCGGTCAGCTGGTGCTCCACCCTTTGGCTCAGAATGCGGTCATGCAGAAGGTCGAAATACTGGTCGTGAAGCTCGTCATAGCTATACTGGAACACTTCGCGCAGTTTGTCCTTGCCGCCAGCCTGACGGATGGCAGCCTTCAGGTAGTACTGCACTTGGTCTTCCACCTGGTCGTCACTCACCTCCACGCTGTCCACAATGCCTTTATGCACCAGGAGTTTAGAAATGAGCATGCTCTCCAGCAGTTGGCACCGTTCGGTATAGGCGTTCTCCATTCCCTGACGGAGACGTACCTGGGCATAGGCCTGCTCGATGTCGGAGTTTTTGATGATGGTCTGGCCGACCACTGCCACGATGCCGTCAACCACCTGTCGCGGTTGAGTCTGGGCCGAAAGCACCAAAGGCAACACAGCCATGAGTATCACAATGATTTTCTTCATAAAAGCTCACTTAAATGATATTATCAAAAAGATATTTTGTCCAGAACATCCTGATAGATGATGACATGATACTTGGTGCGCAGAAAGGCATTGTTCTGGTCTTCCAAATAGTTCTGATAGTCGTTGAGATAGAATCCGCGAGCCTCCTCACGTGACTTCAATTCGGGGGGGGCGATCCGCTCCACCATCAGAATTTCATAGCTGCTGGAGTCTAAATTATGCACATAGGTACCCTTCTTCCACTCCTGTTCACTCAGCACCTCTTGGTTGCCTTTTTCGAGTACCATGGGAGAAGTGCCAACCGTATACTCTTTCTTTGTGCGAACCTTTTTGCACATCTCATCAGCCATCTTCTCTCTGTCCCAGTCTTTCTTCTGTCCTTTGGCAACCACCTTTAGGGCCTTTTTCTTGGGTAACAACGTGCTGTCGGAAACGGTAATGGTGTTCACCACTGCGCGCTCGTTCCAGAAATAGACGGCATCGTCAGGGTTGTCAAAACGATGCTTGGGGCTGGCCAACGTGTAGAAATTCTCAAATCCCAGCGTGTCTTTCAAGGCCTTGCCCCACACCATGCGGTCGTTGTAAGTGAAAATCATCAGGCCGTGACGGTACTCCTCTATCAGCTCACCAAACTCAGGAATATCCTTCTCCAAGCGGCTGTCGGCATACTCCAGCACCTTGGCATCGATAAAGTTATTATAGAGTTCGACCAAAAAGAGATCTAGGTCGCAGATGGGGTAGACTTTCCTATTCTTATATATATAGCGGGCAAAATTACGAGAGTTGAACTCCTTGTCGCCAATCTTGAAGAGGGGGCGCATGTCGGTGATTTGGTTGCTGTCGTAGTGGAAGATGGCAGAGAATATCGAATCGGAAATCAGGGAGCGGACTGCCTGCAGACTGGCAGCATAGGGCGCGTTCTTTTTCTTGGAAGTCTTGACGGTGGTGTAGTCGACAAAGCCGTACTTGTCCTTGCACTGCCCAATGAAGATGTGTTTGGGCTTGGTGGCGCGTTCGCCGCGGGTCATTCGCGACTTGTAGTAAGGAATCATGCTCTCGAAATCGGGCATAGTCTCCTTTTTGATAAGCTTTAGTATATGCCAACCAAAACGGGTGTGGAAAGGCCGAGAATACTCGCCCTCCTTCAGTCCTCTCGAAATCTGGCTCACATAGTCAACAGGCAGTTGGTTGGGCGGGAGTTCGGGCAGCAAGCCACCGTTGGAGGAAGAGGAGGGGTCCTGACTTAAATCCTTCGCCACGGTCTCGAAAGGGATGCCTTCTTGCAAACGGCGGTAGGCATCGTTAATCTTACCCCTGGAGCTGGGGTCGCTTTCGGAAATCCAAATGTGGGCCACCTGGCTCTTGCCGTAGTACTCAAAACGGTCGAACAATTTGATGATATGGTAGCCGTATCGGGTTCTGACAGGTTTGCAAATTTCCCCGGGAGTCATATTGTAGACTGCCGTCTCGAAGGGATAAATCATGTCAAACACCGTGAAACAGCCCAAGTCGCCCTCGAAAGGATTCACCTGGTCGGCCTTCTGGCGAACCAGCGGGTCACGGTCGTTCAGGCGTTGACGTTTCATCTCTTGCTGCGCCACAAGGTAGAAGTCGGTGGCCAGTAGTGCCTGATTATAAATCTCCATGGCGTGGTTGTAAGCCTCCAAGGTATCTGCCGGGAGGGAATTTTCGGGGCAGGGCACCAGGATATGGGCCGCATGCAGCACATAATGGTTGCGCTCATAGGCCTCGCGCAGCAAATTTTGCAGCGTGGTGGAGTCAATCAAATAGGGGGCGGCCAGCTCGGTACGATAGACGGAGAGCTCGCGATTGAGTTCAGGCAGGGTGTCGTAGCCAAGGGCATAAGCGTCCGTCAGCTTTGTCTGGAAGTTCACATAAAGTTGGGCATAATCCATGATGTCTTTGCGCCGCTCAGCAGGGGTGGCAGTCACCTCTGAGGGGTTCTTGCCGATGGAACGGTAATACTCCTTAAGGAACTGCGACTGGCGGTAGTCCTTTCCGTTGATTTGGAAAATCACGGGGTCGTTGCTTTGGGCCATTGCCCCCAGCATAAAAGCCGTGAAGAGGAATGTGGCAAAAAGTTTTTTCATTTACTTGTTTCCTATTATTACTGAGGTTATTATCTAGAATAGTTGGGGGCCTCGCGGGTGATGGCGATGTCGTGGGGATGACTCTCGGTGACACCGGCGGCGGTGATGCGGATAAACTTGGCCTGCTGCAGGGTGGGGATGTCGCGCGAACCAGTGTAACCCATGCCGGCCTTGAGTCCGCCCACCATCTGGTAGAGCACCTCGCTCAGATTGCCTTTGTAAGGCACACGTCCCACCACACCTTCGGGTACCAGCTTCTTGGCATCGGTCTCCTTATCCTGGAAATAGCGGTCCTTGGAGCCGCTCTGCATAGCCTCTAGCGAGCCCATGCCACGGTAGGACTTGAACTTGCGGCCCTCGAAAATGATGGTCTCGCCCGGGGCCTCGTCTACGCCCGCAATCAGCGACCCAATCATCACCGAGCAGGCACCGGCAGCCAAAGCCTTGACGATGTCGCCACTGTAGCGTATGCCGCCATCGGCAATGATAGGCACATCAAAACCTTTCTGCTTCAAAGCTCCAACGCATTCGCACACAGCCGTCAGCTGCGGCACACCAATACCGGCCACTATACGGGTGGAGCAGATGCTTCCGGGTCCAATGCCCACCTTGATGGCATCGGCTCCGGCCTCGGCCAGCATAAGGGCGGCCTCACCGGTGGCAATGTTGCCCACCACCACGTCCACTTCGGGGTAGACCGACTTCACCTTTTTCAAGGCTTCCACCACGCGGATGCTGTGTCCGTGGGCCGTGTCAATGACGATGGCGTCGGCACCGGCCTTCACCAGGGCATCTACGCGGTCCATCATGTCGTCCGTAATGCCCACACCGGCAGCCACACACAGGCGGCCATTCTTGTCCTTGCAGGCCAGGGGGCGCTCCTTGGTCTTCATGATGTCGCGATATGTAATCAGCCCCATAAAGCGGCCCTGCTCGTCCACGACGGGCAGTTTCTCAATCTTGTGGCGTTGAAGTATTTCCGTCGCCTCGGCAAAAGTGGTGCCCACATGGGTGGTGATGAGCTTGGTGACCATGATTTCAGACAAGGGGCGTTCCATATTGCGCTCAAAGCGCAGGTCGCGGTTGGTCACCATGCCAATCAGCATCTTGTCCTCGTCCACGATGGGGATGCCGCCAATGCCGTACTCGTGCATCAGCCGCTGGGCATCCTTCACCTTGGCCTCTTTGGTGAGGGTCACGGGATCGATAATCATGCCGTTCTCGGCTCGTTTCACCTTGCGCACCTCGTTGGCCTGGCGCTCGATAGTCATGTTTTTGTGCAGCACGCCGATACCACCCTCCTGGGCCATACCGATAGCCATGGCAGCTTCCGTCACTGTATCCATGGCGGCCGAAACCAGCGGCATGTTGAGCTTGATATTACGTGAGAAGCGGGTAGCAACAGTCACTTCGCGGGGAAGAATCTCGGAATAAGACGGCACCAAGAGCACGTCATCGTAGGTAAGGCCTTCGCCAATGAATTTAGTGGTATCTGTGTACATAATTATAAATTATATTTTTATTATCCGTTTGAAAAATTGTGCAAAGATACATCTTTTTTCCGACATTGCGACTTTTTTTTTGCCCTCCAGAGCATATTTAACTATTTTTCAGCCCATTTTAATCAATCCAAACACCTGAATGAACGAGCGTGGCAACTCTCAATCACCCCCACACCCGCAACGTAACACACGCGCTCCCCAAAGCCTTCCACACCACTATTGCAACGGATAGAGAGCCTGTGAGATGGATGCTGATGATGGGTGGAGTTAAAAGTATGGGCAGTTGAGGACTGAATTCACCCAGTCGGAAGGCTTTCGTTTCCAAAAGCTTTCCATATTAAAAAAAAAATGTATTTTTGCATCCATATCGTTGTTAACAATAAACAAACTATGCACAAGATTTACAACATCTTATTGATTGCAGCCACGCTGCTCCTAGCCGCCTCCTGCCAGCAGGGGCGCAACAGTTATACCATCATGGGTCAGATGCCCGAAAACGGATTTGACGGGGCCACCGTCTATATGGTGGAGATGGACGGCCAAGAGCCGCTCGACTCTGCCGTCATCAGCCAAGGCCAGTTCCAACTCACTGGCACCGTCGACACGACGCGCATGGTACAGTTGGTCACCTCCATAAACCCCTCCAGTCGTTTTGTCAGCATCATGGTGCTCGAACCGGGCCAAATCAGCATCAATCTCGTGACCGATTCCCTCTCGGGCACGCCGCTAAACGACCTCTACTACCGCACCTACACCTGCGACACTGCCGCCCAGTCACTTCAGACCCGCATGCAGGGCTTGCTGGAGAGCTACTACCAAACCACCGATGCTGCCCAGCAGGCCGCCATCGTGCAGGATTACACCCAACTGGACAGCCTGCTCACGCTCCACAACATCGCCCTCAGCCATCAGGTGTTCGACCAGAACCGCGACAACATCCTGGGAGCCTATGCCCTCAGCAATCTGGTGGAATACGAGGAGATGTCCTTCGAGAAACTGGACAGCATCATGAGCCACTCCTCCAGCGCCATCGCCACCTACAAGCCTCTGCGGAGCGCCCACAGCCAGCTGCTCCACGTGGCCAACACCTCCGAGGGCAAGCCCTATGTGGACATTGAGGGCATCGACTTCGTCACTGGCAACGCCACCACCCTCAGCGCCATGCTCGACACCAATCAGGTCACCCTGCTCGACTTCTGGGCCTCGTGGTGCGGACCCTGCCGCCAGGAGATTTCCGAGAATCTGGTGCGCCTCTACAAAAAATATAACGCCAAGGGTCTCAACATCATCGGCGTGGACGTTTGGGACAAGATGCCCAACCACAAAAAAGCCGTCGAGGACCTCGGCATCACCTATCCCCAACTGATCGACACCACCCGCACCGCCACCGAGAACTACGGCGTGGTGGGCATTCCCACCATCTTGCTGCTCGACAAGGACGGCACCATCCTCAAGCGCGGCCTGCGCGGCGACCAGATTGAAACCGCCATCAAAGAGGCCCTCAACGTCAGATAATTAATTTAAAATCTACAATAGCATGAAACGAGTATTTTTCGTCTTGGCCGCCACGGCAGTATTACTTGCCGTGCCTGCCCAAGCCCAAAAGAAAAACGACAAACGCATCGCCACCTACAACGGCGGCATCACCACCGAGATGATGCAGCAGATGAAGCAGAACTATGGCGGCAACGCCAGCGACAAGGCCCTGCGCAACATCTTGGTCACCAACAGCCCCGCCAAGTTGGCCCTCAACTACGAGAACAGCACCGCCTTCGACTCCCACTTCTCCCACCGCGTGGAGAGCAAGGCCATCACCGACCAGAAGTCCAGCGGCCGCTGCTGGATGTTCACCGGCATGAACGTGCTGCGCAACAAGGCTATCCGCGAGCACCATCTGCCCGCCGACTTCCAGTTCTCGCAAGCCTACACCTTCTTCTACGACCAGCTGGAGAAGTCCAACCTCTTCCTCCAGGCCATGATTGACACCTATCAGAAACCCCTCGACGATCAGGAGGTAGTCTGGCTCTTCAAGAACCCCATCGGCGACGGCGGCCAGTTCACCGGCGTGGCCAACCTGATTGCCAAATACGGACTGGTGCCCCGCGAGGCCATGCCCGAGACCTACAACACCGACAACACCAGCTCCATCAGCAACCTCATTGCGCTCAAACTGCGCGAGGACGGCCTGGAGCTGCGCACCCTGGCTGCCAAGAAGGGCGTCACCCCCGCCCAGCTGCAGCAACGCAAGACCGAGATGCTCGGCACCATCTACCGCATGTTGGCCCTCACCATGGGTGAGCCTCCCGCACAGTTCACCTTCCAGCAGAAGAACGCCAAGGGCGAGATTGTCTCCACCGACACCTACACCCCCATGTCCTTCTACGAGAAGTTTGCCAAGACCGACTTCTCTAAGTACTACATGATTATGAATGACCCCACCCGCGAGTACTACAAGGTCTATGAGATTCAGTACGACCGCCACGTCTACGACGGCCAGAACTGGCGCTACCTCAACCTCCCCATGGACGAAATCGCCCCCATGTGCATCGCCTCCATCAAGGACAGCACCATGATGTATTTCTCTTGCGACGTGGGCAAATTCCTCAACCGCGACAAGGGATTTATGGATGTGAATAACTACGACTACGGCTCGCTCTTCGGCACCACCTTCGGCATGGACAAGAAAGCCCGCGTGGCCACCCACGCCAGCGGCAGCAGCCACGCCATGACCCTCTGCGCCGTCGACCTCGACAAGGAAGGCCGTCCCCTCAAATGGATGGTGGAAAACAGCTGGGGCAGCAACTACGGCTACCAGGGATTCCTCATCATGACCAACGACTGGTTCAACGAGTACATGTTCCGCGTGGTGCTGGAGGAGAAATATATCCCCGCCAAGTACATCACCATGCTCCGCCAGCAGCCCATCATGCTGCCCGCCTGGGACCCCATGTTCGCCCCTGAAGAATAGTGGTGACTCAGATAGTATGTCACAAAAGAGCCTGCCGCCCCGGTTGGAGCGGCAGGCTCTTGTATGTAACAAACTGCGCAAAAAACTTTACACTGTCTTGCGATACACCAGACAGCCCCCTTCTGTGGGGTGGTCGTAGACCAAGGCGGCGGGGCTTTCGTGGCGTAAGGCCCACACAATCATAACGTCGCCCATGGCGGCGGCCGAAAGCATGGTGCCGAAGAGCATCAGCCACAAACTGCCTACGAGTAGCGAAACCACAAACGGCAACAGCCCCAGCAGCATCAACGGCATGAGGGCACCCGCCACATAAGCCCTTTTAGTCATAGGCACATCAATGTGGCAATAAACCGCCCCTGTCATAACACCAAATCTCAAATGGCCAAAGCCGCTGTGGGTCACCGCCATCCAGGTGAGACCGTGAATCAGCTCGTGCAACACAATGCCCCCGAGCAATGCCAACAGTAAAGGGCCTCCCATGAGGTATGATAAATGAAGCGGGGCATGCAGCCAATACAGAAGTGCAAAACCACCCACGCCCATTATCGCCATAACCGCCAAGGCCCAAAGGTTGGCAGCCAAAATGCTGATGGTTTTCTTCTCAGTGACGTAGCCCTCCAATTGGGGTATTTCTTCGTGCTTGGATTCATGTTTTCTCATAGCACATAGAACGGCAATGCAGCAGTTTTATTATAACATCGCGGATTAATTTTATCCTAATTCCTAATATTTAGAAAAAAAGTTGTATTTTTGCACCGCGTATGATTTATGCGAAACGCGACGTATTAACGAACATATAATTAATAAAAACAATACATAACGTTCAAAACATGAAGAAATTTTTTATGACTCTTGCAGCTGCAGCCGTTTGCGCTACAGCCGTTGCACAGGCTCCTAAAGCCGACGAGCAGAAAGAGGACGAGGGCTACAAATTCACCGTCGTCAAGGAACTCCCCGTCACCTCCGTCAAGAACCAGAACCAGGCTGGCACCTGCTGGTGCTACAGTGGCCTTGGCTTCATCGAGGCCGAACTGCTCCGCATGGGCAAAGGCACCTATGACTTCAGCGAGATGTACATCGTCAGCAACACCTACAACGACCGCGCCATGGCAGCCATCCGCACCAGCGGCGATGTCAGCTTCAGCCAGGGCGGTGCTTTCGGTGACGTAATCTATGGCATGAAGACCTTCGGCCTCATTCCTGAGGAGTATATGCGTCCCGGTGTCATGTACGGCGACACCCTTTCTAACCACAACGAGCTCAGCGCCCTCACCGATGCTATGGTGGCCGCTATCGCCAAGAACGACAAGCTCAAGACCCTCCAGCGTGGCAAAGACGGCCTCCTCTGCATGAAGGCCATCAAAGCCGTCCATGATGTATACCTGGGCACCGCCCCTGAGAAATTCACCTACAACGGCAAGGAGTACACCCCCAAGAGCTTCTATGAGAGCCTGGGCATCAATGCCGACGACTATGTGAGCATCACCTCCTACACCCACCACCCCTTCTACACCCAGTTTGTGCTTGAAATCCAGGACAACTGGCGTTGGGGCCTCTCCTACAACGTGCCCATCGACGAGATGATGGAAATCATTGACAACGCCATCGCCAACGGCTATCCTATTGCCTGGGGTAGCGACGTCAGCGAGCAGGGCTTCCGCATGGGTGTCCGCAAAGGTTTCTGCGTGCTTCCTGCCGATGCCGCCACTGCCGCCAACCTGCAGGGCAGCGACATGGCCCATTGGACCGGCATGAGCGCCAAGGCCATCCAGGACGAAGCCGCCAAGCACCCCACTCCTCAGCGCTGGGTCACCCAGGAGGAGCGCCAGATTGCCTACGACAACCGC
>ODAI011948599.1_pt1 | contig 13340 bp, 11 predicted proteins | sample 1539321 | NCBI WGS metagenome assembly ODAI01 (sample SAMN02144231, study PRJEB22623) | gut metagenome | biome: sheep rumen | host: Ovis aries | place: New Zealand
AATTTCTATAAGTCAAATATTTGGTTTGAATAAAAATCGGTGCAAAGTTACAAATCTTTTTCACATATAACAAAAACGATAACAAAAACTTTTTCAAAATATTGATAAACCGACTATCTTCCTTGTGCGCCAAGTACCCTGCTCCCTCCACCTTATTATATATACCTCACCTCGGCGGGGCGCGTCGATGCGCCTGCCGTCGAGGGTGAAGTATGCCAGTTGTGAGCATAAAGCATATATTTTCTCATATCATTATTAAATTTACCATAAGTGAAGAATCGTCTGCAAGCCAGAAACATCTTGCGGCGCAGGCGATAGCTCCTGAAGTGGGACAGTATGCCGAGAAAGGAGTTCAGGGAGCTGTGCAGATGCTCAGACGTGCAGTACTCATACTCAAGCAACTGCAGTTTCCTGCGCATACGACGAAGGGTGTTGCTACTAACATAACGACGGAAGGGCTTTAGAAAAGCACCAACGAACTCCACTCCTAACCATACGTCGCATATCACAGTCTTTCCCTGATTCACCTCCAGTCCGAGATGTTCTTCCAGAAAGGCGGCGGCAGGTTGCTGCAAAGAGCGGAGCCAGTCCCTGTCAGCAGACACCACATAGAAGTCGTCGACATATCGACCGTAGCACCTGCATCCGAGTACTCGCTTCATATACTGGTCGAACTCGTTCAGATATACATTAGAAAAGAGTTGGCTCGTCAGGTTGCCGATGGGTAGTCCGCACCCTGGCGGACTGTAGAACAGGCTCTTCGACCTTGGCAGTCCCTTCCAGTCGTCCACACTGCCTCGACATACACAGTCGCTTGTCGGATTGAGCAGGATAATCTCGGCAGAAAGCCAGCGGACGAAGTCCATGTCCATCATCTCCGTCCATGTCATAGATGAATTCCGACTCACTCTGTGGCTGCCCATCTTGTCCAGCTGGCGGAGGGGGATGGCGAGCAGCCGTTGGCGGCTGATGTGCATGAAGTATCCTCGTATGTCCATCTTAAGGACGTAGCATCGTTCCTGATAGTTCTGGCTCTCCTTGCGAATATATCTTTCCAGCCGGTTGATGCCGAAGTGCGTACCCCTGCCCTTGATGCAGCTATACGAGTCATGGATGAAGGTGCGCTCCACCATCTCTCATGCACATAATTATAATATAGGTGATGGACTATCCTGTCGCGAAACGCAGCGGCAAACACCTCGCGCTTCTTCGGGTCCTCGATGATGAAGCATGTCGAAGGGCGTGGCTTGTACGTACGTGTCCACAACTCATCGGCCAGTTCCTTCAGGTTCAGTTCCAGATTTTTCTCGAACCGCCGCTGATAAGGCTTGTTGCGCTTGTGCCTGCGAGCGTCTCTGTAGGCTTGGTAAAGGTCTTGGAACAGTTGATGACGGGATAGCTGATAATGCATAATATTATTAAATTAAAAGGTAAGTGCTTGAGCGCAGACAGGGCGCACGGACTGCCCGTTGTAACGGTTGTTGTTGTTGTCCGCATTCACGTTGCCATCGTTGAAGTTCAGGTTCCACGCGTTGTCCGAGTTGAGCGAACTCGACCAGTAGTTGCCGTTCGACCCCTGATTGTTCAAATTCGTATCGTTGCGGTAGCCCGCAGCGGGCAAGAAAATCCCGACGAAGCGAGAGCAAAGCGATGCTTGCATCAGCTATGCCGAGCGTGAGGGATTTATCTAAAATGCTAAAGCGCGTCAGTCGCCATCTGCTTCGATCTTCGTAGGGAATCCGTCATTGGAAGCCAGACGACATCATTTATATTTTCACAGCCACGACAAGCGAGAGCCATGACAGGCGACCTATGAACTTACCTTTTATGTCGTATTGTCGAATTGTCGTTTATTCTTATTATAATAGTATAGATAGCTGACTTTTGAGTTCTGCGAGAAATAGCATATTGTCTACTGGCGACTTGCTTTCGAGCGGATAGGCAAGTATCTGCTTCATCACCTCCGTAAGGCTGTGCGCTGTCGCCGTCGGCCTGGATGTGTCGCTCGGCTGCTTCACCTTCTCCTTGGACTTCGACACCGGCGACAGCTCCACATTGTCCTTCCATATTGCGAACATGTCTGTCAGTTCCTCCGGCTCGATCGAAGGCAGCCGATCAGCACCAAGCATCACGACGACATGCTTGTCGTCGACATCCTGTCTTGCCATGTCTTTCGGCACCCACTTGTCAAAGCTCGAAGCAGGAAAACCCACGAAGACAACGGGCTGTTCCACGTCCTTCATCTGGCGCTTGGTTGCCTTGAACTCATGCAGGCAGCGCACGCTCAGCCATGCACTCATCTCGTAGGCTCGCCAAAAGGTGCCCTCGCGGAACAGATGGATTTCCCCTGCCGACTCACGTTGGTTCTCTATTTCTATTGCTTCCTTTATTGTTGCCATCTATGTTTTTGTTTTTTTGTTTTGCCACAATTATCATACTGTCGCAGACGGGGCTTCAGTGCCCCGCCCTACGACAGCATGACAATTGCGGCCGTTAGCGTTCGGTTTTCTTGCGTTCACCTCCTTGGGGAGGTAAGTTCTCATTGAGCGCAGACAGGGCGCACGGACTGCCCGCGGCAACGGAAGTCGTTGAGGCCCGCACGCACGTAGCCACCGTCGAAGTCCAGGTACCACGCGAGGTTCGAGCTGTCCGAGTGGAGCGAACTCGACCAGTAGTAGCCGTCCCACCCCTGACCGCGCAAACTCGTACCGTCGCGGTAGCCCGCAGCGGGCAAGAAAATGTGGGTGTCTGAGAGGGAATATGAGCCGCCAGCCTTTGTAGCATATACTATATATCCTTCGACACTCGTGCCGTTATAGTCAGTGGTCCACTCCCAATAGCAGTTGTTTGCTAATTCCTGCCATTCTTCATGGGTAGGCATGCGCCAAGCACTGCCCCAGTTAGCGGCGGCGGCATCGTCGGCAGATTCAAGAACGGTGGGACCATTGGTCACGTTGTACTTGGTAAAGCCATAGTCGGGAGATGCACTTGCATCATATGTTCCGAAATTAGTTGTATAGCTTGCCCAGTCGAAGGAACGACCATCGGAGGTGCTTGAACTACTGTATCCCGTCGTCTCGCCCCATGCGAAGAACAGACCATAGCCCTGTGGCGTGGTGGCACCGACGTTTGTGGTTGCCCAAAGCGTTCCGCTTGGCAAGCCGAGGTCGACAAGGGCGTGTTCTGACGCATTAAGGTTGATGGTTGGACGGTAGAACATACCTGCCTGAAGGCTCGGAGAGGCGGTGCCAGTATAGGTTGAAGTGCCGTTGATGACGGTAAAGCGCTTTACTCCACTTACAGTAGGGTCGAATGCTACATATACAGAACTGAGATTGGTGCCTCGTACCAACATGTCGCCCACCTTGAGAGTAGTGATACCAGTAATGGCGGTGCCGCTCTGCCTAAAACTGAACTTACAGATGGCATACTGGTTCACAAGGGATACCATCTCCTGTAAAGAGCCGTTCTCGCCATCTACCTTCAGTTTGCCATCAGCTACGGCAACGTCATACTTAGTCGAGAGCGTGGTGAGCGTGCCGTCCTGACCGCTCTTCAGATAGTCTGCCTTGATGCCGCTCGTTGTGGTGGCATCGGCTGCGGCTGCGGGATAGACCAGCTTTACGTCCATGCCGTTGGTAGGATTGCCCTCGGTGAGCTGAGCACTGATGGTAGCCACGCCGCTGCTTACGGAGGTAACGGTAGCCTCAGCCAGCACACCGTTATATATCAGGGCTACCTTCTCATTCTCCTCCCATTCTGCCTTGAGGGTTCCGTCATCCGGATCGGTTACCACTCGTCGTGGAAACAGAGCCTTGGCGGAGGAGCTGCCGCCATTACTGCCCTTGCCACCTAACTGGGCGGTGAAGTACACCACCTTGGGCTCGGGCTTCACGGGGTCTGTACCACCTGTCACATCATCGTCGCTGCTGCTGCAAGAACTGAGCAGGGCTGCTGCCAGAAGGGTGACGACTGGCAGCATAAAAAAGAAATGTTTCTTCATAGCTTTCATAATCATAATTATTTTTTGTGTTTTGTTTTTAATTAGTTGTTTACTGATATGTATGGTGTCTTAGCTCCATCCGTCGCCACCATTGCCATAGCCCTCACGACCGCCGAAGTCGCCTTGCTCCCAGCCGCTACCACCGCCGCCGTAGTCCTGACGGTTGTCTGCGTCGCCCTGGTTCCAGCCGTCGCCCGAACCGCCGCCGTAGTCGGTACGACCATCGACATCGCCCTGACCCCAGCCGTCGCCACCGCCGCCGTAGTCATCACGCGGACCGAGCGAGTTGCTAAGGAGCGACTCGCCTACTGGCGGGCCCTGCCAGACATCTACTCGCGGCGGTACATAAACCTGCCGCAATTGCTATCTGTTTGTTTTCCTCATAATTTGTTTCATTTATTAGAATATTGTAAATAGTAAAATCAAAAAAAGCGGACACTACAAGCCACACGTACCCTGATGAGGGGCACGGAACATACACGGTTTGTGCGTCAGGCGGGCATAGCTCACCTGACGCACAAACATCTATATTACAGATACTTATACTATACTGTGTGTGTGTGTGTGTGTGTGTGTGTGTGTGTGTGTTAGCAAATTATTTGGAACTACCAAATAATTTGTGTTAAAAAATCCACTATGTTTCCTTACACTCACCACTGAATTTTCTACATTAAATACATTCGGCGACAAAGGTACGAAATAATTCGTAATTCGTAATGTATGATGCGTAATTTTTTCATTTGGCACAGCTAAAGGTACTTCAGAGATTGTATATGACCTCACATGACGTAAGGTGGCGGATAACTATAAATTACCTAAGGGTATATATATAATAGGTGGAAAGAAAGTCGTAATAAAATAAGAAAGAAAAGGTAGGAAGGAAAAAGGTGTGTTCATCGTTGAACACACCTTTTTCCTTATATATCACCTATGCTCTATTAATAGAACTTGAAGTAGCGACGAGCGTTGTTGTAAGAGATGTCCTCTACCATACGAGAGAGCGACTCCATGTCGTTAGGCAGCAGACCCTTCTCCACATCGTTGCCGAGGAGGTTGCAGAGCAGACGACGGAAGTACTCATGACGAGGATAGCTCAGGAACGAACGGCTGTCGGTGAGCATTCCTACAAAACGGCTCAGCAGACCGAGCACTGAGAGAGCGTTCATCTGGCGAGTCATGCCATCGAGCTGGTCGTTGAACCACCAACCCGAGCCAAACTGTATCTTGCCTGGGCAAGAACCGTCCTGGAAATTGCCAAGCATAGTGGCGATGACCTCATTGGCGCATGGGTTGAGAGTATATAATATGGTACGCGTGAGCTTGCCCTCTACGTTGAGCTCGTTGAGGAAGTGGCTCATAGCCTTGGCTGTATTGAACTCGCCAATGGAGTCGAAGCCTGTGTCAGGACCAAGCTGGTTGTACATCAGGGTGTTGTTGTCGCGGATAGCACCATAGTGATACTGCTGAGTCCAGTCGGCAGCATAGTCTTGCTCTGCACAAACGCGCAGGAAAGCATGCTTGTACTGGCGTATCTCAAGGTTGGACAACTGCTGACCACGCAACGCCTTCTCAAAGATGGTCTCAATCTGAGAGTCGGTATATGGCTCGTCATAGAACTCCTCGATACCGTGATCAGACAAGCGGCAGCCATTCTCATGGAAGAAGTCGTGACGCTTCTGCAATGCATCTACCATATCCTTGAAACTGCTGATGTCCATATCGGCAACCTTAGCCAGCTGCTTGACATAGTCGGAAAACTCGGGCTTCTCTATGTTCATAGCCTTGTCGGGACGCCATGCAGGAATCATCTTAATCTCAAAACCACTCTCGCGGGTAGCCTTGTGCCAACGCAGATCGTCAACAGGATCGTCGGTGGTACATACGCACTCTACATTGTAGCGACGCATAAAGCCACGTGCGGTGTATTCTGGCTGCTGCAACTTCTCATTACACTCATCGAAAATCTCACGAGCTGTCTTTGGCGACAAGAGCTTGTCGATACCAAAAGCTGTCTTCAACTCCAGATGGGTCCAGTGATAGAGCGGATTGCGGAAGGTGTAAGGCACGGTCTCTGCCCACTTCTCGAACTTCTCCCAGTCGCTGGTGTCCTTACCAGTACAGAAGCGCTCGTCGACACCGTTGGTACGCATGGCACGCCACTTGTAGTGGTCGCCACCAAGCCACAACTCGGTGATGCTCTTAAACTTGTGATCGCTGGCAACCATCTCGGGGATGAGGTGGCAGTGATAATCGATGATTGGCATCTTTGCCGCATGATTGTGATAGAGTTCCTGTGCGGTCTTAGTCTCCAACAGGAAATTCTCGTCCATGAATTGTTTCATTGCTTTTTTGTTTTAAGTTTTTAGTTTTAAGCATTTCCTACCTGCAAATTTACTGAGTTTTTTTTGATTTGAGGAAGAATTAAGCTATATTTGCATTAAATTTTACGAAAACGATGCCATTATGAATGTGCAAAGCAACAAAAAAGTCCTTCTGATATATACCGGAGGTACTATCGGAATGGGGAAAAACGAGTTGACAGGCGCATTGGAGCCTCTCGACTTCAGAGAACTGACCGAGCGACTACCAGAACTGAGACAACTGGCAATAGAGGTGGGTGTATATCAGTTTGAGTCGCCCATAGACTCTTCTGACATGTCGCCGGCATTGTGGGCAAAGATTGCAAGAATAATCATTGAAGACTATGAGGAATATGATGGGTTTGTCATACTTCATGGCACGGACACGATGGCATATACGGCATCTGCGTTGTCGTTTATGTTAGAGAATCTGACTAAGCCCGTAATACTCACAGGTAGTCAGCTGCCGATAGGTCAGCTGCGCACAGACGGCAGGGAAAATCTTATAACAAGCATTGAGCTGGCTGCCGCCCATCATCCTGACGGCAGGTCGATGGTGCCCGAGGTATGTATTTACTTCAATGGTCATCTGCTCAGAGGTAACCGCTCGACAAAACAGAATGCCGACGGGTTTAACGCTTTCGCCTCGTTCAACTATCCAAGTCTATGTGATGCAGGTGTCGACTTCACATACCATGATCACCACATATTGCAGCCTGACTACGACGCACCACTGCTGCCACACCTCGACCTGAATCCCAACGTTATAGTATTCTCGCTGTTCCCAGGACTGCAGGAGAGCCTGGTAGGTCATCTGCTTGACGCACCATTGCTGAAAGGTATAGTGATGCGTACGTTCGGCTCAGGCAACGCACCCCACGAGAAGTGGATAATGAACCTACTGAAAAAAGCCAGCGAGCATGGTGTGGTGGTAGTAAACATCAGCCAGTGTATGGCAGGACGAGTGGCAATGGAGCGCTACGGCACTGGCTATCAGCTGCAAGACGCAGGAGTGGTGAGCGGATATGACAGTACAGTGGAGGCTGCCGTGACAAAACTCATGCACCTATGGGGCATGTATGATAATTATGAAGATGTGTTCGACAGGATGAACCGTAGCCTTGCAGGAGAGATAACCCTACCTTAGGACAAACATAAAAGAATAGTATAGCTGGGAAGATACGACAAACAGGGGGACAACAACAGCAAACCATCGGACACCAGAGCACAACACTGAATAGGCATCACCTATGGTAACCACATGTCGGCTCGCAACACAATAGGTGAGCGAACATAGTGTAACGGTAAAACAAAGGATGGCTATCAAACCGTCAGAGAAGCTACTGGGGAACAGATTGCCAGTGACACTGAGCAACAAGGCATGAGGTACGATGGTGAGCAACAGCACAAGAGTAACGATGAAGAGCAGTTCGATGACGACAATATGAAGGGCATAGGCTGAAGGAGACTGTCTGTGAGCCTTCAAAGCACTATCGAAGGCTCCACCAGCTATTGACATCAACAACAGCCATACGAGCAGAGGCGACTGAAGGTTGGTCATGAAATGTCCTACAAACCAACGTATTCCCTCGGCACTAAGCAGCGAGCGCACCATCAGCTCGGGTGCCGTAGCAGCTATGAGCCACGACACCAGGAAGAGCAACAGCTGGAGACATACGACGACCAGCGTGGCCCATCCCAACCAACGGCATGCAGCACGATAACATTGTAGATGCTTATTCTTCATCTGGTTGCAGATTGTCGATATCAATAATTCGCAATTCCAAGGCACGCACGACGAGACGGGTGGCATTGACTCCTCCCCTATTGCCACCAGGGAAGAGTTTCTGTACTAACTCATTCTGGCGCTTTTCCAGACTCTTTACGCCAAACGGCATACCGCGAAGCGATGTGATCTGCTCCTTGGTATATCCAAGTGCGAGATGGCGCAGGAAACGCTCATCATATTCATCAATCTCATAGTCGACCATAGCCTCCTGATGGAGCAGTTGGCTGCCGACACTCTTCTTAAACCGCTCGACGACTTTCTCAAGTATTGGCTGATTGAACACCAGCCGCTTGCCGCTCATCACACTCGAGACATCGCCTCGGGTAAGTAGCTCGCCACTCTTCAGACAGATACCATCGGCACCAGCATCAAGCACGTCTACCCACAGTTTCTCGTTGAGTATCTCACCTGTGAAGATAAGCACCTTTACTTGCGGACTCGTCTCCTTGGTCTGACGACATATCTCCACACCAACCGTAGTAGAACCACCAAGACCAAGATCAAGTAAGACGAGATCCGGCTTCTGTTGCTTCATCAGTCGCCAATATTCTATTTCATTCTCTGCCTTACCTATTATCTCTGCCTCTGGGATTTCGTTACGAAAGATACCCTCTGTCCCTTTGAGTTCCAAAGGCACATCCTCAACTATGATAACCTTAAAATTCTCCATATTCTCTTTTCTCTTGTTATTTCAGTATTTCGGGATTCCGGGATTCCGAGATTTCGTGATTCCGGAAATCTGTATTTCAATGTCTCGATATATGCCTGTTTATATTTCTTTGCTTCGCACCATCGTGATTGTCATGAGTGTTCCTGCTGGGTTTGGCGAGGCTATGATGCCACAGCCTCGAGCGTTAGTGGCATCACCAAGATCGCGGACTATCTGTCGACACAACAGATATGGCAGATGTTCTACTGACGGAGTGAAAAGGTCATGACACTGTCGTTCGTCGAGAGACAAGCCCATAACCAGAACCTTAACATCTACATATTGTCCATTGGCAGCACCTACACTGACCTTAATACCGTCTTGACCTGCCTGTCGCTGCAGGATGGTAAACATATATCTCAGCATGTCTGGATCGCCAAGCAATGATATGTCTTCAGAGCATTCCACCACATCGGACAACATCAGCCTGCTTACTTGCAGTCGTACGGAGTCAACCTGCCGCATGGCTTGCATGCTGAGAATGGAATACAACTCCTTGTAGAAGGTTGCCAGTTCACTTATCGACTGGAGGTCCTGATCCTTATCCTCCAACAATTGGTGTATCCTGGAAGGATAATACATGGTCTCGTGCTTGAGTGTGGAAAGGCAGTTATCAAGTATGCTATTGCTGACATGTAGTCGTCCGTCCTCATAGCGTGCTCGCTGACGTTCGTCTTCCAGCAAAGATATCTGCTCTTTGTCAACCTTATTTTTCTCCAGCGACTGCGACAACACGTCAATGATATCCTGTACTATCTGGTGCAGCGTATCAGGAAAACGGTTAGTGGCTATTGGCATTATGCCATCGAGCTTGCTCTCCACATCCATATCGCTGAGAAGTATGGTGTTGATTTTCTTCACTCTGTCTACGCACAGTCGTTCGTAGAGCCTGTGCCTGTAAAACAGGAAATAATATGCAGGGAAGAGTAAAATCAGCATCACAACAAGTATCCATATAGCAATGTTTTTGTTCATTTCCGAACGTTGCATTGCACGACAGTAATCGCCAAGGGTGACATCGGCAGACAACTCCTTGAAGAGTTGGGTATACACCTTATTATTATATCTATATAGTTGCCAATCGTGCAGCGCCAATGCCGCCACAGCGCTCTCGTTACGGATAGAAAGAACAACATTATAGTCGACATGCGTTCCACTACGAAACCATTCCACCTCGGCTATCTTACCATCGACATCATGGTCACGCAACATCAGCAATCCACTGTTGGGATGCATCTGCTTATAATATCTGTTCAGACAGTCTCGACAACTATCAGCAAAGAGAAGCGTCTGTCTGTATGTGCCACGTATATTGCTTTGGAAGGCAGAATCTGCGTATGCACTCGCCTTGTCGATGATGTCAGCCTGAATATTAGCGCTGCCTACAGCGAATAGTGACTGCGGCAACAACATTATCATACCGACAAGCAGGCGCATGATGCCTCTGGGCAGTCGGAAGAAAAAGCGACTGCCCTTGCCAAGAGTACTTTCAGCCGACAGAGTACAGACACTGAATATCTGACTTATCTTCTTGTATTTCTCAATGATACCCTTACAGTTCATCAGCCCGAAGCCATGACCATTGGCTATCTTATGGTCAAAGATACCTGCCAACTGTTCCTGTGTCATACCTTCGCCAGTATCTTCCACAAATATCTCTACGTAGCTGTCTGTAGCCGCGGAACCGATGGTTACCTTACCGCCAGCAGCAGTATACTTGCGAGCATTGTCTGCGATAGTATTGATCATGAAGAGAGTAAGGATTTTGTCTGCCTTTACCACATCAGCAGTCGGCAAGACATCGAGGCTGATACCCTTCATCTGGAAGCTCATACTACCTCGCTTCACGATATCAAAGAGCTGTGCCAGCGGAAAACTCTCTATATGCAGGCTTAACTCTCCCTGACGAAGTTGTATCCATTGGGTCAGTACCCCATTGTAGTTGTTGATACTACCAGTAAGCTCTTTGATATATTCCAACCGTTCGCTTCTTACTTCGTCCGTCTCCTGAGTATGTTGCAGCTTATCAATCTCATGTAGCATACGATCAATAAGTGGTGTGATGCTATTGACGAGCGACACCTTAGCGCGCTGTTCCAGATTGCGCTTCTTATTATTTATAATATGTGTAACATTCAGAGCATAGTCTTCTTGTATCTCTTCAAGCCTCGATTCCATCTCACTGGTCTTCTGTTCGTTGCGGCGTTTCCACTCCTGAAGAGGTTCCGCCAGTTGCTGGAGTGGATGTAACCGTTTCTGTCGGCGACGAAGCCAATCGAACAATAAGAAGAGAGCTATCATGATTAATATAGCCATTATCACCGTCGCAATCATCCAATTGAGCTGACGCGACGTACGTTCCAGCTGTTCGGCACGCGACTCCAGATAACGGTCTTGACGTGTCTCATCCTGTAGGTCCAAATAGATATTGCGATTGTAGTCACTTTTTGACTTATCGTCGATACTTGAATACGTGACACTCAACTGCTCCCTAATAGATGCAACGAGGTCGGGAGCCTGCTCAATAGCTTTGTTTTCGTTGAGAGCCTTGTCCAGACAGATTATTGCCGACCTGTAGTCGTTGATATGCCAATAGCACTGCGCCAAGGTACGATAGGCTCCTGCTATCTGATAGACATCACCAAAGGTATGGAACATATCCAATGAGCGTTGTGCCAGATTGCCTGCGAGAAGGCTGTCAGGCATGTTATCTACATTGAGAAACTTCATTGCTGGCAGGTTATCGGCTATCAGCCTGTCTCGCATAGTCTTCTCTTGCAGATGCTCGCTTATAGCCTGCAGGGAGTTTGCCTGCCAGAACAGGTAGCCGTTGCGCACAGAGGAAAGATAGCACCGCAACAGATAATCCATCTCCTGTTGGGCAATCTCCTCAGCGGTACCATTGGTAATGATACCTCCTGCTCCCACATTATAATAATAGCTCAGCAACTGAGCCGTATCGCCTCTCACCTCACCATCGGGATTTATTGCTTCGATGGCTTGTATAGAGGGTTGCTCCAAGCCAACATAATAATAATATGTGGAAGTGACGACAGCAAATTCAGACCGAGCATATACCATGCGACGATACAAGTGTTCGTCGAGTCGTTGGGACTCTTCATCGATACGATGCATACGACGAAGTGCCGCCTCATGGTAATCATAGAATTCCTTGTTGCGTGACTCACGTTGGCAAAGCCTCATCAACTGGATATCGGCAATCAATAGTTCTACTTGATTGTCTGTCACCAAAGCTACAGAGTCGAGCAGTGTGTAGGCATTCCGATAGTCCATCTTCGAGATGCTTACAAATGCAAGATTGTTGAACGCCTCTGCCCTACCCGCTCCATAGTTGGAAGCCAACGACAGAGCACGCTGAGCATAGACACGAGCGGAATCAAGATTACGATAGTGATAGGAATACGACAAGTTGTTCAACTTGTCAACGTCTTCCTTATAGGACGGCTTGCAAGCCGAAAAAAGAAAGAGACCCAATAGGAGCAAAAGTCCTATTGAGTCTCTTGTCAGGAGTATCTTATGCGCGAGCCTTGGCAACATAGCCAAGAGCCTCCTTGCATTTGTCGGTGATATATTGCCAGTCGCCAGCCTTAACCTTGTCGCTTGGGAAGAGCTTTGAACCCATACCCACGCAGTAGACGCCAGCCTTGAACCATCCCTTGAGGTTCTCCTCTTCAGGAGCAACACCACCAGTTACCATAATCTTCGACCATGGCATTGGAGCCTTCAGACCCTTCACCATGTTTGGACCTACAACGTCGCCAGGGAAGACCTTCGTAAGGTCGCAGCCCAACTCCTGAGCCTTGCCAATCTCACTCACCGTCATACAGCCTGGGCAGTAAGGAACGAGTCGACGATTACATACAGGTGCTATGTCTGGATTGAAGAGCGGACCAACAACGAAGTTGGCTCCAAGCTGGATGTAAAGCGCTGCTGTAGGAGCGTCAACGACAGAACCAATACCAAGAGCGAGCTCTGGACATTCCTTGTCAGCCCACTTTACCAACTCACCAAACACTTCCTGTGCGAAGTCGCCACGATTGGTAAACTCAAAAGCACGTACCCCACCCTCGTAGCAAGCCTTCACCACGTTCTTACATGTCTCAAGATCCTTATTATAGAAGACAGGAACCATACCGGTGTCACCGATCTTCTTCATTACTGCAATTTTATCAAACTTTGCCATAATTATCAATTATCAATTGTCAATTATCAATTAGCGCTGTACACGACCATTTGCATTACCGCCTGCGAGAGACTCTACCTCATCAACACCAACGAGATTGAAGTCACCATTGATAGTATGCTTCAGAGCAGAAGCAGCAACGGCAAACTCAAGAGCCTCACCCTGAGTTGGCTTAGTGAGCAGACCGTGGATAAGACCACCAGAGAAAGAGTCACCACCACCTACGCGGTCGATGATAGGATTGATCTCATAGCGCTTGCTCTGATAGAACTCCT
>ODAI012817609.1_pt1 | contig 13338 bp, 9 predicted proteins | sample 1539321 | NCBI WGS metagenome assembly ODAI01 (sample SAMN02144231, study PRJEB22623) | gut metagenome | biome: sheep rumen | host: Ovis aries | place: New Zealand
GAGGACGTGATCTTCGGCGGGACCCAGAAGCGCAGCGCGCTTGGCTTTGCCCAGGTTTCGCTGATTATTGACAATTCAGCTCGGATCTTCGATTCGGACAGCGCCGAAATCATGCTGACCCGCCGTTATTACCGCAGCGGTGAAAGCGAGTATTATATCAACCGTCAGCCGGTGCGGCTGAAGGATATCAATAGCCTGCTCATGGATACCGGACTTGGACGGGACGGCTATTCCATCATCGGACAGGGACGGATCGCAGAGATCGTTTCCAGCAAAAGCACCGATCGACGGGAGGTTTTTGAGGAAGCGGCGGGCATTTCTCGCTACCGCTATCGGAAAGAAGAGGCGGAGCGTAAGCTTGAGAAGACGGAGGAAAACCTTCTCCGCGTTCGGGATAAGATCGAAGAGCTTGAGCTGCAGGTGGGCCCGCTGAAATCCCAGGCGGAGACGGCAAAGCGTTATCTTGTCCTGCGGGATGAGCTGCGGGTGATGGAAGTCTCTGTTTGGATGGCCACTTTGGATAAGCTCCATGCCCAGGCTGACAACATTCGTCGGGAATACGAACAGGCTCGTGCAAACCTGGAGCAGGCTAAGGCGGAGCTGGAAGCGCTCTATGCTTCCTCCGGCAGTCTGACCGAGCGGATGCACCGCAAGGACATCGAGAATGAGCAGGCCAGAGAACGGCTATCCCATGCGGAGAGCCTGGCGGCGGAGTGCGAGTCTTCCATTGCGGTGCTGCAGGCCAATGCCAGGAGCAGCATGGAACAGAAGGAGCGCCTGCTGCGCGATATCCAGGAGCAGGACAGCCGTTCCAGCGAGATCCGCGGCAATATCAGCGAGGGCGAAGCCCGGCTGCGTGCCATCGAAAATGAGCAGAACACGCTGAACGCATCCATAATCCAGAATAATAACGTGCTGGAAGCCTGCCGGATGAAACTGAAAAGCAGGGAGGAAAAGGCTGCCCAGCTGAGTGAGCGCGCCAACGCTCTGGAGGTTGACGGCCGCAGCATGGACGGTCGGATTCGTATGCTCTCGGATATGGAGAAGGACTACGAGGGCTATTCCCGGGCGGTGAAAACCGTGATGCGGGAGAGCCAGCGGGGGAATATACGCGGCGTTCACGGCCCTGTCGCCAATCTCCTGAGAGCGGACGAAGAATGCGCCCTTGCCATTGAGACAGCCCTGGGAGCAGCAGCCCAGAATATCGTCATCGATAGTCAGAATGACGGACGGATGGCAATCGAAATGTTGAAGCGCACAGATGCCGGTCGGGCCACATTCCTGCCGCTGGATACCATTCAGGGTTCGGTGATGCGGGACGCCCCGGAACGAGACCCTGGCTTTGTGGGCGTGGCTTCCGATCTGGTGCGCTATGAGCCGCGCTATGAACAGATCATTCTGAATCTGCTGGGACGAACAGTAGTCGCCGAAACGCTGAGCGATGCGGTTCGTATGTCCCGCAATAACGGGAATCGCCTTCGGATCGTGACGCTGGACGGGCAGATGATCCACTCCGGCGGTTCGATGACCGGCGGCAGCAGCGTGAAAAACAGCGGAATCTTATCGCGGGCCAATGAGCTGGACAAACTGAAAAAGCAGCGAAAAAAGCTTCTGGAAAGCGAAAATCGTTGCAGGGAAGAGCTGGAGCGCGCCCGGGCTGATCTGGCAGCTGTCCGGTATCAGACGGATATCGCGCTGGAGGATCAGGCAGAGCTGCGCAGCAAGGCATCTTCTTTGGCGGCGGAGCAGCGCGCAACCCAGAATTCCGTTCAGCAGCTTCGCCTGCTGCTGGAAGGTCTCAGCGGCGACAGTGAGAGCCGACGCAGTGCCGTGGAAGCGGCCGAGCGGCAGATTGAGAGCTTCCGTCAGCGTCAGAAGGAAAAGGAGAACCGGCTGAACGAGCTTCGTGCCGATGTGCAGAGCATTCGGGACGAAATCGCAGAGCTGTCCCGAAACAAGCTGGAACTGGAAGGCAAGCGGACTCGAACCGAGAAAGAGGCGCAGACCCGCAATGCGGAGATCCTGGATCTGGAACGGCAGGCTGCCCGCATCGAGCAAAAGAAGCTCTCTGCCGATTTGGAGGAAAAGCAGATCCTGGATAAGCTCTGGGAAAACTATGAGCTCAGCCACAGCGCAGCCGGTGCCCTCCGTCAGCCGGTGGAGAATTTGCCGAAGGCGAACAAGGCCATAGCCGAAATGCGTCGACAGATTACGGCGCTTGGCTCCCCGAACCTCGGCGCTATCGCAGAGTATGAGCGTGTCAACACCCGTTATGAGTTCCTGACCGGTCAGCGGGACGACGTGGAAAAGGCCAAGAAGGAGCTTTTGGACATTATCTCGCAGATCACCGGGGAAATGACGGATATCTTTCTGACCCGATTCCAGGAGATCGACGCCTGCTTCCGTCAAACTTTTCTGGAGCTCTTCGGCGGCGGCAAGGCGGCGCTGGTTTTGGAGGACGAGAGCAATGTGCTGGAATGCGGCATTGAGATCAAAGTCCAGCCGCCCGGCAAGGCTCTGTCCGCAATCAGCCTGCTGTCCGGTGGAGAAATGGCCTTTGTGGCCATTGCACTCTATTTCGCGATTCTAAAGGTCCGGCCCACGCCCTTCTGCGTGATGGACGAGATCGAAGCTGCCCTGGACGAGGCCAATGTACAGCGCTATGCCGAGTATATGCGCCGTATGTCCGATAAAACGCAGTTCCTGGTGATTACCCACCGCCGCGGTACCATGGAAGAGGCCGATGTGCTGTATGGGGTTACTATGCAGGAGAAGGGCGTTTCCACAGTGGTGGAGTTGGACCTGGAAAGCGCAAAAAAGACTGTGGAGGATTGAAATGGGTTTCTTTGATAAGATGTTTTCGGGTTTGAGCAAGACCCGCAAGAATATGGTGGAGCTGGAGGAGCTGTTCCAGGATTACGCGCCGGACAGCGAACAGTTCTATGAAGACCTGGAAGAGCTTCTGGTACTGGCCGATGTTGGCGCAGCAACGGCTCAGCAGGTGGACTACCTCATGCACAAGGCGACCTGGGTGGAGCGCTACCGCAAGGGCAGTGAAGCCAGGGACGGTCTGATCCGGGTGCTGACCAAGCTGCTGAACGTTGGTGACACTGCCTTAAAGCTGGACACAAGGCCCTCGGTGATCCTGATGGTCGGCGTCAACGGCGTCGGCAAAACCACGACCATCGGCAAGCTTGCCCACCAGCTTCGGGAGCAGGGCAAAAAGGTGCTCCTGATTGCGGGGGACACCTTCCGCGCTGCTGCGGCTGAACAGCTGGGAATATGGGCAGAGCGCTCCGGGGCGGACTTTGTCCGCCACGAGGAAGGGAGCGATCCCGGTGCTGTGGTGTATGACGGCATCTGCGCGGCGAAAGCCCGCGGGTCCGACGTGATCATTATCGATACCGCCGGTCGGCTCCATAACAAGCAGAATCTGATGAATGAGCTTGCCAAGATCAGCCGCATTATTTCCCGCGAGCTGCCGGAGGCGGATGTGGAGACGCTGATGGTTCTGGATGCGACAACAGGGCAAAACGGGCTGATCCAGGCAAAGCAGTTTCTGGAGACCTCCGGCCTTACCGGGATCGTGTTGACCAAGCTGGATGGAACGGCAAAGGGCGGCATTGTATTTGCCATTGCCAATGAATTGAAGCTGCCTGTGAAGTATGTTGGCGTGGGCGAGGGAATGGACGATCTGATTCCCTTCAACCCGGAGAGTTTTGTGACTGCGCTCTTTAAGCGCTGAGGAGATTGTATGGCAATCAATAGCAAACAGAGAGCTCAGCTGAGAGGCCTCGCCATGGCGGAGGACACCATTGTTCAAGTCGGCAAGGGCGGCATCACGGAAAACGTGATCGCTTCCGTTAACGCCGCGCTGAAGGCTCGGGAACTGGTGAAGGGTCGTGTGCTGGAAAGCTGCGAGTACAGTCCCCGGGAGGTTTTAGACGCTCTGTGCGAAGCCTGCGAAGCAGAGCCGGTGCAGGTGATCGGCACCAAGTTTGTGATATTCAAGCGCAATCACGCCGATCCCAAAATCGAGCTGGTTAAAACAAAGAAGAAGTGAGCATTCTTGTCTACGGTGGGGGCTTTAACCCGCCGCATCTGGGACATGCGGCCGCGCTGCAGACGGCCATAGATGCGCTTTCCCCCAAGCGCGTGATCGTGCTTCCGGACGGAACGCCCCCTCACAAGCCGCTTCCGGACGGAACGCCGCCTCCGGAGGAGAGGCTGCGACTGTGTGAGCTGGCCTTCGGCACCTTCCCGCGCACCGAGATCTCGGATCTGGCCATCAAAAGGGAAGGCCCTTGCTATATGGTGGACTCCGCTGCGCTGCTGCGAGAGCGGTTTCCCGGGAAAAAGCTGATCCTTTTGCTTGGCGCGGACATGCTGATGTGCCTGGACCAATGGCATCGGGCGAGAGAACTGATGGAGATGTGCTCCTTCGCTGCTCTCTGCCGTGGTGATGAGGACGGAGCGAGCTTGAGGCAAAAGGCTGCTGAGTTGCGGCGAGCCTTCGGCGCGGATATTCAGCTGCTGCCGCATCGCCCGGTAGCTGTCTGCTCTTCCCAGATCCGTGTGCTGCTCCCCAAACGCATGGGGTCAGAGCTCCTCGCGCCCGGCGTTTATGCGGAGATCATCCGCGGGCGTTTTTATGGCGCACAGCCCTCGCTTGCCTGGCTGCGGCAGCAGGTCTATCCCATGCTCAAACCTCGCCGGGTCCGCCATGTGGCAGGCTGCGAGGACGAAGCGCGGAAGCTGGCGCAGCGTTGGGGGGTCGACCCGGAGCTGGCAGCCGAGGCCGGTATCCTGCATGATATGACCAAGCGCTGGAGCGATGAGGAGCAGCTTCGATACTGCCAGGAAAACGGGATCGTGCTGGACCCGGCTGAGCGCGTGAGTCCTCAGCTCCTGCACGCCAGGACCGGCGCCTTTGCCGCGCATGCCCTTTTTGGCGCACCGGAGCTGATTTGCGACGCGATTCGCTGGCACACCACCGGGAAACCGGATATGACCACCTTCGAAAAGATCCTGTATCTCGCGGATATGACCGAGCCAAATCGGGATTTTCCCGGCGTGGAAGAGCTTCGGGCCGTGTGCCGAGAGGATCTGGACCGTGCCATGGCGCTTGCGCTGCAGATGAGCGTTCGGATCATTCAAGAGCGCAAGATGGATGTATATCAAGACACGCTGGAGGCCTGTCGTTGGTACAAGTCTCGCGTGCATGACGAAATGGAGGAATAAACATGTTAACACCCGCTGAAATTGCCGCTGTTGCCGCCAAAGCGCTGGACAACAAAAAAGGTCGGGATATTAAGGTCCTGAAAACCGAAGAGCAGACGGTGCTGGCCGATTATTTTGTCATCTGCCACGGCACTTCTTCCACCCATATCAAGGCCCTGGTTGATGAGGTGGACAAGCTTCTCTCTGAAGCAGGAGAACCCCCCATCCGTCGGGAAGGACTGCGCTCGGACATTTGGGTGCTGATGGATTTCGGCTGCGTGATCGTTCACGTGTTTACAGACGAAGCCAGAAAGTTCTATAATCTGGAACGCCTGTGGAGCGACTCGGAGGAAGTGGACCCCGCTACGCTCCCGCTGCCCCCGCTGCCGGAAGAAGACTGATCGAGAAGAGGAACGATGCATGAAGTACGACTTTAGCGCTATTGAGAAAAAATGGCAGGAACGCTGGGAAGAGACAAAGCCCTACGCCGCCGAGACCGGAAGCGAAAAGCCCAAGTTCTATGGCCTTATTGAGTTTCCGTATCCCAGCGCCGCCGGACTGCACGTGGGTCATCCCCGGCCCTTTACAGCCATGGATATCATAACCCGGAAAAAGAGGATGGAAGGCTATAACGTCCTTTTCCCCATTGGTTACGATGCTTTTGGCCTGCCAACAGAGAATTTTGCCATCAAAAACCATATCCATCCCGCCATTGTGACCCGCCAGAATATTCAGAACTTTACCCGACAGCTGAAAATGCTGGGCTACGGCTTTGATTGGGACCGGGTGGTGGACACCACCGATCCCAAGTATTACAAGTGGACCCAGTGGATCTTTCTGCAGATGTTCAAGAAGGGCCTGGCATACAAGACCACCATGCCTGTGAACTGGTGCACCAGCTGCAAATGCGTTCTGGCCAATGAGGAAGTGGTCGAGGGCGTTTGCGAGCGCTGCGGCAGCGAGGTCGTGCGCCGGGAAAAGAGCCAATGGATGCTGGCCATCACCAAGTATGCCCAGCGTTTGGTGGACGATATCGACGGCCTTGATTTTATCGAGCGTGTCAAGACTCAGCAGAAAAACTGGATCGGACGCTCCACCGGCGCCGAAGTCACCTTCCATACCACCGCCGGTGACGACGTGGTTGTTTACACCACCCGGCCGGATACTCTGTTCGGCGCTACTTACATGGTGCTCTCGCCGGAGCACCCTTATGTGAAAAAGTGGCAGAACAGACTGGAGAATTGGGACGCAGTCGCCGCTTATGTGGATGAGGCCGCGCACAAGTCCGATTTTGAACGGGCGGAGCTGAACAAGGAAAAGACCGGCGTTCGGCTGGAAGGCGTCCGGGCTGTCAATCCTGTGAACGGCAAGGAGATCCCGATCTTTATTTCTGACTACGTCCTGGTCACCTACGGCACCGGCGCCATCATGGCGGTTCCCGCTCATGATGACCGCGACTGGGAATTTGCGCGGAAATTCGGCTGCGAGATCGTGGAAGTGGTCAAGGGCGGCAACATCGAGGAAGCCGCTTTTACCTTGAAGGACGATACCGGAATCATGGTGAACTCCGGTTTCCTGAACGGCCTCACGGTTCGCCAGGCCATCCCCGCTATGAAGAAGTGGCTGACCGAGCAGGGAATCGGCGAGGAAAAGGTGAACTTCAAGCTGCGCGACTGGGTCTTCTCCCGCCAGCGCTATTGGGGCGAGCCCATTCCTCTGGTCAATTGCCCGAAGTGCGGCTGGGTCCCCGTTCCGGAGGATCAGCTTCCTGTGCTGCTGCCCCAGGTGGACTCTTACGAGCTGACGGACGACGGAGAATCTCCGCTCTCCAAGATGACCGATTGGGTGAACACCACCTGCCCCTGCTGCGGCGGCCCCGCCAAGCGGGAAACGGATACCATGCCCCAGTGGGCCGGCTCCAGCTGGTACTTCCTGCGTTATATGGACCCGCACAATGACAAGGAGCTGGTGTCCAAAGAGGCCGAGGAATACTGGGGACCGGTGGATTGGTACAACGGCGGGATGGAGCACACCACGCTGCATCTGCTTTACAGTCGTTTCTGGCACAAGTTCCTCTATGACATCGGTGTTGTGCACACGCCGGAGCCTTACGCCAAGCGCACCTCTCACGGCATGATCCTGGGCCGCAATCCCCACTATGTCGGTTTTGCGGAGACCGAGGAGGAGAAGCAGGCTCTGATCGCAAAATACGGCAATCTTGCTCAGCGCCCCTCTGTCAAAATGTCCAAGTCCCTGGGGAATGTGGTGAATCCGGACGACGTGGTGAAGGCCTATGGCGCGGACACCATGCGTGTTTACATCATGTTCATCGGCGACTTTGAGAAGACCGCGACCTGGTCTGACGATGCGGTGAAGGGCTCCAAGCGTTTCCTGGATCGCTGCTGGAACTTGATGGACCAGACTGCAGACGACTACGCCGTTTCTCCCAAAAACGAGAGCATTATCCACAAGACCATCAAAAAGGTGAGCGACGATATCGAGAGTCTGAAGCTCAACACCGCTATCGCTGCGCTGATGACCATGGTGAACGAGTTCTATTCCAACGGCGTCACCAAGGGAGATCTGGAATATCTGGTGCTGCTGCTCAGTCCCTTTGCGCCTCATATTGCCGAGGAAATGTGGGAACTGCTGGGTTTTGCGGCAAAGTCCGGCAAGATGGCCATGCAGATGCCCTGGCCCAAGTATGACGAGGCAAAGACCCGGGACGCAATGAAGGAGATGGCGGTTCAGGTCAACGGCAAGCTTCGCGCCACTGTGATCGTTCCCGCAGATGCCGACGATGAGACCGTGATCAACGCTGCCTGCGCCGAAGAGAAGATCCAGCGCCAGATGCAGGGCATGCAGATCGTCAAGACCATCGTGGTCAAAAATAAGCTGGTCAATCTGATCCTGAAGCCCGTTAAGTAAAAAGTTAAGCAAGCAGAGAAGTAAAACTTGACAAAACGGGTGAAAACCATTATAATGCCAACGTTACAAAGCCAATTGCCAGTTGGCCCTTAAAGCGCCGCGAGGCGTGTTGGAGGGAGGGAAATACATGTCTGAAATCTACGTCAAGGAAAACGAGTCTCTGGACAACGCTCTGAAGCGGTTTAAGCGCAGCTGCGCCAAGTCCGGCGTCCTGGCGGATCTGAGAAAGAAAGAGTACTATCAGAGCCCCAGCGTGAAGCGTCGCAAGAAATCTGAGGCGGCCCGCAAGAACAAGAATAAGCGCTTCTATTGATTTTCTTTCAACATGAAAAAGCCAGCACCGAACCGGTGCTGGCTTTTTCATGCTTGGCTGCGTGTCCTCATTCCGACTTCCGCAGCCTGTACTTGTTCAAAATGGTTTCGGCGGGATCTGATACAGCAGGGAAGACAGTGACATATCCCTGCAGCGCCGAGGCTTTGATTTTAAGCGCTCTGGATCGCCCGTCAATATAGATGTCGCATTTTTCACGACCGTTTTTGGCTTCCTGCACCAGGTTTGCTGCGGCAGAATTCCCGTCAAAGGCGAGCAGGACGGAGGGACGACGCTTAAAGATCTCATATGCGAAGCTCTTGTACAGCCCAAGCCCGGTGGGCTCAATGGAGATGCGGACTGCTACTCCGCTGCGCTGCAGCCTTTCCCGTTCCATTCGACTGATCATGCTGGGCACGATGGCGAAAATTTGGAATCTGCCGTTGTTCTGCTCCAGCAGATAGCGTTCGTAACCGGCGCAGGAGTGTCCGATCACGAAAAAGACCTTATCTGGATCTGCTTCTGCCAGAAGTTTTTCCACAATCTGTTTGCCCTGGTCGCGCAGCTTGGTCACGTGTTGGTTGTTATTGAAGCTGCCGCCGGCCAGTACGATTGGCAGTTTTTCGGCAGGAAGGGGAGCGATTTGATCGCGCAGGGCAGCTTGCGCATCCAGCTTGTCATTGTTCAGCCACAGCACGTCAGTGGGCTTTCCGGTGTGCTCAATTCGGTCTGCAAAAAAGCTTTCTACGCTTTGATTCCCCAATGCATCTTCAAAAATCCTTGTTTTTTCCGCAAAATTCTGCTTGCTGCCGTTCAAAATCCGGTTGTCGTTTTCCCGGAGTTTACAGAGCTCCTCGTAACTCAGATTCAAGTGCTTTTCCAGGGAAAGCTCTTCTTCAATAGGATCGGTGCCATAAAGGGCGCAGCCGTCTGTACCCTGGACGCAGTGTACGCCGGCCCGCAGGAATGTTTTCAGCGGGTGCTTGCTCAAGTCGCTGAGATTGTTCAGCCTGACATTGGACGTGATCTGAAATTCCAGGACCACGTTGAGATCCTTCAGGTCCTGGAGCAGCTTTTTCCCCTTTGGGGTTCTCAGATCGGCGGCATAGAGACCGTGACCGATGCGCAGCCTGGGCATGGACTGATCTGGCGCCAGAGATTCATGGACAAGCCGAACGCTGTTTGCAACGTTATCCCGAAGACTGTCATTTTCGCCGGCATGAATTCGAATGACAAAACCGGGGGACAGGGCCGCGATCCGCACCAATTCCCGGATCACCGGACGCAGCTCCTGGATGTCGTTGATCTCTTCTCCGAGAATGTCGCTTCCCGCCACATAGGGATCGACCGCGACCGCCCGAAGCACCTGCAGATTCTCCGCCAGATAGTCGTTCGGCGTCACATGATCCTTGATGATCGTCAGCGGGACACGGCGTATCCCGGCCAAAAACCGGATCAGGACGCCGGTTTCCCGGGTGACGGCAGGCATGATCTGATGGACTTGCCGCAACAGCTCCACAGATTCTTTTTTCTTGACCAGCGAGGTGTCGGAAATCTCCACATATTGGATTCCGCATTTTGCATAAGAGCGCGCGATCCACAGCAGCTTATCCTGGAACAGGGTGTTGTCCCGATAATCCGGGTCCTCCCGGTCCGCCAGCATTCTGGCGCAGAGTCGCAGGATATCCGGCTCCGGAATCTGCTCAAGCCGGGAGAGAGGAACGCTCTCGTCCGCTGGAATGCCCTTGGTAAAGACATAGCGGTAGAGATACACCTTTTCCAGATTGGCGAAAACCGCCTGCCCGTCCTTGGGGATGGTGAGGGAATTGCGGATCTGGACGATGTTCCAGGCGGCATCGGGCAAGTTCCCCAGGATCAGTTCGGCAAAATTCAGATAGGTGTTGTCATCAATGCGGCGCTCCCGATATTTCCCCGTGAGGGAAGAATCGGAAAAACGCTGGGCGACTAGAGCACGCTGTGTTTCCAGCTTGGCCCGCTGTTCTTCTGTGCAGCGCAGGCCAAGCTTTTTGATATAGTACAGCGGATAGCGGATCTGGTGGATGATTCCCAGGGCAACCAGAATGTCCGGAGAGAGGTTTGCGTTCATATGCGTGTGCAGATCGGTGTGAAATTTGCACTCACTGCGGATGTATGTTTTGACGATGGTGCGCACCTCGTCCAGGCGATAGTCCTTGGTCTGGCTCATCAGAGTTTTGGAAATAGCGGGGATGGAGGCCTTCAATTCCACCCGTCCGTCAGGATAAATGTTGGCGATTTTCGTGTTTCCCAGCCGCAGGATGTACATGCGCCGGTTGTCCCCGTCGAAATAGCAGGGCACTTCATCCTTGATCACCTTCAGGCCGTTTTCATCCTCCGCTGTTTCCAAACCGCACAGCTTGGCCAAATTGGTGATCAGGTTGCCGGTGTGATGGTTGGGTGTGCGGATCACGTAAAACAGGCGGTCCCCCTCCATGTACAGGTCCACCGCGATGTCCTTTTCCCGGTCCAGATAAAACTGCTGAAAAAAGATCATTCGCCTCGTCCTCCCTTTCCGCGCCGCGTTTCATTTTCCTTGTCAATGTACCATAAACAGCAGGGAAATACAAGGGGGAGAACAATACGAAAGGGAGTGAGGGGCTATAAAGATCACTTTAAGTCTTTAAGGGATTAGGCAATAGGTTTATATAGATTCCAAAAGGAAACAAGATATACAAAGAAGCTTCTTTGTTTGACTATATTCCTACTGCCTAATCCCTACTCCCTTAACAGACTTAAAGTGTTCTTTCAGTTCCCTTCAAACCGCAGCCGGATGCTGCCGTTGCTGGTGCGCACGCGCAGGGGCTTTTCGCCGGGCTGATCGGTGGGCAGGGAGTTGCTGCCGTTGGAGGTATGGCTTTCGATGGCCCAATCGCTCATGCGGCCAGGCAGCGTGCCGGAAATGCTGCCATTGCTGGTTCTCAATGTAATGGCGTCAGCGGAGAGGGCGTTTACGTCCATGCTCGAATTGCTGGTGGTCAGGTTCAGTTCGCCCCGAGCGGCGGTGGCTTCCGCCGTGATGCGGCTGTTGCTGGTGGTAAGCGTGATATTCCCGCCGCAGCGCACCTGGTGGCTTTCGATGCGGCTGTTGCTGGTGGTGCATTGAATGTTCTGCTTGGCGTTTACCTGCTCCAGCACGATGCGGGCGTTGGTGGTCCGGGCTTCCAGTCGCACGCAGGTTACACTTTCCAGGGCGATGCGGCTGTTGGTGGTTTTCAAATCCGTATCGCACAGGGCGTTCATGCCGTTTACTTTGATGGAGCAGTTGCCGGTGTGGGCTTTTAGGTCCACCAGCGAATCGGGGGGCAAAAGCAGCTCCACGGTGGGGGCGGGCTTGCTCCAGCCCAGCTTGATGATACCGCCCAGCATGGAAAGGCTGAAACGGCCCTTGTGACCGCTGCCGCCGCCTGCGGGTTGCAGGGCCAAAATACCGTTCTGCATTTCCGCTTCGTAAGGATCGTTTTCGCAGGTATAGTAGATCAGCCTGGCTTCATCACCCTCGGCGGGCTTTACCTGAATGGGCATTTCATTGCATTCCAGCCGCACGGCGCGCAGCTGATCCACCGGGCAGGAAAAAATCATTTGCTGATAGTCCCCGTTCTGGTCGTCGGCGGACTGGCTTTGAACGCTCCCCGCCGCCTCCCGCAGCTTCCGGGCCAGACCGTCCAGACCGGTTTTTGCCACGGAATCCGCGGTTTCATTCAGCTTCCGGGCAATGTCCTCCCAATTGTCCGGGGCATTTTCCTGGCTATCTTCCGCTTGCTGCCAAGCTTCCTGGGCAGCCCGATAGGCTTCCTCCGTTGCTTCCCGGGCGGTTCGCTCCGCTTCCCCCACCGTCCGCCGTGCGGCCTGTTCAGCCTCGTCCACAGCGCTCTGAGCCGATTTGAGCACGCTGTCCACCAGGGAGGAAAATTTCAGGGCATCATCGCCCAGCTCCAGGGGAGCCGCTTCCTTCTTTGTTTCTTTCGGCTCTTCTTTCGGCTCGTCCTTCGGCTGTACGGTCGCTTCGTCCCGAAGCCGGGCAGCGATATCCTCCGCACTTTCCATGGCGGCTACGGCGGAGGCTTCGTCCATGCCGTCCTCCATGCGGTCATCCAGCATTTCCCCGTAAAATTCCAGCGTGGCCTGACGGGAAGCCTCATCCATAAAGAACAGCTGATTTTCCAGCTTCTGCATGTATTCCTTCCGGGTCATTTCCGTGTACCTCCCTTTCCCGCGTTCGCTTCTATCCAATCAATTTTATCCCACCGAATATCAGGGAAAACCAGCTCCCGGTCCGGATTGAGCCGAAACCGGCTGAGGGGTTCATTCGTCGTCGGCTTGCTGAACAAATGCTTTGTTCCCATCCCCGTTCCCCTCCGCGATAAAATCGTACCCCCGTTTCACGTCGGCCCATTCTTCCATAAAATCCGCGATCCGTTTTCTGCCGTCGTCCGTAATGGCGTAGTACTTCCGCAAACGGCTGTTGTGCTCCACCGAGTACACCGTCAAGCACCCGGCCCCCTCCAGCCGCCGCAGCACCGGATACAGCGTGGATTCCGACAGCGTCATGATGGGCTCAATATCCTTGATCAATTGATAGCCGTAGGAATCGCTTCGGGTCAGCAGCGACAGGATGCACACCTCTACCATGCCTCGCTTCATCTGCGCGTCCATGATCATCACCTCTTGATAATATAATATTACGCATAGTATTATTTGTCAAGTAATATTTTGAAAATAATAATGTTTTTTATAATTGTTTATAGAGCGCTTTAAGTCTCTGAGTTAGAGAAAGAGAACGGTGGGGCTTTGCCCCACACCCCACCAGGGTACTGAGTGTCCGCAGCCTCAATCGTCGCAAC
>ODAI010530442.1_pt1 | contig 13337 bp, 9 predicted proteins | sample 1539321 | NCBI WGS metagenome assembly ODAI01 (sample SAMN02144231, study PRJEB22623) | gut metagenome | biome: sheep rumen | host: Ovis aries | place: New Zealand
AGCTGTAGAGGTCTCCCGCGCCGGGAACCAGCACCGCGAAGGGAAAAAAGCACAGCGTTGGATCGGTTACAGTCCAGCCATACGCCTCCATATTAAAATAATTGCCCCATCGGCCAATGGCCTGAGCCAGGGCAAGCCCGGGCACGATGATATCGCAGACGGACAGCATGCTGATCCTGCGCCTGCGGCAGAAAACCCATACGGTGAGGAGTCCGGCCAGAATGCCCCCGTAAATGGCCAGACCGCCTTCCCAGACCCTGAAGATGGACAGGGGATCCTCCCGGTAGGCGGACCAGCTGAAGAGAACATAGTAGCAGCGGGCCCCCAGGATCCCGATGGGAATCACCCGCAGCGCCAGATCCACCGTGGTATCGGCGGGAAGGTGCGCCTCTTTCTCCAACCGGCAGGCCAGAAATACAGCCAGCGCCGCTCCGGTCAGAATCAGCACGCTGTACCAGGGGATGGGATAAATCAGATACCGGGAATAGGGAATCACTGCGTCGGCCTCCATACAGCAATGGGATTTGGAACTTCGGGAAAAGGAATTCGCTCCTATTATAGAGAGGGACAGACGGGCTGTCAAACCATGGATGGACGGAAATTTACAGGAATAAGGGGGACCGTCAAAGAAAAAGCGGTGAAAAAGGGATGCTTCGGCAAAAAAAGCTTGCAAACAAACAAAAAGTGTGGTATAAGTCTGAGTGTTATGCGGACGGTCCGCTGTTCCCGGGCGCCATCGCGGCAAGGATTGCCCCAGGGCGTCTCTCAAGCGGAGCATGAACGTCTGAGAAGGAAGGAGGCACTCCCCAATGAATGAGATTATTCGTTCCATCGAAGCCAAGCAGATGCGCAGCGATCTGCCCCAGTTCAACGTCGGTGATACCGTGCGCGTGTGGGTGAAGGTTGTGGAAGGCAACCGTGAACGTCTGCAGGCTTTTGAAGGCACCGTGATTGCGAAGCGCAACGGCGGTGTGCGGGAAACCTTTACGGTCCGCCGCGTGTCCTACGGCATCGGCGTCGAGCGTACGTTCCCGATTCACTCTCCGAGAGTGGACCATGTGGATTTGATCCGCCGCGGTAAGGTCCGTCGGGCCAAGCTGTATTACCTGCGTTCTCTGCAGGGCAAAGCGGCCAAGATCAAGGAAGTCAAGCGGGTGTGATGCCTGTCGCCTCCTGTGGGATTTCCCGGGAGGGATCGACTCAAAGAAGAAATCGCCGGAAACGGCGATTTTTTCTTTACCGCAGTTTTTTCCGCCGTGGATGCACGCCTGCAGGTTGAAATGACGGAAAAAATAACATATAATATGAAAGATTCCGATCCTGCCGGAGGTGGAGTGATGTTTGCCGGATTTACGGACGAAACGGTGCAGTTCTTTCTGGACCTGAAATTTCATAACAGCGCGGATTTTTTTCATGCGGAGCATGATCGGTATGTGGAAACGGTGCAGCAGCCCTTCTATGAGCTGATTGAGGATCTGGCTCCCACGATGCTGAAGATTGACCCTGGAATGGAGGTTCGTCCCCACAAATGCCTTTCCCGCATCCACCGGGACACCCGGTTCAGCCGGGATAAGAGCCCGTATCGGGATCATCTGTGGTTTCTTTTCCGCAGGGCGGCGGAGCAGCGGGAGAAAAGCCTGTTCTACTTCTTTGAGTTCGGCCCCGGCCGGCTGGACTGGGGCATGGGCATATGGGGAGAGAACAGGGAGCTGCTGGATCAGTTTCGCAAAAAGCTGGCCGCCAATCCGGAGGGCATGCTGGCGCGGCTGGATGACATGGATCTGGAAAAGCATCGCATGGTCCTGGGCGGCACGGCGTTCAAACGGATGCCGGTGCCGGATCAGATTCCCCCGCGGCTGCGTCCCTGGTATTGCGCAAAGGATTTATATATCGGCAAGCTGATCCGGGATGAGAGCATCGCCTACAGCCCGAACCTCATCAAAACCCTGAAAAAGGATTTTACGGCGGTCAGCCCCCTGTATCAGATCCTCCGGGGCATTGCTGATGAATCATTATAATCATATTTATGGAACAAAGGAGTGCGGAAAAATGGATTGGGTGAGTCTGAAAAGTGGTTCTGATGTTCGGGGGACGGCCATTGGCGAGGGGACGGTGCTGACGGATGAGATTGCCCGGGCGCTTGGATTCGTTTTCGCCCGGAAGCTGGCGGAAGATCAGGGAAAGGACATCGGAGAGATCACCGTTGCCCTGGGCAGGGACAGCCGGGTGACCGGGCCGGCGCTGCTGGACGCCGCGGCGGACGGCATTCGCCGTGCCGGAGCGGAAGCCGTCCGGTTCGGTATGTGCACGACCCCGGCCATGTATATGAGTACCATCACCGAGGGATTCCTGGCCTCCGGCGCCATCATGCTGACGGCGAGCCATCATCTCTGGAACAAGAACGGGCTGAAGTTTTTCACGAACAAGGGCGGCCTGGAAGGCGCGGAGATTGCCGCCATGCTGAAGGCGGCCCAGGAAGCCCGGCCGGAAGCGTGTCCTCCCTGCGGCCGGATGACGGATCGGGCTTTTCTTCCGGTCTATATGGAGCAGTTGGCGGGGCGCATCCGCCGCGGCCTGAAAACGGAGGAGGCCAAGCCGCTGAAGGGGCTGCACGTAGTGGTGGACGCCGGCAATGGGGCGGGCGGCTTCTATGCCGATATGCTGCGGAACCTGGGGGCTGATACGGAGGGCAGCCAGTTCCTGGAGCCGGACGGCTATTTCCCGAATCATATTCCCAATCCGGAGAACGGAGACGCCATGGCATCCCTGCAGGCCGCGGTACAGCGCAGCGGAGCGGATCTGGGTGTGATCTTTGACGCGGACTGCGATCGGGCCGCTGTGGTGGACGGAGACGGGAAGCAGGTGAACCGCAACCGGCTCATCGCTCTGATCAGCGCGATTCTGCTGGCGGATGAGCCCGGAGCCACCATCGTCACGGACTCCGTCACTTCCTCCGGGCTGAAGGCTTTCATCGAGAACCGGGGCGGACACCATTATCGGTTCAAGCGCGGCTACCGTAACGTCATTGATGAAGCGATCCGCCTGAACGGGGAAGGGATATCCTGTCCCCTGGCCATTGAAACCAGCGGCCACGCGGCCCTGAAGGAGAATCATTTCCTGGACGACGGTATGTACCTGGTGACGGTGCTGATCGTCAAGGCGATGGAACTGAAAAGGGAAGGCAAGACCCTCGGGGCCCTGATTGCTGATTTGAAGGATCCGCTGGAAAGCGCGGAAATCCGCCTGAACATCACGGAGCCTGATTTCAGGAAGGCCGGAGAGGCCGCCATCCGTCAGGTGACCGCCTATGCCCAGGCCCGGGAGAACTGGCATATCGCGCCGGATAACCGGGAGGGAATCCGCATCAGCTTTGATCTGGATGGGGAGAAGGACGCGGGATGGTTCCTGCTGCGCCTGAGCGTCCATGATCCTGTGATGCCCATCAACGCGGAAAGCGATCGGGAGGGCGGCGTACGCCGGATCCTGAGCTGGCTGCGGGACGCGCTGGAGGGAGCGAAAGGTCTGGAAACCGGCGCCCTGGATAAGGCTGCCGGCAGAACGGTGTGATTTCATGAGTGAAACGAAAATCAACTGGTATCCGGGACACATGGCCAGAGCCCGCCGTCAGCTGGAGGATCAGCTGCGGCGCACGGATCTGATTCTGGAGGTTTGCGACGCGCGCCTGCCTTTTTCCAGCCGGAATCCGGAGCTGATCCGGCTCATCGGCGGACGGCAGCATCTGCTGATCATGAACAAGACAGATCTGGCGGATGAGCGTGGCACGGAAGCCTGGCTCAATGCTTTCCGGGCGGACGGACTCCGGGTGACGGGGGTCAACGGCCGGCGGCTTCGCCGGGATCGGATGCTCAGCCTCATTCAGGACGCTACGGCGGATCTGGTGGCCCGGGCGGCGGAGCGGGGGATCCGCAAGACGGTGAAGTGCATGGTCATCGGCGTCCCCAACGTGGGGAAAAGCACCCTGATCAACAGCCTCCGGGGCACGGCTGTGGCCGAGACCGGAGACCGCCCCGGCGTCACGAAAAGTCAACAGTGGATCCGTATTCATCCCTGGCTGGAGCTGATGGACAGCCCGGGCCTGCTCTGGCCCCGGCTGGATGATCAGGCGGCGGCCCGCCGGCTGTGCTATATCGGTTCCATCCGGGATGAGGCGGTGGATCTGGAAAACCTGACGATGCACCTGCTGGATGATCTGGCGGAGATGGAGCCCCGGTGCCTGGAGGATCGGTTTCATGTGCGGGATTCGGGCAAGCGGGGGTTGGAGCTGCTGGATGAAGTCTGCCGCGGCCGCGGGTGGCTGCTGAAGGGAAATGAACTGGACTATGAGCGGGCCTGCCGGGTGGTGCCGGATGAATTCCGCAGCGGCAAGCTGGGCAGGATCACGCTGGAATGGCCGAAGCGGGGAAGAAACGATGATTGACCGGGAAGCGCGCAGCCGGGAGCTGGCTGAATTTGATCAGGCTTTTCGCCTTCGGGGCAGCATAGCCGGCATGGACGAGGTGGGGCGCGGACCGCTGGCCGGAAGTGTGGTCACCGCCTGCGTCATGATGCCTCCTGAGCCCCGGATTCTCTGGGTGGACGACAGTAAAAAGCTCAGCGAAAGCCGGCGGGAAAAAGTCTATGATGAGATCATGGCCCTGGCCCTCTTTGTGGGCATTGGCCAGGTCGGGCCGGAGGAGATCGACCGCATCAACATTCTTCAGGCTACCCGGAAAGCCATGGAGCAGGCTGCCGCAGCCGCCCCGGCGGATCTCTTTCTGGTGGACGCGGTGCAGGGCCTGCGGCTCCCGGGGGAGGAGATTGCCCTGATCCGGGGGGACGCCCTCTCCTACAGCATCGCGGCGGCCAGCATTGTGGCCAAAGTGACCCGGGACCGGCAGATGGCGGAGATGGATCGCCTGTATCCGGAATATGGCTTTATCCGCAACAAAGGATATGGCACCAGAGAGCACATCGAAGCCCTGAGGAAGTATGGCCCCTGTCCGATACACCGCCGGAGCTTCATTGGAAATCTGATATGAAACAGACGTATGAAACAGGGCTGAACGGAGAAAAAGCCGCGGAGGAATGGCTGGTCCGGGAGAAGGGGATGCGATGCCTGGAAAGGCGGTATCGGTCTCCCCGCGGGGAAATTGATCTGATCATGCTGGATCGAGAGACCCTGGTCTTTGTTGAGGTGAAAACCCGCCGGACCGGGGCTGCCGGCCTGGGGCTGATGGCGGTCTCTCCAGCCAAGCAGCGGCGGATTCTGGAGTCGGCCGTCTGCTATCTGATGCGCCGAAACGCCATGAACGCGTCCATCCGGTTCGATGTGATTGAGCTTCATGGCCGGGAGGTGCTGTATGTGCCCAACGCTTTTCAGGGTGGGGGCATGTTCTATCGATGACGATAAGGAATGATGCAGGGTGAAATGGGTGAAGGTTCCAAAGCTTGCGATGACGCTGCTGGTCCTGTTGTTGATCCTGGTTTCCGCCGGCAGTGGGTCGGCGGATAATCTCCTGGTCAACAGCGACTTCCGCGCGCTGGATGGTGAAGGACTGCCGGACGGCTGGTTTCGGGATGCCTATATACAGGAACCCGGATACAGCGCTTTTTCCGTCTCGGAGGAGATGGTGGACGGAGCGAGCCGCTCTGTGCTCATGATCCAGAACTTCGCGCTCAATGACGCTCGTCTGGCCCAATCGGTGACCGTAGAGCCGGAAAGCCTGTATCATTTCAGCGCCCTGGTCAGAACCGACAGCGTGGAGCAGGGCCATGGAGCCAACCTCAGTGTGGAAGGACTCTATGCCTTCAGTGAGGAACTGTTTGACACCGAAGGGGGCTGGCAGCGTCTGGACTGGTATGGCGAAACAGGTCCGGATCAGACCGATGTCACCCTTTTTCTCCGACTGGGCGGCTATAGCGGTGAAAGCCTGGGAAAAGCCTGGTTTACGGATCCGCAGCTGGAAAAGGTCACCGCGGTGCCGGGAGATCTGGTGGCGGCCCGATGGTTCAAAACCGCTCAGCCCGCCGTCTATGAGGATGAGGAGGAGGACACTGTCGGCGCTTCCGCCTGGCCCTGGCTGGCGCTGATTGCTGCCGTCTATGCCTTGGCCGCCTGTGGCCTTGTCGGCTGGATGCTGCGGCTGCAGACGGATCGGCCGGAACCGCTTCAGGCCGTCGGCCCGGACCGTCTGGTGGCAGCCGGCCTGGTGGCGGCCCTGCTGGTTCGTCTGGTCATCTCCTTCCTGGTGGAAGGCTACATGGTGGACGTAAACTGCTTCCTCGGCTGGGGCGGCACCATGGCCTCCTCCGGCGCGGCCCGGTTCTATGAGACCGTGTCCTTCTGTGATTATCCGCCGGCCTATCTGTTGGTGCTGGGCCTGAACGCTCGACTCGTATCCCTGACTGGGGCGGCGGGCGGCTGGGTCAGAGTGATTTATCGGTTTGTTCCATGCCTGTGCGATGTGCTGGGATGCGGGGCGCTTTATGCCGTGGCCCGGCGGGAAGATGGCAGACGCGGTCTCTCCGCGCTGCTCTGTGTGCTGCTGGCGTTGAACCCTGTCGGAATCCTGAACAGCGCGGCCTGGGGCCAGATGGACAGCGTACTCTGCTTTCTGCTGCTGCTTGTGGCCGTGGGAGCCGTTCGGGGACGGTGGATCTGGGCCCTGCCCTGCTACATGCTGGCAGTGCTGGTGAAGCCCCAGGCCCTGATGCTGGGGCCCCTGGGGCTCATCGCCCTGCTCTCAGCCTGGATTCGGAAACGTGAAGAGCGGAAGCCCATGCTCATCGGCCTGGGCATCAGCCTGACTGAGGCGCTCATCATTCTTCTGCTCTTCCGCGGCTATCAGGAGCCGGGGTGGATCATCCGTCTCTACGGAGATACCCTTTCCTCCTATCCCTATGCCACGGTGAATACGGCCAATTTCTATTATCTCCTGGGAGGCAACTGGAACGGCATCCAGAATGCCTCCGCTCCGCTGGCGGATGCGCTGCTGGCGGCCCTATGCTTTGGCTATGGGGCATTCTGGACCCTGAAGGCTCGTGGAAAGGCCCGCCTCTGGCAGTTGGAAACGGTCTTTGCCGGGACCTTTGGCCTCTGGTTCGTGCTGTGCGCCGTCCTGGGTTGGTCCTGGGTTTTCACCGGCGTCGCCGCCATGGTCTTCGCCTTTGTCGTCGTGCTTTCTCTCTATTTCCGGAAAGGGGATATCCGCTTTCTGCCCTTTGCCGGCGCCTTGCTCTTTATCCTGCTCTATGTCTTTGGCATCAAAATGCATGAGCGCTACCTCTTCCCGGCCTTCCTTCTGCTTGGCCTGGCCTGGGTGTTGTCCCGGGATCGCCGCTTGCTGGGGCTGGGGCTGGTGTTCAGCCTCTGCGTGTTCCTGAATGAGGGCATCGTCCTGGATAACAGCCTGCGGCTGGGCAGCGCGATGGGCCATCTGAATCAGGATACGGTCTGGCTTGCGGATCTTCTGAGCGTCGTTCAGATTCTGGGAGCTCTTTTTGCGGTGCGTCTGGGCGTGGGGCATGTCCTGGGCGAGCCGGTGCCCGAGGCCGCTGCGAGCGCATTTCCCAGGGTTCCCAGGGTGGGTTCCTCCCGTTCGCCCCTGACCTTCCGCCCGGACAGCTCTCTCCACTGGACCCTGCGGGATACCCTGCTGATGTTCCTGGTGACGGGGGTTTTTGCCCTGGTCAGCCTGACAACGCTGGGAAGCACCAAGGCTCCCCAGACCGTCTGGACCTCCAGCAGCTATGATGAGGAAATCATTCTGGATCTTGGTGAGGACCATCCCCCGGTCTGGATGCTCTATTTTGCCCAGGTCAGCATGTATGATTTTTCCCTGTCCCAGAGCGATGACGAGGTCAACTGGTCGGAGGAAGTCTGGGCCCAGATGAACCAGGCCCAGTGCTGGAAGTGGAAATATGTGACCGAGTCCTACGTGAACGCGAAGGGGGAACGGGAATACTATAATTCCGGTTACAGTCACATCCTGCGATTCACCTGCCGCTATGTCCGCATCATCCCTCATCAGGTGGGCCTGAAGCTGAACGAGGTGGTCTTCAGAGCGGAGGATGGAACGCTTCTGCCGGTGAAACGGATCGGCCGTCGGGGCGGGAATCCTGAGTCCGAGCTGTATTCGGACACCCTGGCCCTGACGGATGAGCAGCATACCCTGGAAGGGCTGCCCCTGCTGCCGGCCGGCCAGGGAGAGGATTCCGATCAGCCCAGCTGGTGGAACAGCACCTATTTTGATGAAATCTACCATGCCAGAACGGGTTATGAATTCCTGAAGGGCACAGCGCCCTATGAAACCACCCATCCGCCCCTGGGCAAGGTGCTGATCAGCTGGGGCATCGCCCTGTTCGGCATGACCCCCTTCGGCTGGCGTTTTGCCGGCGCCCTTGCCGGCATTCTGATGATTCCGGGAATGTATCTTCTTGGCAAGCAGCTCACAAAGAAAACGGCCTGGGCCTTTCTTTGCGCCCTGCTGATGGCCCTGGACTGTCAGCACCTGACCCAGACCCAGATCGCCACCATTGACAGCTTCCCGGTGCTCTTTATCATCTTTGCCTATTTCTTTATGCTCCGCTTTCTCCAGACGGATCTTCTGCGGGCAAAGAAAGCGGGCATCCTGGCCAACCTGGCCGGCAGCGGCCTCTTCATGGGCCTGAGCATCGCCAGCAAGTGGATCGGTATTTACGCGGGCGCGGGCCTGGGCGTACTCTTTTTCTGGCATTGCGGGCGCCAGATCCTTCTCTGCCGTCAGGCCGCGGCCCTCTCCGCTGCCGGAGACCTGACCCAGGCGGAACGGGAATGGCTGGCTCCCTGGCTGCCCGCCGACGCAGAAAAGGGTGGAAATCCCGGTGTCCGAAAAACCGCAGAGCTTTGCCTGTGGTGCCTGCTCTTTTTCGTGGCTGTCCCCCTTGCCGTCTACGTGGCCAGCTATGTGCCCTATATGGCCTACAACCACGCCATTCGCTCCTTCACGGACTATCTGAAGGCCGTTTGGCAGGCCCAGATCAATATGCTGAATTATCACAGCACCAAGGAGCTGGGCATGGATCATCCCTTCTATTCCCCCTGGTGGCAGTGGCCCATCATCGGCAAGCCCATGTATTATGCCAGCGAATCCTATGAGCTGGAGGGCGGCCTCTATCACAGCATTTTCTGCTTTGGTAATCCCGTGGTCTGGTATGGGGGGCTGGCCGGCCTGGCTGGATGCCTGGGAGCCTGGATCGTCGGAAAAAGGTACCGGCTGGAAAAGGATAGCCGCGTCTGGCACTGGATGCGCGCGGACTATCAGAACGCAGCCGCCTTTATCCTTCTGAGTTTCCTGGCCCAGTATCTGCCCTGGACCCTGGTGCCCCGCGGCACCTATATCTACCATTACTTTGCCAGCGTGCCTTTCCTGATCCTCTCCGTCATTTTCTGCCTGTCCGCCGGCGGGGAGAAGCACCATGCTCTCCGCAGGGCTGCCGCCTGGATCATCGGCGGGCTGGCCGCCGTCGGTTTCCTGGTTTTCTTTCCCTATGCCAGCGGCATCATGGCCCCTGCCTGGTGGCTGGATATCGGATCGAAAATCCTGCGAATCTGGTATTGACGAAATCAGCGCTTCTCTGCGATAATATGTGGAGAAAAATCGGCATAAAAGGGGAAAAGCATTGAACGAGATCATGGCCAGAACGCTGAGCTTTGGTGTCAGCGGCGTACAGGGATATCCCGTACATGTGGAGGTTTTCGGCATCAACGGCCTGCCCGGCATGGAGATCATCGGCCTGCCGGATGCCTCTGTTCGGGAAAGCCGGGATCGGGGGAACGCGGCCATCATCAACAGCGGGCGTCAGATGCGCCCCCGCCGGATCACCATCAACCTGGCTCCGGCGGATCTGAAAAAGGAGGGCCCCTCCTTTGACCTGCCCATCGCCGTGGGGGTCATGATGGCCAACGGCGAGCTGAGACCGGCCCCGGATATGGATCTGGATCATCTGGCCCTCTTTGGGGAGCTGAGTCTGGACGGCAGCGTTCAGCCCATTAACGGCGCTCTGCCCATGGTCATCAGCGCCAGCGAGCATGGCGTCGGCAGCGTACTCCTGCCCTGGCAGAATGCCAGGGAGGTGGCCTGCATCCAGGGCATGCGCATTCTGCCTGTCGCCCATCTGACCGAGGTCATTGATTTCCTGGAGGGCAGGAGAGAGATCGAGCCCCAGCAGCAGCTCAGCTTTGAGGAGATGCGCAGCGCATCCCATCCCGCCGTGGACATGGCCCAGATCAAGGGCCAGGCCGCGGCCCGCCGGGCCCTGGAGGTGGCGGCTGCCGGCGGCCATAATCTGCTGATGGTGGGCGTTCCCGGCAGCGGCAAGACCATGCTTGCCCGCTCCATTCCGGGCATTCTGCCGCCCCTCAGCTTTGAGGAGGCCCTGGAGACCACCCGGATCCATTCCATCAGCGGCAATCTGGCCCCGGGCAGCGGACTCATGGTCAGCCGCCCTTTTCGCGCGCCGCATCATAACGCTTCCGTGGCCTCCTTGATCGGCGGCGGTCAGAATGCCCGGCCGGGAGAGGTTTCCCTGGCTCATAACGGGGTGCTCTTTCTGGATGAGCTGCCGGAGTTCAGCCGTGCCGCCCTGGAATCCCTTCGCCAGCCGCTTGAGGATGGTGTTGTTTCCGTGACCCGGGTCATGAAGCAGGCCAGCTATCAGTCCTCCTTCATGCTCGTGGCGGCCATGAACCCCTGTCCCTGCGGCTATTATGGCAGCCGTCTGAAGGCCTGCCGGTGCACGGAGCAGGAAATCCGCCGCTATCTGGACCGGATTTCCGGCCCCCTCCTGGATCGGATAGACCTGCAGATTGAGGTGGACGCTGTCCCTGTCAGTGAGATTCAGGGTGCAGAGGCTGCGGAGAGCTCCGCTTCTGTGGCTCAGCGGGTAGAAGCGGCGAGGACCAGGCAGCTGGCGCGATACCGTGGCCGAGGCATACACTGCAATGCCCAGCTGGACAATGCCGGCATCCGGGAATACTGCACCCCGGACGTGGAGGGTAGCCGTCTGCTGCATATGGCGGTGGAGCAGATGCATATGAGTATGCGCGCCTACAACCGCATTCTGAAGGTAGCCCGCACCATAGCGGACCTGGCGGGGGAGTCCGCCGTCCGCATGCCCCATATCGCGGAAGCCATTCAGTATCGGGAACTGGATCAGAAGTACTGGAGATGATTGCTCATGACAGATTGGGATGAGCGGGTCTGCACCGCCTGGCTGGCCGGGCCGCTGCTGCCGCCGGAGACTCTTTTGTTTCTCATTCGGCGATACGCCTCCGCCCGGGAAATCTATCGCGCCTTTGTCTCCGGTGACAGGGAATGCCGGGAGCGTATCAATCCTGCCCATACGTCGGCCCTGATCCGGGGCAGCGCGCCGGAAGCCATGGAACGCTGCCTGGATCTGATGGAAAGCCATGGCATTCGCGCCATGCTGTATAATGATCCGGATTATCCGGAATGCCTTCGCCGTATTCCGGAGCCTCCCGGAGTGCTCTTTTATCAGGGGAATCCCGGCTGCGCCTCCCTGCAGCGGAAAATCGCCATTGTGGGCAGCCGACGGGCCTCCTATCGGGGACGGGAAGCCACGGAAAAGGTGGCTCTGGAGCTGAGCCGCTCCGGTGTGTGTATTGTCAGCGGCCTGGCTTACGGCATTGATACCGCGGCCCACAAGGGCTGTCTGGATGGCGGCAGCCCCACCATCGCCGTCCTTGGCTGCGGCCTGGACCGGACATATCCGGTGGAGAACACCTATCTGCGCCAGGCGATCCTGGAGGCCGGCGGCCTGGTGCTCAGCGAGTTCGCCCCGCGGGAATCTCCCCTGGGCTGGCACTTTCCCATTCGGAACAGGATCATCAGCGGCCTGGGGAATGCCCTGGTGGTGATGGAAGCCCGTCAGCGCAGCGGCAGCCTGTCCACGGTCCAGTGGGCGCTGGATCAGGGCAGGGATGTTTTTGCCTATCCCGGGGATCCGGCCCTGGCGGAGTATAATGAAGGCAATCATCAGCTGTTGCGGGACGGAGCCCGCTTTTTTGCCCGGTCCGGCCATATTCTGGAGGATATGAATTGGCTTGACAATCCGGCCGAAACAGGGCAAAATACAACGAGTTTACCGGAGGAACATTTTTCTCCCCAGGAGCGCAGGATTCTGGAGGCGCTCTCTCCCGGCGCCATGGGCATGGATGAGCTCTGTGCCCGCACTGGCATTCAGCCGGCGGAGCTCATGAGCGCCATCACCATGCTCCAGATGCGGCGCAGGTTGGAGGCGCTTCCCGGTAAACTGTACCGGTGCGTTTCGCCCGACAGGTGACGGTTCTTTCGGGCAACTTGCAGACAATCCCGTGTGGGGGCGAAGCCCCACACTTCACCCCCTCATTTTCCCCGTGCGCGGGGAAAGGGGCAGGGATAAGGGGGGAGGTCCCCCTATAACACACGGTGAGGCCGCTTTGGCCTCAGCGAAGGAGAGACGATAGCGAAATGGCAACAGCAGCACCAAAGCATAAGCTTGTAATTGTGGAATCGCCCGCAAAGGCCAAGACCATTGGCCGGTATCTGGGCAAGGGATATCGGGTGGAGGCGTCCCAGGGCCATGTGTGCGATCTTCCCAAGAGCCAGCTGGGCATAGATCCGGAACATGATTTTGACATGAAATACATCACGATCCGCGGCAGGGGAGAGATTCTGGCCCGGATCAGGAAGGAAGCCAAGAACGCCTCCCAGATCTACTTCGCCACTGACCCGGACCGGGAAGGGGAGGCCATCAGCTGGCATCTTTTCCATGTCCTGGATGTGCCGGAGGACCAGGCCTGCCGCATTGAGTTTAACGAAGTCACCAAGAAGGCCGTTCAGAATGCCATCCGCCATCCCCGCCGGTTGGACATGGGCCGGGTCAACGCTCAGCAGGCCCGCCGGGCGCTGGATCGGCTGGTGGGCTACAAAATCAGCCCGCTTCTCTGGATCAAGGTGAAAAAGGGATTGTCCGCGGGCCGGGTCCAGAGCGTGGCCACTCGGCTGGTGGTGGACCGGGAGAAGGAAATCGAGTCCTTCGTGCCGGAGGAATACTGGGATATCACAGCCCACTGCGGACTGGAAAACGGAAAGAAGAAGGCGGAGTTCAATGTACGGCTGAGCGCGGTGGATGGGGAGAAGCTCACCATCCGTACGGAGGAACAGGCTAACGAGATTCTCTCCCTGATCCGGAAGGAATCCTTCGTCGTGGCGGACGCCCCCCAGAAGGAGGGGCACAGAAGTCCCGCCCCGCCCTTCACCACCACCCGCCCCCCCCCGGAGGGCCGCCGCCACGAG